>Ga0210044_10007135_pt1 | contig 14388 bp, 8 predicted proteins | sample CryGey13umfilter_2_FD_183959 | JGI IMG/M metagenome (GOLD analysis project Ga0210044, IMG submission 183959) | Groundwater microbial communities from aquifer in Utah, USA - Crystal Geyser 4/9/14 3 um filter (SPAdes) (version 2) | ecosystem: Environmental > Aquatic > Deep subsurface > Groundwater...
GACGTCCACGCGAACGGCACGATCCACGACATGTCGGGCACGCTGCTCGGCGTGTTCCGAGCCAAGGTCGGCCCCGGCGATGTTCGCCTGACCTTTGGACCTTCACTCGGTTATTTGGCGGGCAAGGGCACGGGCGCCGCGTTTTACAGCGAGTATGAACAGAGCGACGTGCTCCCTGTGGAGCAGGTCGCGTTTCGCGGCCACGCCGTCGCTTTTGGTGGCGCAATGAGCGCGGGCTACGCGTTTGTGGACTTGAATTCACTGCAGGGTGTTGTAGAGCTAGCAGGTTCATACAAGCACGACGATGCGCGGGGGTGGTTCGCCACCGGGGTCCGCGTGGGGATCGTGCCCAAGGTGCCGCGCTTCGTAGGCAAGTAGTGCTGCTCTCTCTCGCAGTCTTCACCTCTCGTTTTTCATGGAGAAATTCAATGATCGAGCTTCAAGCTTGGATGCAGCGGGCCGCTCTCTTCGCGGGCGCCGCGTTGATGATGAGCAGCACCGCCGCGGCTGGCGAGGTGCGGTTCAACGGGGAGGGCCACGCCCAGAACCCAGTGTGGTCGCTCGACGGCAAGTATGTCGCGTTCGAGGTGAACCGCTTCGCGGGCAGCATTGACCTGTTCTTCGCCAAAATGGGCGGGGATGTGGCTGGCGACGCGAGCAAGGTCAGCCTGCCCGGCGGCGGCTCGGCCTTCGGACCGTCCAACCAGGTCGTGATCAACCCGTCCTGGCACCCGCAGGGCATCGCCGTCTTCGAGGGCTCCAACCAGGGTGGTGAGTACCGCTTGTACTACGCCAAGCCCGATGGCGCCGCGGCAGCGGAGATGCTCACCAACGCGCTCGCTCCCGGCGGCCTCGCGTTCCCCACCATCTCGCCCGACGGCAACATGCTCGCCTTCATCTCGTCGCAGAGCGGCAACGGTGACATCCGCGCGTGGAACCGTGCGACCAACCAGGTCGCGCAGCTCACGAGCACGGACTCGACCGAGGTCTTTCCGCAGTACAACGCGGACGGCAAGCGCATCCTGTTCACGCGCAAGAAGGACCACTCCGAGGACATCTTCGAGATCGCCGCGGACGGCTCTGAGCGTGCGGTCGCTGGCGGCGACGGCGATCAGACGCGCCCCACCTACGGTGCTGGCGATCGCGTCGTGTACTTCAACTCCGGCGCCAACGACACCTGGGACCTCGCGGAGATGGACGGCACCAGCCGCACCGTGCTCGCCCGCGGCGTTCGCTTGCCGCAGCGCGCGCGCCCGGCCCTGTCGCCCGACGGCCAGTGGGTCGCCTACACCTACGACGACCCCACCAAGAACACCTACATCGAGCTCAAGCGCTTGGACGGCACCAAGACCGTCAAGGTGACCACGCAGTTCACCGCGTGCGGTGAGCCGGCGATCGGTGTGCAGGGCGGCCGCGTGCTGCTCGCGTACACCGCGCTGCCCTCAAGCGGGTCGGACTGGCGCTTCCTGTACGTCGAAGACATCACGTCCAAGCTGCAGTAAGCCGCGGGCGTCGCCCTTCAAGCAGAAGCCCCGTCGAGCGAGAGCGCGACGGGGCTTCTTGTTTATGGAGGCCCCAGCGACCTGGGACCTTAAGGGCTAGGCCGGTCCTAGTAGAACTGGCACTGGCGCGTGGTGGTGTACTGCGCGACGTTGCCCGCTGCGTTGCCGTCCGCGAGCGCGTTGCCCGAGGTGGAGAAGGCGAAGTGCGCGTCGCACAGGCCGCTCCCGGCGCAGACGACGTTCACGTCGTAGGACACCGAGTAGGACTCGTCATAGGCCGCGCGGGCGTAGCCGAGGTCGCAGGTGGTCGCCGCCGTGTCGAGGTTCGCGTCGATGTTGTAGCGGTAGTCGCAGCTCGCGCAGTCCGACGCCGTTTCGTACTTGCCGACGACGTTCCAGACGATGGTGCAGTCGCGGGCGACCTCGGGCTGCGCGGCCTCCCACGCGTTGTTCGAGAAGACGACGAGGCTCTCGGTGCCGGAGAGGTCGTCGCCGTCGAGCATGGTGAAGGTGCCGGACCAGTACGTCGTCGCGCCAGCGACTTCGTGGAACACGCCGTCGGAGTCGTTCGCGCCGTCACAGGCCGAGTCGTAGACGAGCCCGGCCAGCGGGTCGGGGAGGTCGTTCGGGTTGCCCGGGTTGTCGGTGTCGTCGCCGGTGCCGTTGCAGGCGGCGAGCGCGCTGAACGCGACGAAGAGGAACGATAGACGCATGGGAAGATCTCCTTGAAGGCTGCGCAAGCCTACCTTGGATCGCGCGCTGTAGGAAAGGATCTCAGCGACCAGTGCTCGGGAGAGGGCAGGACGGCGCGCCCGCGCGTAGCGCCTCTTCGAGGCCGGTGAGATCGAAGGTGGTGGTGGTGGGCGGTGACGCGAAGGGCACAAAGCTGAAGCCGAAGGTATGAGCCGCGAGCAGGTCGGCCAGCGCGGGCTTGGGCTTGCGGAACTGGAGCGCGTCGCCGTCCAGCACCCGGCGCATTCGCAGCGGCTCCCAGGGGGCGTCGTCGAGGCGCACTTGGGCGGTGGCGAAGGCGTCGTCGTAGAGGTCGCCAGCGGCGTCGACGCGCAGCACCGTGCGCACGGTCAGCTCCCATCGGCCGCGATCGCACTTGAGCCGCAGCTCGGGCCGCTCGTGGTGGTCGTCGGGCCAGCCGACCACGTCGGCCTCTGCGGGCCGAGACACGATCGTCAAGCTGCGGGAGCCGACGATGCGCTCAGTGCGTGTGGTCCATCCGGTGGGCGCGGCGAGAGCGAGGGAGTGCATGAGCAACAAGAGGTGCATGGGGTCTACCGTAGCGCATCACGGGGTCCACGCACCACCCGGTCCACCAAGCGCGCCGCGATCAGTGACGCCGCCGCTGGGGCCAAGGTCGGAGCTGGAGCCGAGCGCGGGTGAGCCGGGCAGCAGGCTCCAGTCGTCGTTGGTCCAGTCGCCATCATCGGAGATGGCCGCCAGCCGAGGGTCGGCGTCGAGGTTGCCGCTCGCGCCGGTAGGATCGGTGGTGTTCGTGGTGTGCTTGGGCACGCTGTCGAAGAGGATCGACGAGCTCTGCGTGTAGGTGCCCGCGGACGCGCTCGACAGGTAGACGGCGGAGCCCGAGGGGGTGTGCGCGATGACGCTGTCGCGCACGTCCAGCGCCTGCGTGGACAAGCGCACGAAGCCGCCGCCCATGGTCGCGCGGTTGAGCGTGGCGGTGACGTGGCTCATGGTCGCTGGGGTGGGGGACGTGCTGGAGCCGGTGATGTAGAGCGCGCCGCCGTAGAGCGCGCTGTTGTCGTGAAATACGATCTGATCGAGCTCCAGCGGGCTCATAGACGCGTAGACCGCGCCGCCGTTGAGCGTGCGCGCGCGGTTGCCCGCGAACACCACCTGCCGCGCGAGCGTGTCGCTGCGGTCGAGGGAGAGCGCGCCGCCGTAGCGGCTGGCCTCGTTGCCGGTGAAGGCGCTCTGCTCCAGCGTCAGGGTCGCGCCGACCGCGTAGACAGCGCCGCCTTGCACGGACAGGTTGTCGCGCACGGCGACGTCCGTGAGCGTGGCTGCGCCGCCCGACAAGAACACAGCCCCGCCGAGCTCGCCGACGCCGCCGGTGAGGGTGAGCCCCTCCAAGCGCAGCACTTCGCTCTGCGATGCGGTGATCACCCGGTCGAGCTGCTCCGCGTCGAGGAGCGTCTGGTCGCGCCCCGCGCCGAGGAGCGTGAGCGCGCGGCCGTCGAGGTGCAGCCGCGCGGGCCAAGTGCCAGCGGCGATCCGAATCGGCTCGCCGGGCACCGCAGCGTCCACCGCCGCGGCGACGGAGGCGTAGTCCTCGGGCACGCGCACCTCGCCCGCGACGCGGAGGGTGTGCTCGGCGGGCGCGGAGCGACGGGCGCCGTCGGCGACCGTGAGGGTGAGCACGTAGGCGCCGGGCACGTCGGGCGTCAGGGTGGGCGCGACGGCGCTCGGGTCGCTGAGGGCGGCGGTCGAGCGACCGGGTCGCGCTACGAGCGCCCAGGAGTAGGTGAGCGCGCCGCCCGAGGTCGCTGAGCCGCTGCCGTCCAGCGTGATTGGGGTGCCCACCGCCGATGAGGTGGTCGCCGCCTGCACCACAGCGACGGGGACGGGCACCGTGAGGGTGAGCGGGTCCGTGCCGCCGGCGACCTCGGCGCCGTCGGAGAGCCCGTCGCCATCAGTGTCGCTCTGGGTGGGGTCGGTGCCAGCGAGGAGCTCGTCGGCGGCGCTGAGGCCGTCGCCGTCGGTGTCATCGCCGCTCGCGCTCTGAGCGTATTGCTGCGCCCAAGCGTCGGGCATGCCGTCGCTGTTGCTGTCGACGTAGGCGCTATCGAAGCCCACACCTGCGTCCGCGCCACCGAACACGCCGATGTCGCACCGCGTGCCGTCGAGGTCGAAGCAGGCGCTGTCGCCAGCGTCGCGCAGCGGGCTGTTGTAGCGCAGGTGCAGGTCATTCGTGCCGACCAGGCGAGGGTCGTCGAGGACGTGGGCGGAGGCGAGCGAGAGGTTGCTCGGCGTAGAGGCCGACTCGTTCACGTACCATGCGTCGCGCAGCGTGGTGAACGCGGGGGAGGCGACCACGTAGAGCGCGTAGCCGACGTTCTCGGCGAAGAGCGTGTGGTGGGCGCGTCCGGTGGAGACGGAGACGTACCAAGCGCCGTAGCGGCCGTCGTTGCGCACGATGGCGAGGTGGTCGCCGAGCAGCTCGGTGCCGCTCTGGTAGATGGCGCCGCCGGAGGACTTGGCGAGGTTCTCGATCACGCCGACGTTGCGCAAGTTGGCGCTTGAACCGGAGATGTAGAGGCCGCCGCCGCTGGAGCCGGCGCGGTTGTCGCGCAGCTCACCGCGGGTCCACGTCAGGTTCGAGTCGCGCACATAGAGGCCGCCGCCGCTGAAGGTGGAGGCGTTGTCCGTCACGTCGACGTCGACGAAGCTCGCCTCGCAGGTGGAGAGCCCGACGCCGCCGCCCGTGTAGCCTGCGTTCCCGCTCACGCGCACCTGGCGCAGGGTGAGCGCGCTGGCGGTGCACACGACGCCGCCGCCCATGTCGCCGACGCCGCCGGTCACTGTGAGGCTCTCTAGGACGAGGTCTCCGCCGTCGCTAACGGTGGCGACGGGGGACGCGCCCAAGCTGCGCACGGTGGTCTGGTCGGCGCCAGCGCCGCGCACGGTGAGGCGGCGCGCGGAGAGCTGAAGCTCGGCGTCAAAGTTGCCTGCGCCGAGGACGAGCACGTCGCCGTCGACCGCTTGCGCCAGCGCCGCGCTGAGGGTGGCCACGTCCTCGGGGACGCGCAGCTCGCCCGCGACCGTGAGCGTCAGCGTGTCGACGCGCGACACGGAGGCGCCGTCGCTGACGGTGAGGGCGAGCACGTAGGTGCCGCGGTGTGTGGGCGTGAAGTCGCCGGTCGCGCCGGTGGGGAGGTCCGCGTCGCTCATGGCGGAGCCCGCGGGCTGGTCGGCGAACGTCCAGCTAAAGGTGAGCGGATCACCGTTTGGGTCGAAGGAGGCGGAGGCGTCGAGGGGCGCGGGGTCGCCGACGCGGGCGAGGCGGTCGACGCCAGCGCGCGCCGTGGGGCGGTGGTCGGCGTCGGAGATCGGGTCGGTGCCCGCGAGCTGCTCGGCTGTGTCGCTCACGCCGTCGGAGTCGCTGTCAGCGAGGTCGGGGCGCGTCGCGAGGGCCTGCTCCTGCGCGTTGGTGAGGCCGTCGCCGTCGAGGTCGGCCGCGGCGTCGTCGACCGCTGGGTTCAGGCCGGTGAGGGTCTCCCACAGGTCGTCGAGGCCGTCGTGGTCGCCGTCGTGGCCGAGCAGGTCCGCGCGCCATGTCGCGAGCGGCCCACCCCACGGCCCGATGTCCGCGCGGCTGCGGTCGCGGTCGGTCGTCTCCGGGTGCCCCGCGTCGCGTAGCGGCGAGGTGGGCAGCGGCGCGAGCAGGCTCTGGTCGTCGCCGAGCCAGGTGTACAGGAGCGGCGGCGCTGTGACGCGGTGCGGCGCGGCTTCGAGCGCGTCGTCGGGGTGGTCGGAGAGCGCGTCGACGGCGTTGCCCCATTGGGCGTCGCCGACAAAGGTGAACCAGGCGCGCGAGTCGGCGCGGCTTACCAGGTTTGTGGCAGTGTTTCCGAGGATTAGTGAGCTCTCGACCTTGAGCGTGGGCCGCTCGGAGTGGAGCACGCTGGCCTCGCCGATGTTGCCGGTGATCGCGGCGTGGCGCAGGCGCAGCGCTCGCGTGGCGTCGACGTAGATCGCGGCGCCGACCTGTGCTTCGTTGCGGTCGAAGCTGGTGTTGCTCGCGATGAGCTCGGCGGCGGTGGTGCCAGTGACCGTCCAGCCGCCGCCCTGGGGCGCGCGGTTCTGCGCGAGGCTGCCGCGGGTGACGGACACGTTGGCGCCCTCGCTGAACAGGCCGCCGCCCGAGGTCGTGGCGAGGTTCTGGTCCAGGTCGACGTCGAGCAGGGTGAGGGAGCCGCCGCGAGCGAGCACGCCGCCTCCGCGCTCGGCGCGGTTGCCGGTCACGCGGACGGACTGCAAGGACGCGGTGCTGTCCCCGCTGAGGAGCAGGCCGCCGCCCTCTTTGGCGTCGCCGCCGGTGAGGGTAAGGTTCGCGAGGGTCAGCGTCTCGCCTTGGGTGGCCGTGATCACCGAGCCCGCGCCGTTGGCGTCGAGCACGACGTCCGCGGCGTCGCCGAGCCCGAGGATCGTGAGGTCCTTGCCCGCCAAGTCGAAGGCGCCGACATATCGCCCAGGTAGAAGCTCGATGGTGGCGCGCGGCGGCGCTGAGGCGATGGCGGCAGCGAGGTCGGGGTAGTCGCCCGGCACGGTGAGGGTCTGCACGGCGTGGTAGGTCGTGGAGCGGGTGCGCTCGACGCCACGGCTGGCGACGGTGAGGCTCACGACCCACTCGCCGGTGGCGTCGGGGGTGAGGGTGCCGTGGTCACCGCTCGCGGTCCACGCGGACGCGGAGCCGCCGGCGGGGGGCGTGACGGTCCAGCTGTAGGCGAGCGGCGCGTCGTCGGCCGCCCACGAGGCGCTGCCGTCCAATGCGATGGGGTCGCCCGCGCGCACCCAGCGCCCGTCGGCGAGGACCGGCGTGGGCTGGTGGTCGCGGGCGTCGGCGGGGTTCGTGCCGAGGGTGAGCTCCTCGCCGTCGGTGACGCCGTCGCCGTCGGAGTCGGCGATGAGCGGGTGGGAGCCGGCGTCGCGCTCTTGCGTGGCCGCGAGGCCGTCGGTGTCCGCGTCGGCGTTGGCGTCGGCGAGCCACGGGTTGAGGCCCTCGCGCAGCTCCCAGCCGTCGATGAGGCCGTCGGCGTCGGTGTCGCGGGTGTAGCTCCAGGTGCCATCGGGGCTGGCGTCGGGGCCGCCGTAGGCGCCGAGGTCGGTGGGGGTGCCGTCGGGGTTGAGCGCGTCCGCGTCGCGGTGGATGAGCGCGCTTCCGGGGGCGAGGCGCAGATCCCACGCGCTGGCGGGCAGATCCTGGCTCCAGCGCACGAAGGTCGGATCGGTGTGAATCGCGTAGGTTGGGTCGCCGAAGACGCGGAGCGGCCCGGCGTTGTCCCAGATCGCGACGAAGGACTCCGACTGCTCGTGCGAGGAGGTCTCGTTGAGCACATACCCGGTGCCCGCGTGGTGGGCGAGGACCGCGTGATCGAGCTGGACGACGCTGCCGTAGTTGTGCACGGCGGTGCCCGCGCTCTGCGCGAGGTTGCCGACGACGGTGAGGTAGGAGCCGACCACCGCTGAGGCCCGCTGTCCGAGCGGGTTTCGCGCTGAGAACGCGCCGCCGCTGATGCGCGCGCGGTTCCCAGCGAAGACGACGGAGCGGAGCGCCGCGTCGGCGGAGTCCACCGCGAGGCCGCCGCCGTAGCCGCCGAGGTTGTTGCGCAGGTCGACGCGCGTGGCGCTGAGCGTCGCGCCCTCGGCGACCCACACGCCGCCGCCGTCGCGCGCGCTCTGGTTGTCGCTCACGCGGGAGTCGCGCAGGTCGAGGTGGCCGATCTCCACCGCGACGCCGCCGCCGCTCCCCGACGAGCGGTTGCTCTGCACGCACAGGCCCGAGGCGACGGTGTCGCCGAGCACACGCAGCCCGCCGCCGTGCTCGGCGGTGCCACCGGCGACCGTGAGATCGTAGAGGTCCGCGCCGTCGGTGCTGACCACGGGCGCGACGCCGTCGCCGTACAGGACGGTGGCGTCACAGCCGGCGCCAGCGAGGGTCAGGGTGGGGTGGCCGGTGAGGTCGACCGCCTGCATCCAGGTGCCGGCGCCGAGCTGGATGACCGATCCGTCGGGGGCGCCCGCGACGGCCTCGGCGAGCGAGGCGAAGGCGCCAGGCACGGCGAGCTCGTCGATCCAGCGGTCGCAGTCGTCGCTCACGCCGTTCCCGAGCACCTCAGCGGCGTTGGGGGAGGTGAGGGGATCGGTGTCGTCGCAGTCGTTCGCGTTGCCGACCGCGCCGTCGCCGCAGCCGATGGTGGGCTGGTTCGGGTCGCCGAAGCCGTCGCCGTCGGCGTCGACCCACGACGGCCCGGTGATCGCGCCCTCGTCGACGGCGCCGTTGCAGTTGTTGTCGACGCCGTCGCAGCGCTCGGCTTGCAGGCCGTCGCGGGCGGGATCGGCGTCGTCGCAGTCGGTGGCCGTGAGGGAGAGGCCCGGCTGGGGCCCGCAGCCCTGCGCGGTCGAAGCGCCCGCGCCGTCGCCGTCGCCGTCCGCGTCCGTGTAGAGGTCGCGCTGCACGCCCGCGTCGTCGACCGCGCCGTTGCAGTCGTCGTCGCGCTGGTTGCAGCTCTCGACCTGATCCGGATTCACGGCGGCGTCGAGATCGTCGCAGTCGCCCGCGACGAGCGAGCCGTCCTCGGGCAGCTCGCAGACGCGGCGCGCGAACTCGGTGTCGCCGAAGCCGTCGCCGTCGCGGTCCCAGAAGGCCACGATGGCGACGTCCTCGTCGATGAGGCCGTCGCAGTCGTCGTCGATGCCGTTGCAGACCTCGGCCGCGTGCGGGTGAACCGCGATCGAGGTGTCGTCGCAGTCGCGGCGGTGGCTGCCATCGCCGTCGAGGTCGGGACCGCAGGCGGCGAGCAGGGCGAGCAGAGGGAGGAGGGTGCGCATGACGCCTGAAGTAGACGATCAGCCGCGCACCCGCAACGCCTCTACCTGAGCTTGACGCCAGCGTCGCCGAAGCGCTGCGCCACCGCGTCGATCAGGTACTCGCTCGCTGCGTTCACCTCGTCCGCCGAGCGGGCCGCCGCCTGGTTGGAGTAGGTGAGCTCGAAGGTGACGGTGCGAACGGGGGTTCCGTCCGCGACGTGCGAGAAGAGGTCGACGATGTCGACGTGCGTGAGCCAGGGCGGACCCGATCGGCGCATGTGCTCGGCGATCGCGCCGGCGCGGACGGTGCCGGGGAGCGTGAAGGCCAAGCTGCGCACCGAGGGGTGAACGTCGTCGGGCTCCATGAAGGTCGGGCGCCGACCGGACGTGAGCACGTCGGAGTCGATCTCCAAGTAGCAGGGGCGATCCTGCTTGATCTTGTAGTTGCGCACGACGGTCGGGTGGATCTCGCCGAGCACGCCGACGCGGCGGCCGTTGAGCAGCACGGAGCCCTGCCGTCCGGGGTGCAAGCAGCCGTAGAGCGGCGCGGTGGGATCCGCTTCGCCGACGGTGAGCGGGAGGCCGAGGGTGGCGCCGAGCTCCTCCACCAAGCCGGACATGAGCCACACGAGGCTGGGCTCGCGGTCGCTCCAGTTGCCGGTCTCCTTGCGCGCGTTGCCGACGGCCCAGAGCACCTTGCGCTCGCGGCAGACGCCGTTCTCGGCGGTGGGATCGGGGTGGAAGGTGCGCGTCCACTCGTAGGCGCGGATGTCGGCGTTGCGCACGCGCAGGTTCGCGTCGACGGTGTCGATGGCCTGGGCGAGCGTGTTGTTCTTGAGCAGCGAGTAGCCGCGCTCGAGCGCGTTCTGCGTCTCCACGTGGGCCCACAGCGGGTGGCCCTCGGTGATGCCGAGGCGCTCGCGCACGACGCGCCCGTAGAAGCCGTCGGTGAACACCTCGAAGAAGCCGTTGCCCACAAGGACCTGCTCGACGATGGCCTTGTTGCGCTCTGCGTCTGATGGCAGGCCGCCCTTGTCGACGGGGGGGAGGGTCTCGGGGGTGGCGTTGTAGCCGATGGACTTGGCGAGCTCCTCGTACAGATCTTGCGAGGTCTCGACGTCCCACAAGCGCCCCGCCGGGACGCGCACGAGCACGCTGTGGCGAAGCGACGAACGCCAGGCGTCTTCAAGGTTGTCGGGGGTGGTCCAGCCTTCTTCGCTCCACATGGGCCAGGTGGGCGAGACCTCGAAGCCGTAGCGGGTGAGGCGCTCACGCACGTCGCTGTCGCTGAGCGGGTAGACGAGGAAGTTGCCCGCGGCGGGGATGTTCACCGGCAGGATGCGGTTGGGGTTGACCCAGTCGCCGACGAGCGCGGTGGCGCCGACGCGACGATAGCCCGCGCTGGACTCCAGCAGGTAGACGACGCGACCGGCGCCGGGGATCACCATGCTCGGGTCGGAGCCGCGCTCAAAGCGCGCCGAGGAGTCGGTCTGGATGCCCATCGCGCGCGCGGTCTTGCGCACGGAGACGGGCTCGAAGGTGGCCGACTCCAGCAGGATCCGCTTGGTGGCGTCGGTGGTCTTGGACTCGTCGCAGCCGATGACGCCGGCGACGGCGAGGATCTTCTCGTCGTCGGCGATGACGAGCGCGCCTTCGGGGACGGGCACGCGGGTCTGCTGGAACAGCGGCAAGCAGGTCTCGCCGGCGCGGGCGGCGCGCACGGTGACGGCGCCGACGATGGTGTCCGCGTCGAAGGCGTGCGTGGGCTGGCCGAGCTCGAGGTTCGCGAGGTTGGTGGCGTCGACCTCGGGGCCGACGGTGTGGCCGCCGGTGGCCTCGATGATGTGGCGCAGCGTGGCGGGCAGCGGCGAGGGGGCCGCGACGCGCTCTAGGAGCGTGAGGCTGTAGCGCAAGCACGCCGGAGACTCGATGCGGACCTCCCAGGGGGCGTCGCCGACCTGCAGCTCAGTGATGGCGGGCAAGCGGATGGGCGAGCCGGTGCGGCCGCAGACCTCGCGGGCGATGCCGGCGTAGGAGGCGTGATCGCCGCGGTTGGCGAGCAGCTCGACGGTGTAGACGTCGCCGTGCTGCGAGGGCGCGATGCGCTTGACCTCGATGCCGATGTCATCGAGCAGATCACGCACAGCGCGCGCGCCGGAGGGCAGGTCGATGTAGTCGCGCAGGTGGCGCTCAAGGATCTTCATGATTGCCTCCCGTGCAGCGCCTGATGGACTCTGAGATCTTGCTCGTACAGCGCGCGCACCTTGGTGACGCCGCTCCACTGGGAGGCCATGCGGCTGGTGCCGAGGCCGAAGGCGATGCCGCTCACCTTGTCGGGGTCAAAGCCGAACTCGCGGAAGACCTTGGGGTGGACCATGCCCGCGCCGAGGATGGTGACCCAGCCGGCGTCGTGGCACGCGTCGCAGCCCGCGCCGTCGCAGTGAACGCAGGAGAGATCCACGCCGACGCTGGGCTCAGTGTATGGGTAGAACTTGGGCTTAAAGCGAATGCGTCGCTCGGCGCCGTAGAGCGACTTGGCGATGAAGGACAGCACGCCCTTGAGGTGCGAGAAGGTGAGGTCCTTGTCGATCCACAGGCCCTCGAGCTGGTGGAACATGGCGAGGTGCGTCGCGTCGACGGCCTCGTTGCGGTACACGCGCCCAGCCGAGGCGATGCGGATCGGCAGATCCGGGCGGCGCTGCAGGATGCGGGCTTGCACGGTGGTGGTGTGCGAGCGCAGCAGCAGGCCGCCGTCGACCCAGAAGGTGTCCTGCATGTCGCGGGCGGGGTGGTGCTCGGGGATGTTGAGCGCGTCGAAGTTGAAGTAGGGCGACTCCACCTCGGGGCCGTCTACGCGCTCGAAGCCGAGCTGGCGCAGGACCTCCATGCAGCGCTCTTCCACCTCGGTGAGCGGGTGACGCCCACCGCGCTGCGCGGCGGTGCCGGGCATGCTGAGATCGAGCCACTCGGCGCCGAGCTGCGCTTCCAGCGCGCGCTGCTCTGCGGCGACGATGGCCAGGCGGACCTCGTCCTCCATGATCGCTTGAGCCTCGTTGACCTGGGCGGCGACGATGGGGCGCTCTTCCGGGGTCAGATCGCGGAGGGCGCGCAGGCTCTCCTTGAGTGGGCTCTTTTTTCCAGTGTGAAGTCGGCGAACATCGTCCACTTCGGAGGGGGTCTGCGCTGCGGCGAGGGCAGCGCGGAAGGCAGCCAGGAGGGCGCCTACGTCGGGTCGTTCCACGGTTGGTACTCCAGCGCGACGACATAACGCGCGGTTGGCTCGCCGTGGCAGGACGGCGCGCGTGTTTCGACCTGTCTGGTCTTGGCGACACCGGGTGACGAGTCAGTACCGCTTTGAGACGGTCGAGGGCGCAGTTGGAACGTATACAGAGGGTGTAGGGACGCAGAGCCTCCAACCTTGCACCCAACACTGACGCGGGCCCATGTGGCCGGGACATCTGGGGACCAAACGTTGCGGCGAGCTGCGTGGGACCCGCGTCTTTGTGGGGGTGGTGGCGGGTCGGGCCGTCGGCTGGCGCTGACGGTGCGCTGGGCTGGCGCCCAGCTGGCCTCGCGGTCGCTTCGCTCCCGCTCGGCTGGCGGTCGCTGCGCTCCCGCTGACCTCGGCTGTGCCTCGGTCGCGGAGCTGCCGCTGCGGTTTCAGTTTGGCATGCCGTACGCCGCGCAGTTGCTCGGCGCTTGCGAGAGCGTCGCGCTGTTGCAGAAGCCGAGCAGGGTGGACCAGGACGGGTTGCCGCACCACGAGAAGGCGCCGTCGGCGTGGCTCCCTGCGATCCCGAGCGCGCGCTCGGTGGCGGTCCCGGTGGCGGTGGAGGACCAGTAGAGGACGTTCCAGCCGGACGTGTCGGGCGAGCCGAGCATGGTCACGCCGAGCTTATCGGCGCACAGGACGTCGGAGCCGGTGTCACCGTGCAGGGCGCCGGTGACGCTGCCGCGAGCGATCAACGTGTCATTGCCCGCGCCGCCGTGGGCCACGTCCGTGCCGCCGTCGGTCGAGAGCAGGTCAGCGCCGCTGTCGCCGAACAGGAGGTCGTCGCCTGTGCCGCCGAACAGGTCGTCGCTTCCTGCGCCGCCGTGAAGTTCATCGTTGCCGGTCGAACCGTACAGGGTCTCGGAGTAGGAGGAGGACTCGCTGTTGCTGCCGATGAGCAGGTCGTTGCCGCCGTACGCGTAGAGCGTCGCGCTGATCGCCTGCGTGCCGTAGGGGGCGAGCTGCCTGCCGGTGCTCGCGTCGTAGAACGCGAGCGTGTCGTTGTTGTTGCTGCCGTACAGGAGTACGCCAGCCCCGATGAGGCGTTCCAAGAACACCCGCTACAAGTGCCGCTCGCGTACGCGGCGTCGGGGGCGATGCCCTCGGTCTCGCTGGCGCAGCTCACGAGCCTATTCGCGGAGTTGTAGCGGAACTCTTTGTAGGTCCACTGCGCGGCGGTCGCGCCCGAGTCGTTCACGGGCAGGTAGGTCCACAGGCGCGCGGCGAGCACGGCGCCGGTTGTGGGGAGTCCGGAGACCGACACGTGCCCGTAGCCCCCCGAGGACATCACCATCTGGTCGTAGAAGACCTGACCCGTGGCGGGCGCGTACACTTGCAGCCAGTAGGTCTGGAGAGGGCTCACGGTGCCTTGCCACCAGAAGCTCGCGGTCGACGCCACGGTGCTGCCTGGGCTTGGCGAGTAGATGTCGGCGCCGTCCACTCCGGCGCGCGCGGGACGGTAGTCCGCGACGGCTCCCTAGGTCTCGTTCAGGCGCCACGCCGCTTCGGCCGTGCATGCGTTGGCGGGATCGGTGACGATGTTCGGGTTGGGGATGGACGAGCCCGTCGGGACGACGACATAGGTGCCCGTGGCGCTGCAGTACATGGCCAGGGTGAGGTCCGGGTTGGCGAATCGGTTGACGCGGGGGTACGCACTGTAGGGAGCAAGTAGGCCTTCTGTTGTAGCGTTGGCGCCACTAGTGTCGAGGATCACAGGTGTATGACCAGATAGGGCTGTACCGCTCACGAAAACCAGTCCGCGTCTGCTCACTAAAATCAGTCCACCGACATTCGGGGCTGGGGGCTGGGGCCCCAGCCCGATGGGGGCCGGTGATTGATAGCTGGTCCCGTAAGGGGGCATCCATGGGAGTCGGAGGCCGAGATGGTTCGCGGTCGTGCCCTCGAGGGTGCCCCCCCGCCAGCTGTCGACAACAAGCGAGGCTCGCCCTGCTGCATGCGGTCTGCGACGATGGGAAGCCCGTGCCGCACCGCCCCAGCCGCTTCGCTCGGCGTTCGTGCGACGAAAGTCCAACCGCCGCGATGCCAGAGCAG
>Ga0210044_10007139_pt1 | contig 14383 bp, 17 predicted proteins | sample CryGey13umfilter_2_FD_183959 | JGI IMG/M metagenome (GOLD analysis project Ga0210044, IMG submission 183959) | Groundwater microbial communities from aquifer in Utah, USA - Crystal Geyser 4/9/14 3 um filter (SPAdes) (version 2) | ecosystem: Environmental > Aquatic > Deep subsurface >...
CGCTGGCTCGTAGCGCCGCCGGTCAGGCGCACCTCCCACTCGAGGCCATGCTGGTCATCCGCGTCGGCACCATCCCACACCAACCGCAGCGCTGGGCGGCGGGCGGCGCTTGTCGCATCGGTCAGCGCTATGCCAATCACTGCCCACCCAGGCACCACTTGCGGGGGCGGCAAATTAACCACACCAGACGTGATGGTTGACGGCAGGGTAAACCCCGGCACCCAGTCATAGTCTGCCGGGTCACGCTCGCGCAGCGTCACCGCCTGCAACATCGTGGCCGGATCGTCAATCACCTCGACCACTTCAAATACTTTGGCGATATAGCCATTGCGTTCTGACGTCCACGCCACCGCGTCCAGCGGTTCCAGCACTGCCGCCGTGGCAGGCAGGGTCAAGGTGTGACGGGCAAAACGGCGCTCTTCCTCAATATACGCGCGCATCAGGCGTTGCACCTGGCCACCGTATGGCACCGCAGACAGCGACAGATCAGCCACCAGTTGGCGGTCACCATCCGTTGACTCCCATGCCGCGTTGTAGCGCGGCGGCGCGTCCTTGACCGCCCACATTTGTTCGGGCTCTGGGTAACTGGCATGGATCGCGTTCCAGGTCGCGTCCAACCCCGGGAACGGCTCGGCACTCTGTTCGGAGGTGATCAGAATATCGTCATCCGTGAATTGCCACACCGGCAACCCGACCGATCCAACGCGACATTTCCAGGTGCCACCAATTTCGGCCAGCGCCCCGGAACAGCCTTTCAGCAATTCCTCCAGCACCGCCGCGGGCTCGTCTGCTACCCCGACCTCGAAACCGGTGCGATATTGTGGCTCGGTTGTGATGCCATCTTCCAGCAACACAGACACGTCACACTCGTTCATCGCGGCAAACCAGTTGCCCAGCGAAAGATCGGCAGCCGATGCCTCGCCGCCCCAGACGCCAAGGCCGGGCAGGGTAATCCCGCGCAAAATGTTGTAGGCCTGCACCGCAGGATTGTCAGACCCCGCCCACGTTGCCCGGTCTGCCCAGCGCTGCGCCCCGCTGCCCCCGACCGACGTATCAAGCCGTGGATCGTAAAGTGGGATGCCATTCATTTCAAATTTCACCGCCGGGAAATTGGTGAAAATCTCCCGGTTGTAGCGAAACGTCAGAATGGCATAGCACAGACCCGTGCCGATCATGTCGGCGGTCCAAGGGCGCTCGGGATAGTCGCCATATTTTGCCAGCAACATCGGGTCGGCAACGGTCTGGCTACCATCATGATATTTGACCCACGCGAAATGCGTCCCGTTGGCCAGCGTAAACCGCCCCAGCAATGGAAACCCGTAATCAGGATCAGCCACCGTCCCGATCTCGGCATACTCGCCATCAATCATCAGCCGTTCGAGAGTTTGCCCGGCAACGTCACCGACCTCGATCACGTAGGTCAGATAGGCATTCGGAACCCTCCCGGCCCGGCCATGGCTCATCGCCGGACAAACTGCATGGCCAGCGGTAGCATACCGGCCCAGGATGAAAGTCGCCGGGGGCACGTCGCCGCCAGTGGTGGTGGACGTTTTGATACCGGCAGATTTCGGCCTCGGGGCCAGGGCCCTTGACAGGCTGGACAATGCCACCGTCGCCAGCAACCGGAACGCCAGCGAACTGGTTGCCAGCCCCAACACTGATACCGCGCCGGTAAATCCCGCCGCCCCTGACAGCAACCCGATCAATGCGCCAACCGGCCCGGCATGGGCAGGTGCGGCGAGCGTGATCAGCGCAACCAGAGCAAGGGCAAATGAACGGATCATACCTTGAAGGCTTTCTCTATTGCGAGACGCGGCAGAATTGCCAGCCCCTCACGTCGCAGCACGAACACCATTTCACCCTGCACAATACCGAGGGCAGGCCCATCGTCGCCTGCGACCACCGCCACGTCGCCCGCCTGTGCCATGGCCGGGGCGATCGCTGGCAACATGCTGGCAGCCAACGCCACCTGATCACTGTAGCCGCGCTTTGCCAATGCCCGCCGCCCGGCGGTCAAACTGCGATAGCCGCGCCAGCCCTTTGCCAGATCGTCGCCGGTCATCGCCTGCACCGCCCCGGCCACGAACAGCGCGCAGTCATGCGCGCCCGGCTTGAACGGGCGGTCGACAACCTCTGCCAGATAAGCGGTCAGGCGTGTTTTCCAATTTGGCAGCCGGGTCATGTCCGGTCCCCCGGCCCGCCGCCGTGCTCGCGGGCAGCCCCGGTTGCCGGTGCCGGTGTGGTGGTGCCCGGGGCTCGCGCCCGGTTTTCACCCCACACCGTATCCACCGTCCCGGACAGAGCCGCGTATTTCCGAAACCCATCATCAGGCGCGCGCAGACGCAAGGTTTCATCCGATTGCTTCAATGCCAGAGACCGCGTTAACGACCGCCCCAGACTGGCCAGCGTGACCTCGATTGACGCCTGCCCGCCAACCACTGGCGTCGGGATCGAAACGCTGTCAATCCAGCCCAGAAACGTGCGCAGAGGTTCCGCTATCAAAGTCTGTGTCACCGGATCGAACAACGCGCGATGGATTTCCACCGGCGCAAGGCGCACGTCGTAGCCCCTGATCAGCGTCTCGACCTCCGGCGCTACCGGTGCCAGCGTCAGCCGCTGCATCCTGACGTCCAACCCGGTCGCCATCGTGATCGGTTCCAGCGCCAGAACTGAACCAGCGCCGAAATAGCTGCGCACCACGCCGCCGATTGTGAAATCCTGATGATCGTCACCATCCCAAAGGCCCATGGTTTCCGTGGCCCCGGTGCTGCGGTTGCGCGCGCTGACCCAGACCAGCGACCGCGCCATCATACCGGATTGAGCCGTCAGAAACGCGCTGGTTGATCCATCATAGGCCCGCATGACTCACCTCAGTGTCTGCATGAATTTGAACGTGATGCCGGACGTTATCCCTGCGGCGGCTGCCCCGGAACTTACTGACCCCGGCACAATCCGCGCCTTGCACGATGCCTTGATCAGACTGACCGCAGTGTTGATGGCAGCCCCAGGTCTCCGTGGTGGCGTGACCTCGAACGCCGCTGTCTGTCCCGTCCCGCCTGCTACCACCCCGCTGACAACCCGGTGCAGAGCGCGCCGCACCGGATTGGTGCCATAGCTGAATCCGAGATAGTCGCCAGCCGTCAGCACAAAGCCGCTCGGCAAGCCTTTCAGGCTCAACATACGGGCGTCACTTGGCAGCGCCAGAATCAGCGGGGTCACTGTCGCCAAGGCCGTGCCCTCAGGATCGGACTGCGGTGCTGGCGCGGTAAGATCGTATGCCAGAAACGAAGCCCCCGGCTCACGCAGTGCGCTGATCATGGCAAGCACCGGGGCAGCAACATAAAAACGATGGTGCACCAATGAAACCTCGCCGGTCCAAAGCCGGGGGCCAATATTGGCTGGCAGGATTTCACCGCCGCCGGTGCGCGCCACTTGCACCTGTTCCGGGCAATCGAACGTCATCTGCCTGACTTTCAGCGTGTCGAAAAACTCTGCCGCGGCGAGTGGAAATGTCAGAGCCATCAGCCAACCCTCCTAGGGTCACGGCTGATCGCCCGCACCCGCTGCGGCAATGTCCGGTCATATTGCCCCAGGCCCAGCTTGACCGCCCGGATAGCCGTTTCCTCTATCGCCCGGTCGCCATTGGCCCCGGCCAGATTGATGTTGACATTAATCACACCGCCACCCGAACCTGCCCCCCGTGGCGTCACCCTTTCGCCTTTTTGCAGGATCGCTGGCACCTCGTCAGGGCGCAGCCCCGCGATGCCCCCGCCATGCATCCGGGGCGCATCAGCAAAGGCCGCAATTGAGACCATCCTGGTCGGGGCATACCCCCCGACCACGCCGCCCGCGTGATGCACTGACACCCCCACGCCTGCAACAGCCGGACCCGCCGACAACCCAAGCAACCCAGCCAAAGGCCCGAGGATGGTTTTTTTGAACGCCAGCGTCGCCAGATCGGCCAAAATCGACTGCACCAGTGATTTGAAATCCGCCTTGCCCGTCGTGATGAAATTCCGAAATGCATCCTCAGCGCCCTGGAACGCGCCCACCAGCGCCTGCCCGATTCCCCCGCTGATATTCTGGGCACTGGCGGCATAGTCAGCCAGAGATTTGGCAATCGCGTCCCACCCATCTGCCGTGCCGATAGTGGCATCCGTCAACAAATCCATTGCATGCGCTGCCTCGTCGCTGGTAATAGTCCCGGCCGCCAGCGCATCGTTGATCGTCTTTTGCCCTTCCTCAAATCGCTGCTGGACGGCAATTGCGTCGTCAAGTGACGCCAACAATCTATCGTAAGCTTCGGAAACATGGTCAACAGACGAAGCCCCCCCGCCCCCGCCGCCTCTTGGCGTGTCGGGAATGCCAAAATCAATATTCTGCGGGGCAGGTTTCGGACGCGGTGAAGTCCCTACGGGATTCGCGCCAAAGTTTGCGGCGTTGCCGGTATTCCCACCGCGCCCATCATCGTTGCCGGATACCATGGCCGTGCTGCCGGGCAATGATGCGCGCAATTTCTGGGCCGCCCCGAATGCAATATCAAGCGCACCAACAAGTGCCCCAATAACAGATATTGCAGACCCCATATCAACGTCGTTGATCGCCTGAATTTCCGCCAATGTGCGCGATGCTTCTGCCGTCGCATCTGTAAGGCCGGCTTCCAATTCTCCGGCACTGATATCTCCCGCCTGAAACTGCGCAATCAAATCATCCATTCGCGTAATTATGTCATCAATCGCGTAGGCGGCATCATTCAAGCCGACATCGAACAACGCAGCTTCTTCCCCAGATAGCACACGCTTTGCCGCGTTAACCGACGAATACAGATCATCATAGGATATTGCCAGATCATCAATCGCCGCAGCCTGACCTGCCGTTGCAGGTTGATTGCCAAATTCATTAGCCGCCGCACCAATCTTGGCTTGTGCAGCCGCTAGCGTTCCGAATTTCTCAATCAGCAAATCCGCCGCAGTCTGTTGCGCAAAGAAGAAGTCTGCGCCTTCGACTACGACAGTCTTGAACATCGTGCCGAGCTTCATTGTCAGGACATCGAAACGGTCATCAAGAATGGCAGCTTTCTTGACCAATTCCTCATCAATCACAAGCCCGGCGTCCCGCGCTGCGCCGATCAACCCATCGACCGCCCCACGGCCACCCTCAAGCCCAAGCACCATACTGCGCCCGGACTTTCCAAACGCATCCGCAGCCATTGATAGCCGCTCAGACTGCGACCCGGCACCGTCCAACGCCCCGGCAAAGTCTTTCAGCAAGTCGATTATCGGCCTGACATTCCCTGACTGATCACGGATTGCGATATTGTTACGCTTCAAAACCTGGAACAACTCGCCAGAGCCGGTTGCAGCTTCCCCAATCCGCTGCCCGAAAATCTCCAACGCTTTCGTCGTGTTCTCGACATCGACCCCCGCCAGCTTGAACCCGGCTTGAAGCCCCTGCAACTCCTCGACCCCAAGCCCCATGCGGTCTGCGGCGTCGTTCAAATCGGCAATGTCACCAATCAGCCCACGAAGGTTACTGGTGATCCCGACAAACGCCGCCCCGACAACCCCCCCGACAAGCCCCATCGCAAAGGTTTTCCCGAATGCCAAAACACTGGCCCCGGCTGACGACATATTGCTGCTGACACTACGAGACATTGCCGACGTGTTTTTGCCCGCGTCCCTCGTAAGCCGAGCGATCAACTTGTTATTGCGATCCATGGCGCGGGCAAAGTCTTTATCCTTTGCCTGCAACAGGATCGTGATGCGCTCGGTTTCCTCACTCATCTGGATACTGCCTTTTCAATTCTTCAAACCGTTCCACGCTCATGGCCTCTGGCATATCACCAGAATTAGCTTCGTTCCAGCCTTCGATCAGTAAAGCGGTTTCCCCCGGTGACATGCCCCTCACGTCGGCTGGCAATATGTGCATCACTCCACAGATGTTTCTGATTTTTCCGGGGGTATCGTATTGCTTTGGGCCGGGCGTTTTTTCTTGCGCGATCCAACCTCTTTTTTTTTAAGCATAGCCGGAATAAATGTTACCCCAAGCAGCCGCTGCGCCGTCGCGCGCAACGCCATATTCTGATCTGGCCCAAGAGATGTAATCAGATCATCAGCAGCCCGATCCGACATCCCCCCCCCAATCAGCCCGAGAGCGACAAGATCGCGGACGTGGCGCACCTGCGGCGGGGAGCCACGTCCGAACAATTGATCCCACAACTCATAAATGCCAAACGGGGAATACTGGATTTCGAACCGCTCAATCTCGCCGTTTCGAAGTAGCAGATCACGGTCATCCCCGCCTATGGCCTCGCGATAAACCCCAGGTTTCGCGATCATCACGCCGCCACAAACGTTACGGCCCCACTCGACGCCAGTGACATACTATAAGTCACGCCGCCGCTTTGATCGCCGCCGTATTCGACACTCGACAGATGGAACGTCCCGGCAAAGGTGCCGAATGCAGGCATGATCAACTGAAAGACTCCGCTGGCATCGACCGCCATGGCAAGGGTATTCAGTGCCCCCTCAGCAGCGCTGTTCTCGAAAAAGCCGTTGCCGGAAACGGAAACCCGTTTGACGCCGCTAAGAACTTCCGTCCACAGCGCACCGCCTGGCGCGGCGCAATCGGCAGTCGTAACGTCGACTTCATCGCTGTTGATGGTGATCGTTTTTGCGGTCAGACCGCACAACGTCGAATAGACGTCAGGCCCAATAGCCGTCCTGATCTTGACCAGCATCTCGCGGCCAGTTTGCTTTGCCATGGTTAGGCTCCTATCCTTGTTTTACCTTGCCTAAGGGCGGTCAGGCGTCCAGCACGGCCTCGAAGGCTGCGGTGGCAATGTATGACTCCCCGTCGCCCGCGCGACTGGTGGTCGAAGTGATGAACTGATTCCACGCCAGATCAAACCCCGGCACGGAAAACGGTTGTTCGTCCAACGCCGCGATAACAGCTTGAGCGGCTCGCGTAGCAACAACCCGCCCAGAAACCGGGCGGGAATGTGCCTCAATCCCGAACGTCACAGTCCATGCAACTTTAGCGTCAGTCCTGAAAGGCTCCAGAACCAGCACCCCGATGCGAATGTAGGGGAACACCACGTTCTGCGGCGGCTCATCATAAACCCTCCCAGCCACAATGGCCGTCACACCGGCGTCTGCCTTGAGCGTGGCGACCAATGCGGCCTGTAAAGCAAGAGCGGGACCATCAGCCACCAAAAGCCTCCTTCACACCCTTGCTCATCGCCCGCTTGGCTCGCGCCTTATGCTTCTTGCGTGTCACTGACAGTGCCGGATTGACGAAAGGTCGCGGGGCGTTCTCGCCTTCGATCACCTTCGACTTAGGCCCAAAATCACACAGATAACTTCCATCGGCATTCGCCGTGCCGACGATCTTATCCCGCTCGGCCCCATCCCCCTGCACGTCGCCGCCAGCCGGAATAAGCACCTTGGCAATGCGGATCAGTTCAGCACCAGATTTGTGGTTTGCCGCTGCGACATGTTTCATGATCCGGGCATCCAGCTTATGCAGCTTCCGCATCACCCGGTCAGCGCCTTCGACGGTCATGTGGCCACCCCGGCCTCAATTACTATTTCCAACATCGACCCGTCACGTCCGACCGCGCCGATGCTACGAATATTCCACGATCGGTCCCGCGCAGTAACCCGATCAGCCTCAGTCAGCGCCAATGTATCGATGCTACGCCGGACTCTCATTGTCGCCGTCCGCGACGCTTCCACCCGCCCCGCAGCAACAGCCTCGCGACCCGGCGTTTCCAGAATGTCAGCCCAGATCGTCAGATAATCGGCCCACGCGTCAACCGGGTTGCCGTAAATGTCTACACCAGGAACCAGTCGCTGGAATGTCACCCGGTCGCGCAGGTTTCCCGCCTTAGCCATCACATACCAACCCGACGATACGGCGCGATCAGAAAATCATAGGCCATCGGCATGGCGGCAACCGATTGGCCGACATCAACAGCCTCACGATTGGCATAAAGGTGCCCGATATGCAGCAGAATTGCGGCCTTGATCGGCGCTGGGACGTCAGCGGCAAGGCCGTAACCCGCCACTAACGTGATCCGCACTGCGTCTGGCGTGGGGTCTGTGTCTGGCCAACTCGCCCCGTCAGCCAACACCACAGCCCCGCCAATGGCATCATTGACCCGATGGTAACTACTCGCCGCCAGCGTCTGCGCGGCACCATCCGTATCGGTATAGGCAATAGTCACGGATTGCACATTCGGGAATGGCAGGCGGACACTACAAAACGATGGCATGTCCTGCCGCCATGTTTGTGTGATCAGGCATCGGCCAAGAATGCCAGACCAGCCGTCAAGCTGGCCTGTTGCAGACCCGACTAATGCCGTGATCAAATCGTCCTCATCAGTGTGATCCACGCGCAAATGCGCTTTTGCCTCGGCCAACGTGACTGGCGTCACGGCGGGCGCGATGGTGCGAACGGGGGAAAGCGCGTGGATCGTCATTACGCCACCGGCGATGCGGCTGCGTTGCCCTTGATGACAACGACACCCGCCACAATCGAGGTTCCGCTGTTCAGGGTAAGCACGGTCTTGATATACCGTTTATTGCCACGATACCCGACCTTGTAGGTTGAACTGGCGGCCAAAGGATCGGTGAAGCTGCCATTCAGATCGGCGGCAGCCACAGCGGTATAAACGCCGCCAGACGTTGCGCATTCGGTAAACGACGGCGTGAAGTTCCCCGCCCCGGCAATAGCCCCGGTCTGGATGATGGCGCAGGCGCTATCGAAACCCTGCAAATCGATCGCAGCCGAGGTGTTGGTCGCAGTCAGGGTGGCTGGCGCAACAGCGGCCACCACACCAATTTCAGAATAGAGGTCTTTCATGGGACCGTCCTTTCAGGATGAAGGTGAGACGGGCGAATTAACGCCCGCCAGATTGATCAGGAAGCCGCGAACTTCATCAGCTTGATAGCCTCGAAATTGCGAATGCCGCCGCCGACGCGCTTGGTGGTGTAAAACAACACGTTCGGCTTGCTGGTGAACGGATCGCGCAAGACCCGAACGCCGAATTTGTCCACCACCTGATAGGCGCGCTTGAAATCGGCAAAAGCAATCGAATAGCTATTCGCCCCAAGAGCCGACATATTGTCATCAGTATAAACCGGCTTTTGCAGCACGGTCGCCACCTCTGCCAGTGCAGTGGGCGGGGACCAGACGAATTTACCGTCCACGTCCTTGAGTTTGCGAACCGCGCCCATGGTGGCGTCAGACATAAGCCACGATGCGCTGTTGCGATAACCGGCCTTCAACGAATAGTAGAGGTCAATCAGCGCGTCGGCAGGGGAGGCCGAAGCGGTTGCCGTGATGAAAGCCCCAGCAGCACCGGACGCGATGTAACCAATGTTGCCCCACGAATAAGACGCATTGGCCACATTGGTATAGCCCAGAATGCCGCGCGGCTTGTTGACGCCATCACCGGATACAAAGGCCGCACCTTCCTGTTCGGCAAACACGGTCGAAACCTCATCAGCCAACCATGCGGCAACGTCAATCCGACCGTCATCCAGCATCTTCTGGGTGGTGGCCGGATTGGCATAAAGTTCACCAAGGTTGATGGAAATTTCCTTCAACGTCGGGGAGTTCGTTTCGCCACGCGCCTCGGATTCACCAACCCAACCGGAACCAGCACCACCCTGATTGACCAGCAACTTGTGAGTATCGCCTGCCGAAATCGTCATGACCGAAGCGAGCGAACGAACGGTTGATACCGTCCCCAGAACCCGGTCAATGGTCTGTTCCATTTCCTCAGGCACCAGATATCCGCCGTCCGGGTCAGACGAAGTTGACAACTTGGCCTTGACCTCAAGGTCAGCCAGACCGCCGTCGATGCCCTTGCGGAAAAAGCGGTTGAAGGCCAACGCGTGTTCACCAACAGCGGGGTCTTTGTCAGCACCAGCCCCACCGCCGATCTTCAAAGCCGCAATGGCCTTGTTTACCGCGTCAAGTTCCGATCCGACCTTGGTGATTTCGGCGTTGATGCGGTCAACCTTTTCGGTCGTAACCACGTCGGCCTTTTTCAGTGCGTCGTTCTGCGCGGCCTTGAATTCCTCGAAGGCCGTATTCAGACCAGCCAGCAACGCTTGCGCGTTGCCAACGTCTGCCCGCGCGGACACCAACCCACGAAACGAGGTGTTTTTTGCGTAAGACATTTTCCGTCTCCTTATGAACGCAAGGTTTTCAGAAGCTGCGCAACCGCAGCGGCGTCAAGGCCAGCGTCATGCGTGACCGTCGGGGCAGCGTCATGCATGCCCCCTGTTGCTTCATTCAGCATCCGACGCCGCTCGGAACGCGGCACGCCGGATTGCGCCAGAAGCGCATCAAGTTGCTTTTTGGCATTGATCTGCGGCGCGACATGAGCCACTGCGCCATCCATCGCATTGGTATCCATCACGCTATCAGCAAACCCGCTTTTGACTGCATCTGCGGCCCCGAAGAATGTTTCCGCATCCATGTATTTCTCGATTGTGGCGCGACTCAAACCCGTGCGCGCCTCGAAAATATCAATTTGCGCGTTGTCGACCTGTTGGAGTATATCCATAGCACCAACCAAATCGTTCCGGTTGCCGACCACCATGCCCCAGGAGTTGTGCACCATCAAGAAAGAGCCAAGCCCCATCCGTATTTCATCGCCAGCCATCGCAATGTAAGCCGCCGCAGATGCGGCAATCCCCATCACCTCAATCGTGACCTTTGCTTTGTGTTGCCGCAGTTCGTTGTAGATTGCGAAACCCTCAAATGTCGATCCGCCGGGGCTGTTGATTTTCACCGTGACATCTTTCGCCCCGATAGACCGCAACGCCGCATTCATTCGTTTGGCAGTAAAACCGCCACCAGTCCACGCGTCCTCACCAATCACATCATAGATTGTGACGGTTTCCGGTGCGTCTGACGCCGCCATTGGCATATCAACCCACCGCGCCAGCACGTTTGAAGGCACATCCCACGAATAGCCCTGAGGCACCTGCACCGCCTTGGCTTCCGGCAAAACTCTAAGCGTCATTTTGTTTTTTCTCCAAATCGGTCATATCATTTTGACCGGAGCCTGCGGTATTCGGCGGGTCGTAATAAACATCGCCGCCATCACGCGGGTTTTCGTCCTCAAGCGCCCTGATTTCGTTAGGGCTGTAGACGCCCCATTGCAAGCCTTTGACATAGGCCTCCCACCGAGCCTTGATATCCCCCTTGACCAAAGCAGCGCGAACGAAACGGGCATAAAGATCGGGCTCGTTTTCCGGGATCAAATCCCGCGCAATCGCCTCTTCCCACATGGTCAAATGGTCTTCAAGGTTATAGGCCACAAACCCCAAGGACTTCTGTTCAAGCCCCGTCCCCCAATTACTGTCAGACCCGGAGTTGTCGCCCAGCATCGACGGCGGAACCCCCATGAACATCGCAATATCCACCCGCGAAAATTGCCGCCCGGCAATCCATTCTGCGTCCTTGGCAGATATTGTCAAAGGAGATACATCCATCCCCTCCTCAAGAATGAGCGCCTTGCCTTCACTGTCGCCGCCACTCCGATATGCGTCGAGACTGGCGCGCAGGAATTCGACGCCTTCCGGCCCGAGATGGCCCGGGTGGCGCAACACCGTGCTCGGGCGTGCCCCATTCTTGAATGTGGTCGCGCCGTGCCGTTCCATCGCCAAGGAAAGCCCGATGCTTTCCCGCGCATAAGTGATCGGCGACACGCCATGAATGCCGTCCAGCGTCAGCCCAACAAGGTGGAACATATCCGCCTGTTGCAGTGGCACCCGCCGCCCCCCCTTTGTCGTCATCATATAGCGCAGCGACATATCGTCGTTTTGCTCACAGACAACTCTGTCTGGATGGAGCGGGATCAACTCGACCACATGCCCGCGCGAGACCACTTTCATGGCATAACCGTTGCCACGCAACAAAAGCTGCGCCTGCATCATCCTCCGAAACTGCGAAGGCGTTTGCCAACGGTTCGGCTTGCGTCGCAATACACCCCACAACGGATGATCCGATGCGTCCTCCCGCGTCCTAGCATCAACCCTACGCTTTAGCTGCAACGGCAATGTTGCCACCGCACCCGAAATGATCCGCACAGAGGCATAAACAGCCGAAATACGCATTGCAGAATCTGGCGTAACCATTGCGCCAGATTCGCTTAATGAACCGCCGCGCAATGCCTCCTCAAGTTGCTGCGACGTGCTAATCAGCACACCACCACCATCAGATTGATACGATGCGCGCGGGGACGACAGTTTGCCGCCGAACCACCCAGACCAAAACGCCATCCGCTACGCCTTCACATTACCAGAGCGCCGCGTCCGGCATAAACCGAAGGACCATCCGAATTGTTTGCCTGATATGTCCCAGCTACGCTCATCGCCATTGCCAGAGCAACCATTCCGTCAATCCTACCGCGACTTTTATTTTTTGCCAGCTTTCGATTCCCCGCCGGATCGCGCTGCACTACCGCATTCCTCGCGCACATATCAAGCACAGGATGCCCGCCGTGGTTTACATTCCCGGAAAGTAACACCGTTTCGAGATCACGCAACGCGGGGGACATGCTTTGGAACCCCTGCCCCATTTGCTCGAAAACCGCATTATCGCCTTCAACCTGTTCCTCAGAAAATCCGGCCCTGACCAACCAAGGCCGCAAATGCCGAAAATTCCAGCGGTCAAAGGCGATCTTTCTCACGTCGTATTTTTGCGCCAACGCCCAGAGGTGTGCCGCGACAAATTCATAATCAACCACTGCCCCCGGTGTTGCCTGCAAATATCCGGCCTTTTCCCATTCGTCATACGGCACTCGGTCAGCTTTCGACCTATCCCGAAGCCCGTCACTCGGAAGCCAGAATGTCGGATGCACATGCCACTGCGTCTGCACCGGGGCAAGCAATCCATCAGCAACCGGCGACACAAGCACCAATGCGGTGAGGTCATTTACCTCAGACAAATCCAACCCGCCAAAAACTACCGCATTGTCTTCAAGCGGCAACGCTGCACCATCACACGCTTGCCACACATTCCGACTGATAAACGGCGCAAACGCCTCAATGCGCTGGTTCAGTATCAACCACCGGAATTTATTCTCCTCGGACGGCATCCTATCCGCTTGCACGGCTTGATCCTCGACATCTTGCAAGGATCGAAACTCGCCAAGAGCCGGATTGGCGGCTTTCCACGCCGCCCTATCCATGATGTCACAATCTTTCGGCGCGGCATAAACATGGCTGACAATGCGCGGGTCTTTACTCATTTCCGCATCATCCAGCCACCGACTGAAGAGGTCATTATCAGTCGGCGATTGTGTGCTGATTGCGATCAACAGAGGATTCTCATATGCCCCCTGCGACGTAGTGATGGCCTCGACGAAATCATCCTGCTGACCTTTGACCTGCCCGACCTCATCAAGAATAGCGAGGATCGGCGAAAGCCCGTGAGCGGTTCCAGCCTCTGCCGAGATGGCCCGGTATTCGACGTTCATCCGCACGCCGGTGATGGTTTTTTGCGACGGAGTAATCCGCGTTACCGATTTGGCCCGCAACTCCGGCGAAAGCGCAATCATCTTCTGCGCCAGCTTGAAGACCAGCGCCGCCTGCTCACGCGATCGCGCGCCGCTGATAATCTGGCTATTCTGTCGCGCCTCAGGGCCAACAATGTGCGCCAGAACCAAACACGCAATCAACGCGCTTTTGCCGTTCTTCCTCCCGACGCTCAAATAAGCCCGCGACGTGCCCGCTGGGTTGTCATAAATTTCCCGGATAAATCGCTCCTGGAATTTCATCAGAACGAGCGGTTTGCCGACGTGCCTTCCTTCGGGGACGCGGCAATATCTAGTGACGAAGGCGATTACCCTTTCGCCCCGTGTCATAGTCAGTTCGGCCTCGCCAGAAGATCGTCACCATCGCCAATACCGTTCTCAATATTGAGCGTCTGGTCGCGTCGTTTCCCAATATCCCGAGCCTCGCCACCCTGCGCGCGCGCATGCAGTGACAAGCTGCGCCGAAAGGACAGGATCATTGACGCATTCATTTGGATAACCGTTTTACGCGGGTTGACAACCGGCGTCCCTTTTTCCGTCGCCATGATCGGACCCTCGATCCGCATCAACCGCTGGTCGCGTTCAAGATCGGCCATTGTCCGCGCCAGCATCGCAGCCAATTCCAACTGATGCGCCGTCCATTCTGATCGCGCAAACTCCGCAAGCACCGACGCGAAAAACGACTTGTCGGTATCGTCCAGTTCGACATTGGACGGCGGATGAATTTCGGTTTGCGCTGACCGCAAAACCTCAACAGCGGCAGCGGTGCTGTCAATTCGTGACTTCCGGCTCATGGTAAATCCTGTATTAGCGCTAAATGTGAGG
>Ga0210044_10007141_pt1 | contig 14379 bp, 8 predicted proteins | sample CryGey13umfilter_2_FD_183959 | JGI IMG/M metagenome (GOLD analysis project Ga0210044, IMG submission 183959) | Groundwater microbial communities from aquifer in Utah, USA - Crystal Geyser 4/9/14 3 um filter (SPAdes) (version 2) | ecosystem: Environmental > Aquatic > Deep subsurface > Groundwater...
ACACGAGATATAAAGCTGAGTTGAGCAGCTCGTCTGCTCATACGTAACTTATGCCCTTGCGGTATAAGTCGTACGGTGTTCCGCATACGCTCCGTTTTTTGCCTAACAGTCTACCGCCTGACGGGCTAAACAACCTGAGCAGTTATGCCGAATCATCATTCGCAATTTGTGAGGAGCCTGTCTTGATGAACATGCGCAAAATTTTTTCCTTGGTGCTCGTGCTTTTTCTCGTCTTTTCCCTGGCTGCTTGCGGCAGCAAGGAAGAGAAACGCATGAAGTTCTACAACCGGGGGGTCGAGCTTTTTGAAAAGGGCGATTACGTTAAGGCCCGGCTGGAATTTCAAAACGCCATCCAGATCGACAAGGATTTTGCCGGGGCCTATCTTATGCTTGGCAAGACCGCTCTTAAGGACGGGAATTTCCAGGGGGCCTTCGGCAGTTATGCCAAGGCGGTCGCGCTTGATCCCGAACTGCTGGACGCCCAGCTTGAATTAGGGAAGTTGTTTCTGCTGGGGAAGGCGTTGGACAAGGCGACGGAAAAGGCCGATCTTGTCCTCGGCAAGGCGCCGACAAACGAGGAGGCGGTGTTGCTCAAGGCCTCCATTCTATTAGCGGCCAAGGATTACGGCAATGCCAAAGGCCTTCTGGCAGGCCTGCTTGAGCGTGGCGTTAAGAAGCCGGAGGTTTACATCCTGCTTGCCCAGGCCCGGCCTTTTTCCCAAAACGACAATGACCCTGAACTGGCCGCGGCGGAAAAAATTCTGCAGGATGGGATTCAGGTAAATCAGGAAAGTGTCGAGCTCCATTTCATCCTGGCCAAATTGTACGCCACCACCAAGCGGGCCGACGCGGCCGCCGGTATGCTGCGCAAGGTTATCGCCTTGGCGCCGGACAAGGTGGCGTACAAGCTGGCCCTGGCGGATTTATATTGGGGGAGCGGGAAGGAAAGCGAGGCCAGCGAAACCCTGAAAGCCGCGATTCAGGCGGATCCAGCCAATGATGACGTCCGGATCCGCTGCGCCAGTTTTTTGGTGTCGAAACAGCAGGGGGAGAAGGCGGAGGCCCTGCTTGACGAGGGCATCAAGCAGAATGCCAAGAGTTTCAAACTGCGTTTCGCCCTAAGTGAATTACGGGCCGCCCGCCACGACCTGGATGGCGCCAAGGCCCTGCTCAAGGAGTGTCTGACCCTGGAAAAGGATCCTGCCCATCCTGGCATCATCGAGGCCAAGAATCGCCTCGGGAGAATACTGTTTGTTCTGGGCGAGATTGATCAGGCGCAGAGCCTGGTCGCCGAGGTGTTGAAAGAAAATCCCAAGAGTATCGAGGCCCATTTTTTGAAGGGGGGCATTCATCTGCGCCGCGGTGAAGGGGAAAACGCGGTGGCGGAATTCCGCACCGTGGTTCAGGAGCGCCCCCAGTTCGAGGATGGCTATCTCAATCTGGCGGATGCCCATACCATGAACAAGCAACCGGAGTTGGTGTTCGATACCCTGAAGCAGGGCCTGGTTAACAACCCCGGCTCCAAAACCTTGCGGAAGGCGCTGGCCCAAAAATTCTTTCTGAAGAAGGATTTTGTCGCGGCCGAGGCAAATTTACGGAAAATCCTGGAGCTCGATCCGAAGGACGTAAATGTGCATGGTGATCTGGGCGATCTGTTCGGAAGCATGGGGGATTTTGCCAAGGCGGAAAAGGAGTTCGCCACCATCAAGGAAAAAACCTCCGGCGCCCCCATTGCCTTCATGAAGTTAGCTGATCTTTTTGAACGTCAGGGGCAAAAAGACAAGGCCCTGCGTGAGTTGCGAGCCGGATATGAGAAAAATCCCCAATCAGCGGAGATCATGGCGCAACTGGTGCAGTACCATGTGAAGCAGGGCGAGGTCGGCGCGGCCATCAAGATCTGCCAGGAACGTATCCAGAAGGAGCCCAAGGATGCCGGGGCGCATAATCTGCTGGGCCGCGTCTACCTGGCCGACAAGAAGTATGCCGAGGCCGAGGCTTCCTTGCAGAAGGCCATGGACCTCAACCCGACCTGGCCGCGGCCCTATGAAAACATGGCCAGCATGTATGTCATGCAGGGGCAGCGGACCAAGGCCATCGAGCGTTTTGAAACACTGCTGCAAAAGCAGCCCGATGCCATCAACGCCTATCTTTCCCTGGGGCTTTTGTATGAAATGGGCCAGGAGTATCCCAAGGCCATCCAGGCCTACGAAACGGCCTTGGCCAAGGATCCCCGCTTCTGGGCCGCGGCCAACAATCTGGCCTTTCTGTTGACCGAGAAGGGGGCCGGCGAGGCCGACCTCAAGCGGGCCCTGCAGTTGGCGCTGGACGTGCAGAAGCTGCAGGGGGATCGCCCTGAAATAATTGATACCCTGGGCTGGATCTATTACAAGATGGGTGACGTGGATCGGGCCGCGGAATTGCTGGAAAAGGCGGTTGCTGATGCCACCCCGACGCCGGTGGTGAATTATCATTTGGGCATGCTGCGCCTCAAACAGGGCAAGACCGATGAGGCCAAGCAAAAATTGCAAGCGGCCCTGGCCGATAAAACGGCTTTCCTGGGCCGGGAAGAGGCCGAGGCTGCCCTGGGCAAAATCTGAACCATCCGATTCAGGAAAGAGGACTTATGCGAGCGATAATTTTGAGCGGTGGATCCAGCAATTTGAGGGGCGCTGGCGGGACTTTGCTGAAGCTGGTTGTGCTGGTGCTGTTTGCCTTGGTGTTGTGCGCCCCCCTTGTGTCGGCAGACGCCGGTGCAGACCAGCCGGGCGCCGTTGGGGCCGATTATATCCTGGGCCCCGGGGATATCCTGGACATCTCGGCCTGGCAGAATCCGGCCCTCGCCAAATTGGTCACTGTTCTGCCGGACGGCAAAATTTCCTTTCCTCTCATTGGCGAGGTGATGGCTGGCGGTAAAACCGTGGCGCAGCTTAAAGGGGAGTTGGAAGAGAAAATAATCCGCTACGTTCCCGACCCGACCCTGTCGGTCATTGTACATCAGGTGAACAGCATGATGGTCTATGTGATCGGCAAGGTCAACCAGCCCGGCCGGCACCTGCTGAATGCCAATATCAACGTCCTGCAGGTGCTTGCCATGGCCGGAGGTTTTAATCCCTTTGCCAATAGGGGGAAGGTAAAGATTTTCCGGCAACAGGGGGGCGATACGGTCATTTTCCCCTTTGATTATGATGAGGTCGCGGACGGCAAAAAATTGGATACCAACATCACCCTGAAGCGGGGCGATGTCATTGTGGTGCCATGATCGGTTTTCCCCTGGATACTTTCATGGTGCGTCCCGCCGGCTTCATCATAGTATTTTGCCTCATGACGGCTTTTTTAGTTGTTGCCCCCGCGCCTGCCCGGGGTGGAGAGTTCCGGTTGGTGCCTTCCGTTAAAGTTCAGGAAGAATACGACGATAATATTTTTTATGCCGCCAAGGAGTCCCAGGAGAGTGATTTTGTTTCCACCGTGACTCCAGGGGTTGAGTTGAAGGTTGAGGATCCCAGGCTGGCCGCCTCTCTGAAGGGTTCCGTGGCCGGCATTTCCTATGTCGATAATAATGCCTTGAACGCAGTTGATCAGTTTCTCACTGCTGGGCTGACCTATATGCTTACCCAAAGGCTGCGGACTCAGGTGAATCTTAACTTTACGCAGGATTCCCAGCCTGGACGTGATGTGGAGGCAACCGGTCTGCCCATTCTGATTACTTCCGGCCGGGCGCGGCAGCAATACAATGTGGGCGGCGATTATACCTTTTCCGAGAAGACGGCGCTGAATTTTTCCTATGCCTTTTACCGTGATCGTTATGAAAATGCCGCGCTTGCCGGGTTCCAGGCCCATTCCTTTGGTCTGGGCCTGAACCATGATTTGAGCCAATATGTGCCCGAACTTACGGGCACGATGAACGTCAGCACCATACGCTATGATTATCCAAATATTGATGTGCAGAGCACCACAATGACCTTGGGGGCGAGCTGGAAATACAGTGAGAAGGTTAGCCTGTCCGGCGAGATCGGGCCGCGGTTTACCAGGAGCGAGTTTGAGGTGCCGGTGACCCTTTTTGGTTTTCCCACCGGGCGCCTGCGCACGGAAACCAATGATGGACAGGGTTGGGGAGGCAGATTGTCCTATGCCTGTCAAGGCCTGTTGACCAAATGGGAACTTTCCCTGTCCCGTGATCTGGATCAGGCGAGCGGCAGGAGTGGGACGACTGAAAGAACCACAACCGGCCTGGATATTGCACGCCGATTGACCGAGGAGTTAAGCATAGGCCTGTATGGCGGCTATTATCTCAACCAATCAGGCGCCGGGGAATTCGCCAGCCAGGAAATCGATACTCGAACCTGGCGGGCCCAACCACGCATCATGTATAAAGTCAGCCAGAACTTGGCCTTGCAGGCCTCCTATGGATTTTCGATGATTAATGAAGAATCTATTAATGAAAATTCCGGTGATGTGGAGAGAACGAAAAACGTGGTGTTTCTGGAGTTGCGCTACGAACATCCGTTTTTTGAATAATTTTTTGTTTTGATTTCAGGCATTTTTTCGGGGTGTCGATCCCCAGGGCTTGGCGGAGGAAGATTGTCTATGCAGACCATGGAATTAGGCCCCAAGGATTACCTGCTGATTGTCAAGCGCCGGAAGTGGAGCCTGATCGGCACGGCCGGGCTGGTTGTGTTGATCAGCGTGATCACGGCGCTGGTTTGGCCGCCGAGCTACAAATCCGTTTCAACGATTCTCATCGAAGAGCAGGAAATTCCGCCGGACTACGTCATGACCACGGTGACGAGTTATGCCGAGCAACAACTGCAAATCACCAATCAGCGGATCATGAGTTCCACCAAGCTTCTGGAAATCGTCGACCGGGTCGGCCTTTACCAGGATTTGCGCGAGAAATTGACCACCGAGGAAATTGTCGACAAGATGCGGGGCGATATTCACCTGGATTTGATCAATGCCGAGGTGATGGACCGCAAGACCGGCCGGCCCGCGACGGCCACCATCGCCTTCACCTTGGGCTATGAGGGGCAGGATACGCCGGGGAAGGTGCAAAAAACCGCCGATGTGCTGGCCTCGCTATTTCTTGAAGAAAACCTGAAGGTCAGGGAAAAACAGGCCAGTGAAACCTTCATTTTTCTGGAAGAGGAGGCGAAAAAGGTCAAGGCGGACCTGGAGGGGCTGGAAGCGAAAATTAAAACCTTCAAGGAGCAGCACGCCGACGCGTTGCCCGAAATGCTGCAGGTCAATGTCCAGAACTTGCAACGGCTTGATATGGATTTGCAACAGTTACAGTCTAACTCGCAGCGTCTTGAGCAGCAGAAAGGGTATCTTGAAAGCCAATTGGCCTCCATCCCGGAAACCGGCCTGAGCAGAAAATCGCACTTGGAGGAGCTCAAGGTGCAGTTGGCCGCGTTGACCACGAAATTTTCCGACGAGTATCCGGATGTCATCAAGATGAAGGCCGAGATCGCCGAGTTGGAAAGAATGACGGGCGATGCCGCGACCGCGGACGATAAGGGCGGCACGGCTCAGCCGGATAACCCCTCCTATATTACTCTGGCGGCCCAGCTTGCCAGCACCAAGTCGGAAATTGCCTCGGTCAAGCAGCAGATCAAGGATACCACCGCCAAGGTGGCGGATTACAACCGGCGTATTGATCTGACCTCCCGGGTGGAGGGAGAATACAAGACCCTGATGAACGAAAAGAACACCACCGAGTTAAAATATAATGATCTGATCCGCAAGACCATGGAGGCCAGGGTTTCCCGCGGGCTGGAAAAGGAGCAGAAGGGCGGGCGCTTCACCTTGATTGATCCGGCCCGGCTGCCGGAGAAGCCATTTAAGCCCAACCGGGTGGCGATCATGCTCATCGGGGTGGTGCTCGGGGTGGGGGCCGGTTTCGGCATGCTGGCGGTACGGGAGTTTATCGATGAATCGGTGCGCAGCGTCGGCGCCCTGGCCGTGGCCACCTCGTTTCCGGTGCTGGGCAGCATCCCCGAGATCGAGACCGAGCAGGACAAGCGGAACAAAAAGCGCAAAAAAATGTTGATCTGGCTGCTAATTGTCGGCGGCATTGTTGCCGGTGTTCTCCTTTTCCATTTTTTGATCATGGATCTGGATATCTTCTGGGCGAAGTTGATGCACAGGTTGGAACTTCTCTATTAAGATGATTTTTCCCTGGTTGGGATCAGTTTGGGAGAGTGATAAGCATGAAACTGCGCAAGGCCCTTGATAAGGCGAAAGAGGAACGCGGGGAAATTACGGAAGTTATCGGCGCCTTGGCGCAGCCTGCTCAAGCCGGGGGCTGGACGGCACCGGATTATTCTCGTTCGACGGCGGTGCAGGTTGACCCCGCACAATTGCTCCGCAACCGGTGTGTCTGCATCAATCACGAGGCCCCGGAACTTGATGCATATAAGGTTTTGCGCACGCAAATCCAGCAGCGGGCCAAGGAAAACGGCTGGAACACCATGATGATCACCAGCGCCGTGCAGGGCGAGGGCAAGACCCTTACCGCGGTCAATCTGGCCCTCACCTTTGCCAAGGAGTTCAATCAGACCGTGCTGCTGGTGGACGGCGATCTCAAGCAGCAGATGATTCATACCTGTCTTGGTTTCGCCAGCAAGCGGGGCCTGGTGGATTATCTGGTGGACCATCAGCCCCTCGAGGATCTCATCATCTGGCCCGGCATCGACAAATTGACCTTCATCTCCGGTGGCAAGAAGATCCCCGAGAGCACGGAGTTGCTGGCCTCGCCCAAGATGCGGGATCTGGTGGCGGAGATGAAAAGCCGCTATGCGGACCGTTTCATCATCTTCGACGTGCCGCCGCTTCTGGATCGGGCCGACGCCCTGGCCTTCGCGCCGCTGGTGGATTGCATCCTCATGGTGGTTCAGGCCGGCAAGACCTCCATCCACGATGTGAAGAATGCCCTGGAGCTCATTCCCAAGGAAAAATTTCTCGGGTTTGTCTTGAACCGGCAGGGCACGGCCAACGAGGAGGAGGCAGCCTGAGCTGAAGGCTGAAAGTTTAAAGTTCAAGGCTAAGCCGCTGTAAAAAAATAACATGGCCAACGAGTTGACTGGAGCGGCATAAGGAGCCGTAACGAAATCAATATAAATGGCCAAGTTATTTCGTAACGGCTCCTAAAGACGGATGACAGGCTTTTTCGAGGGGGCACCGGCCGTATGTATGAAAAGTTTTACGGGCTGAGCGAAAAGCCCTTCCGCATCGTTCCGAATCCGAATTTTCTCTACCTTACCGCCAAACATCAGAATGCCCTCACCACTCTGGAGTACGGTGTTTCCGAGGGTATCGGCTTCACCCTGCTTACCGGCGACATCGGCACCGGCAAGACTACCCTGATTCGCTATCTCCTGAACGAGATCGAAGCGACCATGGACATTGCGGTGATCTTCAACACCAATGTCTCGGCCGACCAGTTGCTCAACCTGATTCTCCAGGAATTCGAGCTCACTCCAGACCGTGACAATAAGGCCCGCACCCTGGATACCCTGTACCAGTTCCTCATCAAGCGTTTTGCCGCGGGCCGCAAGGTGCTGCTCATCATCGACGAGGCCCAGAATCTGTCCCTGGACGCCCTGGAAGAGGTGCGCATGCTCTCCAATTTGCAGAGCGATGAGCATCTGCTGCTGAATATCATGCTGGTCGGTCAGCCCGAGCTGCGGATCAAGCTGCAGCAGCCCGGCCTCACCCAGTTCAGCCAGCGTATCGCGGTGAACTACCATCTCACCGGTCTGGATCGGGAGGAGACGGATCATTACATCGGTTCGCGGTTGGCAAAGGTGGGAGGTCGGCCCGAGATCTTCAGCCAGAAGGCGGTGGACCGCATTCACCAGGCCGCGGCCGGCATTCCCAGGGCCATCAACCAGATATGCGACGCCGCTCTGGTGTATGGCTTCGCGGATGGACAAAAGATTATCGATACCGAGATCATCGAGCAGGTGCTGGCCGATCGGGGTGAAATGGGGCTGACCGGGGCCACTCTGGTGGAGGCCTCGCAGGCGATTACCGAGCCGGCGGGGGGCGTGCCCCAGGAGGTGCGGCAGCGCCTGCAAGGCCTGGAAGAAACCGTGGCCCGGCTGCAGGCCAAGCTGGTGCTGCTTAACGATGCGGTGGAGAAGAAGATCGATCAGTATCGGGACGATACGTCCCAGCGTTTTCAGGAGTTGCTCATTCAGGAACGCAAACGCAGCGACAGTCTGCTCAGCGGCTACTCAAAGCTCAACCAGAAGTACTGGGCCCTGCAATGGTTGCGGGACAAAGACCGGAAAAAGGCCAAGCCCGTGCCCGCCGCGGAGGAGGTTGATCTGGATTTCGGCGGGGCGGGCGAGGAAGAGGGGACAGAGTAGTGCCGCCTTTACCGGCCGCTTGCCTGGCCAGCCTCTCCCCGGAGCAATTCGATAGTCTGGACCCGTCCAGATCGGTTGAGCCTGCTGGAGCACAGCCCTTGTCTTGAAGCTTGATCCAGGATTGTCGTAATCACCCCTTTTGCGGTTCAGACAAAATTTTGCATGCGGCTTAATTATCCCCAAGAATTGCCCATTGTTGCCCAGCGTGAGGCGATCGTCGCCGCCATCCGGCAAAACCGCGTGGTCATCGTGGCCGGTGACACCGGTTCCGGCAAATCCACCCAGTTGCCAAAGATGTGCCTGGAGGCAGGCCGCGGCCAGCGGGGGAAGATAGCCTGTACCCAGCCGCGCCGGCTGGCGGCGGTCACACTGGCCGCGCGGGTGGCCGACGAACTTGGGGAGCCGTGCGGGCAAAGGGTGGGGTACAAGATTCGTTTCCGCAGCCAGGTGAGCCAGGCCACGGTGATCACCTATATGACCGACGGCGTGCTCCTGGCCCAGACCCAGGGGGACCGGCGGTTGCGGGCCTACGACACCATTCTGGTCGATGAGGCCCACGAGCGCAGCCTGAATATCGATTTTTTGCTTGGCATTCTGCAACGCTTGCTGGTTACGCGTGCCGATCTGAAGCTCATCATCACCTCGGCCACCCTGGACACGGCGAAGTTCGCCGCCCGCTTTCCGGCCGCGCCGGTGCTTTCGGTGCCGGGCCGGACCTTCCCGGTTGAGGTGGTCTATCCGACCGTTCAGGCGGACGTGGATGACGACGATGAGGTCGGGCATATCGAGCGGGCCGTGGAGGCGGTGCTTAACATCCGGCGTCAGGACCGGACCGGCGACATGCTGGTCTTCATGCCCACGGAGCGTGATATCCGGGAAACCAAGGAGTTGCTGGAGGCCCGGTGCCGCCTCCCTGGCGGGAAGGAGGCGGAGGGGCCTCTGGTCCTGCCCTTGTTCGGCCGCCTGTCCAGGCAGGAGCAGCAGCGCATTTTCATGCCGGCCAGGCGCCAGAAGATCGTACTGGCCACCAATATAGCCGAGACCTCGCTCACCGTGCCTGGGATCCGCTATGTGGTGGATAGCGGCCTGGCCCGGCTCACCATGTACAATCCCCGGGCCCGCACCACCAAGATGCCCGTGCTGCCCATCTCCAGGGCCAGCGCCGACCAGCGCAAGGGGCGGTGCGGCCGGCTGGGGCCCGGTATCTGTATAAGGCTCTATAGCGAGGCGGACTATGAGAGCCGGCCGGCCTTCACCACCCCCGAGATCATGCGTGCCAATCTGGCCGAGGTCATTCTGCGCATGCTGGCCTTGGGGCTGGGCGATCCGGCTGACTTTCCCTTTCTCGATCCCCCGTCATCCCGCGCCATTCGGGATGGCCATGCCCTGTTGGCCGAGCTCTCCGCCATCGATGCCAACGGTAATTTGACCCGGCGGGGCCGGATCATGGCCCGGTTGCCCCTGGATCCCCGCATCGCCAGGATGATCCTGGCGGCCCAAGAGGAAAACGCCCTGCGGGAGGTGGTGGTGATCGCCGCTGCCTTAAGCGGGCAGGATCCGCGTATCCGCATGACCGGCAGGGAAGGGGAGGCCGATGCGGCGCATGCCCGTTTTGCCGACCAGGCCTCGGATTTCCTGGGTTTTTGGAACTTGTGGCAGGAGTATCACCGCGTGCTTAGCGTTGCCAACGGCCGCGCGCGGGCCCGGAAGTTCTGCACGGCCAATTTTCTCTCCCAGCAGCGGATGCGGGAGTGGGAGGACATTCACGCCCAGATCCTCGTTATTCTGGCCGAGGAAAAGGGCTTTGCCGCCAACGAGCAGCCTGCCTGCGCCGACGCCATCCATCGGGCCATCCTGAGCGGCAACCTCCGCTTCATTGCCCGGAAAAAGGCCAAAAATCTGTATCAGGGTGGCCAGGGCGGCGAACTCATGATCTTTCCCGGCTCGGCCCAGTTCAACCGGGCGGGCCAGTGGATCATGGCCGCGGAACTGGTGGAAACCTCGCGGCTCTTCGCCAGGACCGTGGCCACCATCAAACCCGAGTGGCTCGAACCCCTGGCCGGTTCCCTCTGCCGTTGTTCTTATTCAGCTCCTCATTGGGAAAAGCGGCGCGGCCAGGTGGTGGCCCTGGAAAAGGTCACCCTGTTCGGCCTGGTTATCGTGGCCGGCCGGCGGGTGAATTTCGGCCCCATCAAGCCGGCCGAGGCCCGGGCCATCTTCATCCAGCAGGCGTTGATGGACGGGGAACTGCCGGGTTCATTCCCGTTTCTTGCCCATAATCTCGACCTGGTAGCCAGGTTGCATGAGATGGAGGAGCGGGTCCGGCAGCGGGATATCATGGTGGATGAGACGAGCCTGATGCGGTTTTATGAAGAGCGGTTACCTTCCGGGGTATGGGACCAGGCCGGGCTGGTGCGGGAATTACGTGAGCGGGGCGCCGACGCCTTTCTGCGCATGGGGGAAGAGGATGTGGTGCGCCGCCTGCCCGCCGAGCAGCGGCTGGCACAATTCCCCGAGTCCTTGTCCATGGGTGCTTTAACCCTGGCCCTGTCCTACTCCTTTGAGCCGGGCGGCGACGCGGACGGGGTGAGCGTGCATATCCCGGCCGTGCAACTCGGGGCGTTGCGTCCCGAGGTCTTTGAGTGGCTGGTGCCGGGCCTGTTGGAGGAGAAGATCCTCTTTCTGCTGCGCGGGCTGCCGAAACCGGTCCGCAAGCAACTTATTCCCCTGCCGCGCACCGTGGCTACCATCCTGGCCGATCTGCGTCCCGGCGAGGGCTCGCTCTATCAAGCCTTGGAGGCGGCCCTGCAACGGCAGTATGGCGTGCGCCTTGACCCGAAACTCTGGACCGCCATCGAGCTGCCCAATCATCTCAGGATGCGCTACTGCCGCGTGGATGGGGCCGGCACGCCCGGTAAATGTTCCCGGGTCCTGGCGGATCTTCTGGAAGGCAAAAGCCCGGCCGGGCCGCCGTCCCAGTCACTCCTGGAGATGCAAGGGCGTTGGGAGCGCCAGGGCATTACGGAGTGGGATTTTGCAACGCTTCCTGAAGCGATGCCGCTCCCCCATGGCCGCTGTTTCCCCGCCTTGGTCCCGGACCGCCAAGGCGGGCTGGCCATTGAACTGTGTCTGTCCGAGGCGGCAAGCCAAGAGAAGACCAGGCACGGACTGGCATTGCTTTACAGCCTGCAGTTCAAAAGCCAGTGGAGCCAGGCTTGCAAGGAATATTCCTTCCGCAAGCTGCCTTGGCAACTATGGGAGGGCATGGGAACCACGGAGGAACTGGATGCGCGGCTGCAGGTCTTTCTTTTAAGGGAGGTCTTTGTTGTGGGGGCCGGGGCCATCCCGGACCTGGCAACCTTTGCGGCCGAGGTGGCGCGGGTTCGGCAGGCGGGGGTTCATCTTTTGGTCAAGGCAGTCATGGACAAGGTGCTGGTCGCGTTGCGGGCCCGCCGGCAGACCATCGACTGGCTCGCCAGGTTCAGGGGAAAAGCTGGGCACGGTCAAGGGAACCCGCTGCTTTTGGCCCTGGTGGCGGAGATTCTGCCCAACAATTTCCTGACAACCTTTGATCAGCAGCAGCTCGCCGCGGTGCCCCGGTATCTGGAGGCGCTCCGCATCCGCGCCGAGCGGGCCGTCCAGGCGCCGGCCAAGGATGCTGGCAAGGAGGCCCTGCTCAGACCCCATGCCGAGCGCCTGGCCAGTTGCGCGGCCATTTTAGCCCCTTCCCGGGAGCTGGCCCGGCTCATTGAGGCGTACCGGCAGGCCGTTGCCGAATACCGGATCTCACTTTTTGCCCAGGAGCTGAAGACCCTCTTCCCGGTGTCGGCCAAGCGGCTGGAAAAGCAATGGATCGATCTGGAGCGGGCCATGGTGCTCGAGGGCGGCAGTCCTGAGAAAAAATAGGGTGAACCAGGAAAAGGAGTTGACCATTACCACACTTCCTTTTTAGTATGCAAAAAGGATTTTTGAGAAATTCCCCCTGTGTTGTTCTGTAAGAACTGCCTCCCGGTGGCCCGATTTTACCGCCCTGGTCCTAATAGTTATGTCAACCCTGTTTTCAGCCCTCAGCAATCCTGATACGGTTCTGGCCCTCTTTGAGGTTGCCCAGACCGGGCTTATCGTCATTGACAAGGATTACCAGGTCGTCCTGGCCAACGAGGAGGCGGGTCGGCTTATCGGTGGCAAACCGAATTGTCTGTCCAACCTCACCACCTGCCATGAACTCTTTTTCGGCAAGCCGGCGCCGTGCGCGGACTGCCCTGTTCCCGATGCCACTAAGCCCTGGCCCAAGACCAAGTCCATCGTTATCAAGGGCAGGGACGGGGCCGATCAGTTTGTTAAGGTGTCCATGATTCCCTGGGAAGGTTACACGGTCCTTAACCTGCATGACGTTACCCGCGAGCTCAATCTGCTCCGCAATGTGGATCTCGCCAAAAAGGAACTGCGGGCCAAGAATATTCTTCTTGAACGGCGGCAGCAGGAGATTGCCGGCAAGACCCAGTTTCTGGAACAACTGATAGATCACCTCCCCGATGCCCTGGTGACGGTTAACGAGACGTTCGGTATCCAGCGGAAGAATGCCGCCGTGGCTACTATTCTGCCCCAGGCCGACGGTCGCAAGTGCCATGAGCTGCTAGGCAGCGAGACGCCATGCTTGGACTGCCCGGCCGCGCTCGGCTTTGACGCGGCAAATGGCCAGAAGAAGAGCCACGTGGTGGAAGGGCGATTCTTCACCGAGATTATCACCGCTTCGCCTGGCGGCGGCCTGCTGCTGTTCCGCGATACGACCCGCCAGATCCAACTCATTGAGCAGATTCGGGAAACCAGGTTGGCCCTCACCCGCAAGAACGAGATTCTCTCCGGTCTGGTTAGCCTTGGCGCCTTCATGCAGAAGGCAACGGAACCCCAAGCGGTAATTGAATATTTTATGGAGATGTTCCTGCCGGTCATCAAGGCCGACAAGGCCGCGGTGATCATCAATGATATCCGCGAGGGGAATCTGTGGTTTACCTTTCAGAAGGGGTTGGATGAGGAAACCTTGAAGGGCCTGAGCCGAGCCTACCTGTCCCGGGATGTGCAGAGCAGTCGGATAAAGGTCTATGAATCGGAATTCTTTCCATGGGAAACCGGGGTACAGATCGATCTGCGGGGCGCCAGCGGCAAGCGGGTCGGGATCATCGTACTGCCGACAAGTTATAGCGATGAGGATGGGGAACTGACCAAGCTGTTCACTGAACCCCTGGGCGCTGATATCCATAATCGCCTGCTCATGCGGCAGTTGGAAGAGAAGGCCAACACCGACCCGCTCACCGGTTTGTATAATCGGGGTTATCTTGATGCGGTCCTGGAGGAGGAGAGGAAGAAGCAGGAAGAATTCGACATCCCCCATGCGGTGGTCGAGGCCGATGTGAACGGCCTGAAGAAGGTCAACGACAAGTATGGGCACGAGGCGGGTGACGCCTATATTCTTAAGGTGACCGAGTTGTTCAAACAAAATGTCCGGTCGAGCGACGTGGTGGCCCGGACCGGCGGGGATGAGTTTGTCATTTTATTGGTTGATGCCAACCATGCCAGCGCCGAACAATTCATCGCCCGGTTGACTGTCAAGGCGTTCACGGAGGTTTTTCTGCCGGTGGGCGACGGGGAGCTGTTTCCGGTCACGGTCAGCTTCGGTGTCGCTGGCTCCGATGTCTTTGCCCACGATATGCTTCTCAAGGAAGCTGACCGGCGCATGTACGCGGCCAAGGAGGCCTTTTATAAAACCCGGGAAAGATATCGTTAAGCCATGGCGGTTCCGCCCTTTCTTCCCTTCAGCCTGCACGTTGCCGTGTTCCCGGCCAGAGGCGCCGATGACCAATACAACAAGGTCCATCCCGGAACAACTGGATATTCGACATAACAGCAGGACGAGACAGGTATCTCTGCCAATCATCCCCATGGAACGCGGTCGGCGCCCTCTGATTATGCGGTCGATGCATTGGCAAGGGTGGCTATCCGGCAGCAGCGA
>Ga0210044_10007143_pt1 | contig 14378 bp, 12 predicted proteins | sample CryGey13umfilter_2_FD_183959 | JGI IMG/M metagenome (GOLD analysis project Ga0210044, IMG submission 183959) | Groundwater microbial communities from aquifer in Utah, USA - Crystal Geyser 4/9/14 3 um filter (SPAdes) (version 2) | ecosystem: Environmental > Aquatic > Deep subsurface >...
TTTTTCGCCGATACCGTGCGCCATACTGGCTTTGCCGAACAGGAAACAGGGGATGTCGGCTCCATAGGGGGCAGCGAACGCAATCAATTCTTCACTGCTGGCATGGATCTTCCACAGCCTGTTGGCCGCCAGTAGTGCAGTTGCGGCATCGGAAGAGCCGCCACCGAGTCCGGCCTGCTCGGGGATCAGTTTTTCTATATGGACCTTCAAACCCTGTCCGATGCCATATTTGGCTCTGAATGCCTGTAATACCTTGTGAACCAGATTCTTTTCGCCGCCCAGATGTGCCTTTGAACAGCTGACCTGAATCTGATCCGAAGCTTCAACGCTCAGTATGTCGCAGGCCTCGGTAAAGGCGAAGCTGGTATCGAGTTCATGCATGCCATCATCACGAATAGCCGTGATATACAGGTGCAGATTGATCTTGGCCGGAGCGGTGAGGCGCAGCATTATGATTGAATATCCGACTGAATGATCAGCGTGGCGCGGCGGCCATGCAGGATATCTGTCATGGTCAGGCGCTGCTTTTCGATGTCCCATTCAAGCCGGATCAGGCTGCCGGTTGCCTTGCTTTCCCACATGGAATCGCTCTTCTGTTTGAAGTGGGCGGGCATCCTGCCCAGTAAAATACCGGCCAGTTGTTGTGGTGGCAGCACAAGTCCCTGTTTGCTCAGCTGTTGCTGGTTGATGCTTTTCCATTCACGCGCTGAGTTGTCCCTGACCTCCATTTCACGCTGCAGCCAGCGGAATTCGACTACGGTGCCGGTGGCGGCATGGGTCAGTCGCAACCAGCCGTTTTCCGGGGATGCCGCCTGCCAGTCCAGTGTCACCTGCCAACGGCGTTTGGGTTCAATGACGATCAGTCGTCCGGAGAATTCACTGTAGGGACCTATGGTCACTGCCGTGTCATGCTCAACCCCGATCTGTTTGCTGCAGCCGGAGACCACGAAAACCAGTATCAGCAGCAGTGCCGTCAGCCGCAGTTGCTGCATGGGCGGTAGCTGCCCGGGTCGCATCACTGATTGGCGTCCGGGCCGCCGCTGATTTTGTTTTTCAGCTGCTTGCTGTTGACCGCATTCAGATCGATGGCCTTTTGCCAGGCTTCACGCGCAGGCTCGAGTTGACCGTTTTTCCACAAAATATCACCGTAGTGCTCGAACATGACAGCATCATTGGAGATGCTTTCCAGCGCCTGTTTCTGGGTCGCCAGTGCTTTGACATAATCGCCGCCCTGAAAATAGACCCAGGCCAGCGAATCCAGGTAGTAACCGTCGTTCGGTTTCTCCTGCAGGGCGCGTTTGATCAGGGTCTCGGCCTTGTCCAGATTGATGTTCTGAATGGCATAGGTGTAACCGAGGAAATTGAGCGCTTCACTGTATTTGGGGTTTTTAGCCAGCACACGCATGAGCATGGTTTCAACGTTGTCGTACTGTTTCAGATGTTCAAATGCGACGGCGCGGTTAAACAGGATCTGTGGATGAATATTGCTGTTGTCCAGCAGTGCCTCAGTTTCGCTGAGCAGCTTTTGAAACTGCTCCTGCGCCAGCCAGAGGCCGGTCAGCATCAGTTGCGCTTCCATCTGATCCGGTTGCAGCTTGACGACGTTGAGCAGGCGTTTTTCAGCCTGTTTGAGTTTGTTTTCGCCAAACTCGATGCTGGCCAGTCGCACCTGCGCTTCCATTCCCATCGGGCCTGCCGGATTGATGCTTTCATAAACTTCTCTGGCCTGCTGAGTTTTCTGCAGGGCTTCGAGGCTGGCGGCGTAATAAAAGCGGACATGGTCTGTCGGTTCTTCCTGAACCAGTCTGGCGAATGTTTCTGCAGCCTTGTCAAAATCCTGATGGCGGAAGTAGAGCATGCCCAGTGATTTCAGGATGTCGCTATTGCCACCGGATGCGCTATCGGCATCGCGGTAAACAATAATCGCTTCTACAATGCGGTTTTGTTCGATCAACAGTTTGCCCAGTGAATGGCTGACGTTGGGCGCTTCGTTATGGGTGGCCAAAAACTGGCGCAGGGTGTCCTCTGCTTCTTCAGGTTTGTTCTGTTTCAGCGCGATGCCGCTGAGCATGATGGCTGCCATATCACTGTCCGGTTCAAGCTGGAGCATGCGCTGGAGTGAAACTTTGGCTTGTATGAGGTCGTTTTTCTTGATGAACAGTTGGGCCTGCAGCAGACGGAACTCGGGCAGATCCTCTGCCGATATAGCCGCTTTAATCGCTCTTAATGCTTCATCCATGCGTTCCTGGTTGGCAAGAATGCGTGCCTGCATTTCGCGCGCCATGAGATGTGCGGGTTGGGTTTTGAGCAGGGTGTCCAGCAGTGCGAGGGCCTCTTCCATTTTTCCCCGGGAGACAAGCATTCTGATGCGGGTAAGCTGCAGTTCCTCCCGTTGGTCGTTTGAGAGTGCCGGTTCAGCCAGCAGTGCAGTGATATGCTGTTCGGCTTCAACCTGTCTGCCTGTCTGCAGCAGTAGTGCAGCCAGCTGAATATGCGGTGTTATGGCGGCAGCATCCTTTTCGACCAGAACCGAGAGCAGTTCAATGGCCAGTTCAAGGTTGCCGTCTTTCACGGCATCCTGCGATGCCAGATAGAGAAATCGGGTATCCATTTGCAGGACATCGGCACGGGTTACCGTTGTCGCTGTTTCCTCAACCTGTTCGGGCATCTGTTGTTGTGTGGCGCAGGCGGTCAGGGCAAAGGCACAGAGGATGGTGATGAACGCTGTCTGGCGAGTGATCATTTATTTTTCCTGAACCGGGATGTTGTGAAAGGCGTCGCCCTGATCGTTCAGGCTCCAGCATCTGAAATCGGCAGTTTTACCGTTGCAGATGCTGACGATGGGGTAGGCGAAACCTTCCCATGCGCTTTCAAGGTCGGTCGGCGATGGTTTGGCCGGGCAGTCCGGATGAGAGTGGTAAACACCGATGATCTCCATGCCTGTGCCGCGCAGCTGCTTGTCCACAGCCTGATAACCGGCCGGATCAAGTTGAAAACGGTCGCTTGCGCGCTCACTGTTGAGGTTGGCGACCTGATGAACCTGGCTGATTTCCCAGCCGCTTGCTGAGATGCTGCCAACCAGCAGGCCGCAGATCTCGTGCGGGAAACCTGCTTCACCCTGCTCTTTGATGGACTGCAGGCAGGTAGCGGGGATGTTGAACTGCTTGTCAGACGCTGTCTTGTCAATTACTGCCAGATACTCAGGGCTGGTGAATCGTGCAGGTTCATAAACAGGTGTGGTCACGTAATGTGCTCCGGTTTGTGCAATGGCTTCATCATTCATTTGTGAGCCCAGCCTAGCCGGTAATTCACAAGTGAAAAGACATAAAAAAAGGGAGAGCCAAAGCCCTCCCTTTTTTGATGAACAGATTGAATCTTAACGCTTGGAGAACTGTGGAGCGCGACGGGCTTTTTTCAAGCCGGCCTTCTTGCGTTCAACTTTGCGCGAGTCACGTGTCAGGAAGCCCAGAGCTTTCAGTGTCGGACGCAGACCTGAGTCATATTCAAGCAGTGCGCGAGCAATGCCGTGACGGATAGCACCGGCCTGGCCTGATACGCCGCCGCCGAATACATTCACGCGAACATCAATGTTGGAGGTAAGCTTGGTTTCCGTCAGTGGCAGAACTGCCTGCTGGCGAATGATTTCAACCGGGAAGTAGTTATCCAGTTCGCGACCGTTTACTACGACGTTACCCTTACCTGACTGAATGATTACACGGGCTACGCTGCGCTTGCGGCGGCCTGTGCCGCGATAAGTTGTTTCTGCCATCGTTAATTCCTCTGTCTGCTATTACTTAGTTCAGTTTCATTGCTTCAGGCTGCTGAGCTGCATGTGGATGATCGCCACCTGCATAGATCTTCAGCTTCTTTAGCATAGAGCGACCCAGCGGGCCTTTTGGCATCATGCCTTTAACAGCGGCTTCGATGATGCGCTCCGGATGTTTTGCACGCTGTTTTTCAAGCGTAATGCTCTTGATACCGCCAGCGTAGCCTGAGTGACGGTAGTAAATCTTGGCTGCTTCTTTGTTACCGGTTACAGCAATTTTTTCTGCATTGATCACGATCACGTGGTCGCCACAATCAGCATGCGGGGTGTACTCGGCACGGTGTTTGCCGCGCAGCACGGTTGCGATCTGAGTAGACAGGCGTCCCAGAATAAGATCGGTGGCATCAACGATGTACCATTTGCGTTCAACATCGCCGGGGCGAACAGTCCAAGTACGCATATTGTTTCTCCATGTTTGCGGTCATTCTGGCAGGTCAAAAAAGTGAGGTCTGTCCTGCAGGGGCGGCGCATTATAAGTGGGGCATGGTTGATGTCAATTACCCAAACGTGACATCAGAGGGTTTCCTTCCCCCTCAAGCAAGGGGTATTGGTCCATGTGCGGCGAATCTGGCCACATTCTTGCTAATTGTACAGAAATTTTGGGTGTTAACCCGGGGGGCGGCAGACAAATGAAGGATATTAAAACGGAAGCAGACCATTATATTTACCTGAGTCCTCCGAGAAAAATTCTTAACATGATACTGTTTGATACGCGCACAACCGTCGGCAGTGTAACCAACTGGGCGATTCTGGGACTTATTCTGATAGTCGTATCCGCCGCCATGTTGAATACCATTGATGCTTATTATCAGCAGTGGGGTGATGCGATTAACCGGTTTGAGACCTGGGTGTTATACGGCTTCGCTGTGGAATATGTGCTGAGGGTTTACGCAGCCCGCAACCGTTGGCATTACATACGCAGTTTTAACGGCATGGTTGATCTGGTGACGATATTGCCGCTGATTATTGTCGGGGACGCTTTTGTGATCGTGCGCCTGCTGCGTCTGGCGCGCGTGATCAGGGTGGCGATTTCGTTTCCGGTGGTCCGCTCACTGTTTGCCTCGCTCAAGGGGTCGATCAGGCTGTTGATGGGCGTATTGGGCACCATTGCCCTGATCTCCGTCATGGTCGGCAATATCATTTATATTCTCGAGCCGCAGACCTATTCCAATGCTTTTGAAGGAGTCTGGTGGTCGGTGGTGACGATGAGTACGGTCGGCTACGGCGATTTCGTGCCCCAGACTGCTGCAGGCAAGGTATTGGCAACGGGGTTGATCATGTCCGGCATCTGTATGTTCGCCATGGTCACGGCCGTAATCTCGGTAAAAGTGGGCCGCATGATTAACAACTCCAGCAATTGCAAGGCCTGCCGTCACAGTCTTTCACCTGATTATCTCTACTGCCCGCACTGTGCACATGCCCAGCAGCAGGCCTTGCCGGGCGCTATCGCTGACGATGATGCCTGACTATTTATATAATGCATTGCTGTCTTTCGGTTCTTTTGTTGTGATTTTCTCGCCCAACGATGAGGCGTGGTAACAAGACCATGGTCTGCCTTGGATGTGCAATATAAATCGAAGGCCTGCTAGATAGTAAAGCGACTTTCGGGAAGCCGGTTGTTCCGCTATCATGCCGGCCTCTCTGAAACATGGAATGCTGGAGGTAGACTGCATGAATGATCGACTGCTTGAAGAAGGCCTGACCTTTGATGATGTGCTGCTGGTGCCGCAGGCAAGCAGCGTCATGCCGCGAGGGGTTGATACCTCAGCACAAATGACCAAAAAAATCCGCCTGAATATCCCGGTGATTTCAGCCGCGATGGATACCGTCACCGAATCGGGTACGGCCATTGCCCTGGCTCAGGAAGGCGGCATCGGCGTTATTCATAAAAACATGACGCCAGCCGAACAGGCTTCCGAAGTGCGTCGCGTCAAACGTTTCGAGGCAGGTGTGGTACAGGATCCGTTTACTGTAACGCCTGAAACAACGCTGGCCCAGATGCATGCGCTGGCTGCTGAACTCGGCTTCTCCGGATTTCCTGTACTCGATAATGACGGCAAGGTTTGCGGTATTATTACCAACCGCGATATTCGTTTTGAACGTGACCCGAACAGCAAAGTCGCTGATATGATGACGCCGAGAGAGCGTCTGGTCTCTGTAGAACACGGCGTTGATCTGGAAACCTGCAAGGATCTGTTCCGTCTGCACCGTATTGAGAAATTACCCGTCGTTGATGCTGCAGGTCGTCTGCAGGGCATGGTGACTGTGCGCGACATTGAAAAGGCTTCGGCCAATCCGAAAGCCGTGCGCGATGATCTCGGACGTTTGCTGGCTGCAGCCGCGATTGGTGTCGGTGATGCCGAAATGCAGCGTTTTGAGGCGCTTTATGCTGCCGGTGTGGATGCCATTATCGTGGATACCGCGCATGGGCATTCGCAGGGCGTCATTAATCAGGTACGTGAAATCAAACGCCAGTACGGCGACAAAATTCAGGTGGTCGGCGGCAATATTGCTACGGCTGCCGCCGTGCGCGATCTGGCTGATGCCGGCGCTGATGCGGTGAAAGTCGGTATTGGCCCGGGTTCAATCTGCACCACACGTATTGTTGCCGGTGTCGGCGTGCCGCAGCTCACTGCTGTGATGAACTGTGCGGTTGCCGGCAAAGATGCCGGTGTGCCGGTGATAGCCGATGGCGGTATCAAGTTCTCCGGTGACTTTGCCAAGGCGATGGCTGCCGGTGCTTCCACCTGCATGTTCGGCTCGATGTTTGCCGGTACTGAAGAGGCGCCGGGTGCGAAGATTCTGTATCAGGGCCGCACCTATAAAGCCTATCGCGGTATGGGTTCAATCGGCGCCATGAAGCAGGGCAGTAAAGACCGCTACTTCCAGGGTGATGTGGATGAGGCGATGAAGCTGGTCCCTGAAGGTATTGAAGGGCGTGTGGCCTATAAAGGGCCGTTGGGTGATATTCTGCATCAGCTGGTCGGTGGCCTGCGCGCGGCGATGGGTTATACCGGTGCTGCCAGCATTGATGATCTGCACCGTCGTGCCCAGTTCGTACGCATTACCGGTGCAGGCCTGCGTGAATCGCATGTACATGATGTAACCATCACTGAAGAAGCGCCGAACTATCGTTTCGAGTCGTAATGGATTGATACGGCATCGGACTGCTCTCCTTTGCCTTGAACGCCGAATGAGAAGCGCGGTTTTCATTCAGTTCACTGAAGCCACCCTTCCATGGATGGCAATCAAATGTATGCCGCGATAGTTGAGGAAACCTGATGGAAAAGATTCTGATTCTGGATTTTGGATCCCAATACACACAGCTGATTGCACGCCGTGTGCGTGAGGCTCAGGTATTCTCCGAGCTGCATCCGTGGGATATGACGGAGGCCGATATTCGCGCCTTCAAACCCTCGGGCATTATTCTTTCCGGTGGTCCCAACTCCGTCTATGAAGATGAAACGCCCAAAGCGCCTGACGTGGTGTTTGAGCTGGGCGTGCCTGTACTCGGTATCTGCTACGGTATGCAGACCATGGCCGCGCAGCTCGGCGGCGGGGTTGAAACCGGCCATGTACGCGAATTCGGTTATGCTGAAATTCAGACCTGCGGTGACTCACCGCTGCTGCGCGGGATTGAGGACAAGGAGGGCGGTCTGCTTGATGTCTGGATGAGTCATGGCGACAAGGTGGCCAGCCTGCCGGACGGTTTCCATGTGATCTGCTCCAATGATTCCACCCCGATTGCCGGCATGGCTGATGAGTCACGCCGCTTTTACGCCCTGCAGTTCCATCCGGAAGTGACCCATACGCATCAGGGTAAAGCCATGCTTTCCCGTTTTGTGCATGATATCTGCGGTTGTGGCCGTGAATGGACCATGCCGCACTATATCGATGAAGCGGTCGCCCATATCCGTGAACAGGTGGGTGATGAAGAGGTGATTCTCGGCCTCTCCGGCGGTGTTGACTCTTCTGTAGCCGCAGCCCTGCTGCAGCGTGCTATCGGTAGCCAACTGACCTGTATCTTTGTCGATAACGGTCTGTTGCGCCTGCATGAGGCGGAGCAGGTGATGGAGATGTTCGCCAACAACCTTGGCGTCAAAGTGGACCATGTAGATGCATCGGAAAAGTTTCTCAGTGAGCTGGCCGGTGTTTCCGATCCGGAAGCCAAGCGCAAGATTATCGGCCGCGAATTCGTGCATGTCTTTCAGGATGAAGCCGAGAGGATGCCCAATGCCAAATGGCTTGCACAGGGCACCATTTACCCCGATGTCATCGAATCGGCCGGTTCCAAAACCAAAAAAGCCCACACCATCAAGAGTCATCACAACGTGGGAGGCTTGCCTGATACGCTGCATCTGAAGCTGCTGGAGCCACTGCGCGAGCTGTTCAAGGATGAAGTGCGTGAGCTGGGTGTGGCGCTGGGGCTGCCGCGTGAGATGGTCTATCGTCATCCCTTCCCGGGTCCTGGTCTGGGTGTACGTATCCTCGGTGAAGTGAAGAAAGAGTATGCCGACCTGCTGCGCCGTGCGGACGCAATCTTTATTGATGAGTTACGCGCCTCCGGCTGGTATGACAAAACATCACAGGCCTTCGTGGTTTTTCTGCCGGTCAAATCGGTCGGTGTGATGGGCGACGGCCGTACCTATGAGTGGGTGGTCGCACTGCGCGCGGTTGAAACGCAGGACTTTATGACCGCGCACTGGGCTGAATTGCCGCATGCCCTGCTGGCCAAGGTATCGAACCGCATTATTAATGAAGTGCGTGGTATCAATCGCGTGGTGTATGATGTGTCGGGTAAACCACCGGCCACCATTGAGTGGGAATAATCACAACGTTTTTTTGCAACTTGCCATTTATAGACATATCAGCTTTGATAAGCTTTAGATTGAATTATTGACAGGAGAAACAATGAAAAAAGTATTTATCCTTGCCTGTGTCGTCATGCTTGCAGCATGTGGTCAGCAGGAAGAGAAAAAAGCGCCGGCTTTGTCCCTTGAAAGCGATAGCGCCAAGTTGGGTTACGCGATTGGTATGGATATCGGCCAGTCACTGAAAACTCTGGAAACCGACCTGGATCGTGCGGCTATGATTGCGGCCATTAATGATCGCCTCGATAATGCTGAAACCAAACTGAGCCAGGAAGATGCGGGCAAGGTGAAACAGGAGTTTTTCATCAAGCAGGCCGAGAAAAAAGATGCTGAGCAGAAAGCCGCCGGCGAAAAGAACAAAGTTGACGGTGAGGTCTTCCTCGCAACGCATGCCAAGGAAGAGGGCGTGAGCGTTACCGAAAGCGGACTGCAGTATAAAGTGCTGCGTGCGGCTGAAGGCGCCAAGCCTGCTCCAAATGATAAAGTGACCGTGCATTACAAGGGCATGCTGATTGACGGTAGCGAGTTTGACTCCTCCTACTCCCGTGGTGAGCCGATCAGCTTCCCGCTTGATGGTGTGATCAAAGGCTGGCAGGAAGGCGTGCAGCTGATGAGTGTCGGTTCCAAATACAAGCTCGTTCTGCCATCCGATCTGGCCTATGGCGACCGTGGCGCCGGTCCGAAAATCGGTCCGAATGCCGTACTGGTCTTTGAAGTTGAACTGCTGGCTATCGGTGATGAAAAATCGGCTGAAGCGACCGCAGATCTGACACCTGAAGAAGCGGCTGCCAAAGCCATTAATGAGGCAGCTGACAAATAACAGAGAACCACGCGGCCTCCTTCGGGAGGCCGTATTTCTGTTACATTGACCGTTGAACAATATGTTCCATGTGAATCAAACGTTGTCATAGGGGGTTATGGTGAAAGAGAAGTTGTTAAAACAGTATCAGGTTTGGGATGCACCAACGCGTATTTTCCACTGGGTGAACTTCACGACTGTTATCCTGCTGATCTTCATGGGCCTGATGATGCTGTTTAAAGGCGATATGGGCATCACCAGTGTTGAGGCGAAAATAGCGCTGAAAACGATTCATGTACTGATCGGTTATGTGTTTGTCGCGAATCTGCTGATCAGACTTGTCTGGGGTTTTATCGGCAACCGTTTTGCGCGCTGGAGCAATATCGTGCCGGGCAAAGGTTATGGCGCGACACTCTCCGGTTACCTGAACAGCTTTAAACAGGGTGAGCCGCAGCAGTTTCTCGGTCATAACCCGTTGGGGCGCCTGGCTGTTGTCGTGATCATGTTGTCACTGATGGTGATGGCTGTGACAGGACTCGTGCGTGCCGGCACCGATATCTATTATCCGCCATTCGGCGCCTCCTTTGCGCAACAGGTTGCGGCAGAGGGTGTGGATCCTGCAACACTCAAGCCGTATGACAAAACCGGTACTGATAGCGCCAGGATGAAGGCTATGGGTGACTTCAAGGGACCTTTCGGTGAGGTCCATATCTACACATCCTACTTCCTGATGTTCCTGATCCTGCTGCATATTATGGTGGTGGTGCGTACCGAGATTAAAGAGGGCGGCGGACTTGTTTCAGCCATGTTCTCCGGCAAGAAAACGCTGGAGCGCGAGCCGGAAGATCTGAACGGCTGAGTCCTTTCGCATACTGCAAAAATGAAAACGCCCCGCTAAACAGCGGGGCGTTTTTTTATCATCCTGATATCAGATGTCACGTCCCTGTGACATCGCCATTCACCCCTCCCGGCCGAATGGCAACCGGTGTTATGCCTCAACCACCGCAAGGCAGCGCGGGCACAGTGCATTGTGCAGTGCGTGCGCTGGTTTTGCAGGCTCGGCAACATTCCAGCAGCGCGGACATTTGATACCGTTCGCCGCTTTAATGGTAATACTATCGCCAGCTTCTACTTTGGCGACAATAAACAGTTGCTCCCAGCTTTCACCCAGTGATTCGGCAAAGGCATGATCCAGATTCGGTACTGTAACCGTCGCTGCAATGGATGATCCGATCACTTTATCTTTCTTGGCCAGATCCATGGCAGTGTTGACCTGTTCGCGCAGGTTGAAGAAGGCATTCCATGCCTTTTCATCCACCTTGATATCGGCCACCGGATGGAAAGTCTGCAGATGAATGCTCCTGCTGTCGGAGCCGGGCAGGAAATCCCATGCCTCTTCAGCCGTGAACGGCACGATCGGTGCAATCAGTCTGATCAGCGTGTCGGACAGGTCATACAGCGTAGCGCGGGCAGAAGCGCGGCGTTTGGAGTTGGTGCCATCGCAGTAGAGACGATCCTTGATGATATCGAGATAGAAGCCGCCCAGATCAACCGAACAGAAGTTATGCACTTCCTGATGGATGCGGTGGAACTGGTAGTGCTCATAGGCATCATGCACAAGATGTTCGATCTGGGACAGTCGATGACTGGCCCACTGATCCAGTGGCGTGCGCTCAGCCAAAGAAACGGCGTCTCGCACAGGATCGAAGCCGTCCAGATTACCCAGCATAAAGCGGATGGTGTTACGGATACGCCGGTATGCTTCAGCCAGCTGCTTGAGAATTTCATCGGAGATACGGATATCGGCTGAATAGTCGGCCGAAGCAATCCACAGGCGCAGAATATCGGAGCCCAGTTGCTCGATAATTTTCTGCGGCGCAATAACATTGCCCTTCGATTTGGACATCTTGTTGCCATTTTTATCGACCACAAAACCGTGCGTGAGCACGCCCTTGAACGGGGCTACACCGCGTGTGCCGACAGATTCAAGCAGGGAGGACTGGAACCAGCCGCGATGCTGGTCGCTGCCCTCCAGATAGAGGTCGGCAGGGCTGTGCAGATCTTCACGCTGTTCCAGTACACAGGCATGGGTGCTGCCTGAGTCGAACCAGACATCGAGAATATCGGTTTCCTTGCTGAAGTCGGAACCGCCGCAATCAGGGCAGGTTGCACCGGCCAGCAGGAATGCTGAGACATCTTTGGCAAACCAGACATCGGCGCCGCCGGCTTCGACCTGTTTGGCAATGCCTTCAACAACTTCCGGCGTGGTCACTTTGTGTGAGCCGCACTCACAACGAATGGCTGTGATCGGCACACCCCAGTTACGCTGGCGCGATACGCACCAGTCCGGACGCTGTTCCACCATGGCACGGATACGGTTTTCGCCCCATTCCGGTGTCCATTTGGTATTTTTGATTTCGGCCAGCGCCTTGTTGCGCAGGTCGTTTTTCTCCATGGAGATGAACCATTGCGGCGTGGCACGGAAAATCAGTGGTTTGTGGCAGCGCCAGCAGTGCGGGTAGGAGTGTTTGATTTCACTGGTTTCCAGCAGGGCACCGCACTCACGCAGGTGATCAACCATGATGGCATTGGCCTGATACACATGGCGACCGGCCACCACAGGTGTTGCCTCATCGAACAGACCTGTATCACCCACAGGATTAAAGGCGGTCAGACCGTATTTCATGCCGATTTCGTAATCTTCCTGACCATGTCCCGGTGCGGTATGTACTGAACCTGTACCGGCATCAAGCGTAACATGATCGCCAACCAGGATCGGTGCATCCTGATCCAGATAGGGGTGGCGGAAACGACGGTTATCCAGCTTGTCACCGCTGAACGTTGCAATAGCTTCACCTTTGGCACCGATGGCCTGCATGACGCCTATGCGCAACTCTTCTGCCAGAATCAGAATCTCACCGACGGCCAGATTAGCATTATCGCCGGTATCAGTGATTTTCACTGCCGAGTATTCGATGCGTGGACCTACAGACACAGCCAGATTGGCAGGAATGGTCCACGGTGTGGTGGTCCAGATGACGATAGAGGTGTGCGCACTCAGTTCGGGCGCGATATCGGACAGATCTTCGCCGGCGGCGAACTTCACATAGATGGAGTGCGAGGTGTGATCCTCATATTCCACTTCCGCTTCAGCCAGTGCTGTGGCACAGGATACGCACCAGTGTACAGGTTTCGCACCCTTGTAGAGGCCGCCATTAGCGAGGAAACGGCCGATTTCACGCACGGTGTTGGCTTCAAATTTATAGTCCATGGTGACATAGGGATTGGCCCAGTCTCCGGTAATGCCGAGCCGTTTGAACTCTTCACGCTGCACATCGATCTGCCCTTTGGCATATTCGCGACATTCGGTGCGGAACTCGGAATCGCTGATATCTTCCTTCTTGCGCTTCTTCTTTTTGAAGGCTTCTTCCACCTTCAGCTCGATCGGCAGGCCATGGCAATCCCATCCCGGCACATAGGGTGCATCAAAACCAAGCATGGTGCGTGAACGAATTACGATATCCTTGAGCACTTTATTCAGCGCATGGCCGATGTGGATGCTGCCGTTGGCATAGGGCGGGCCATCATGCAGGATAAATTTCGGGGCATCTTTACGTGCTTCGCGAATCTGCGCATAAAGATTTTCACTATCCCACTTTGCCTGACGTTTCGGCTCGCTTTGTGGCAGGCCGCCACGCATCGGGAAATCCGTTTTCGGCAGGAAAACAGTTGGTCTGTAATCGAATGATTCTTGTGATTGGTTGTCGTTGGCCACAGCTATACCCCGGTTTTCATTAAAAGGTTGCGCATGATAGGCAAAATATCGGCTTTTGTCCCATCTGTCTGTTTGCTGTTCTGTCATGCTGCTTTTATGCTCGCAGGCTATGCCAGGGCTATTTGTTTATGGCACGTTGATGTGTCCCGATATTTTCGAGAAAGTGACAGGCGTGCAGCTGCCTGCCAGACCTGCCGAGGTATGGGGATTTCGCCGCTTTGCTCTGAAAGGTGAGCAGTATCCGGCGTTGGTCAAAAGCCGTGGCGGTGTTGTACAGGGTTTTGTCTACAGCCTTCCTGTGCAGTTGTGGGAGAAACTGGATGCCTTTGAAGGAGAGCAATACAAAAGAGAGCCGGTGATGGTTTGGTATGAAGATGGTAAATCCGAGCCGGCGATGACTTATCTGTTTCAGCCGGCCTTTCATCATCTTCTTGCCGGGCATGATTGGGATTTTGAAAGTTTTCTGGCATCCGGCAGGGAGTCGTTTATGGCTTCATATTGCCTGAAGTAGGAAACATGCAGTTACAGGGATGGCGGATTGTTTTCCTGCCATGTTTCGATCTCATTGAGCACTTTCTGCAGGTAGGGGCGAATCGTAGCCAGCTTTTCCTGATAATCGACAGCGGGTTTATCATTTCCCATCATCTGCATGTTCTTTAAAAAATCGACCAGATAATTTTCCCTGATGAGCAGGCAGGTTCCAACAAGCGTGTGAGCAGCAATGGTAAACTCCTGCCACTGATGTTCGGCAACGGCCTGTTCGAGTGCCGAGAACCGTTTGGCCCAGGAGCTGTGCATGAGCGTGGCAATACGGGGAGCCTTGCCAGCGAACTGCTGCAGCTTCTCCGTGTCGAGCAAGGGGGTGTTTATAGCGGGAAGCATGGCTGAAGTATCACTGACAGCTGCCGGGTGACCTGCGCTTGACGACTGCTGCTGTGACGTCAGATATTCACTGAGCAGGCTAAACAGTTGCTCTTCCCTGAACGGCTTGCTTAAAAAACTGTTCATACCTGCATGCATGCAGCGGTCGATATCTTCCTTTAACGTATTGGCAGTCAGCGCAATGATTGGAACGTGCTTCAGACCTTTGCTGTTTTCTTCATCACG
>Ga0210044_10007144_pt1 | contig 14378 bp, 7 predicted proteins | sample CryGey13umfilter_2_FD_183959 | JGI IMG/M metagenome (GOLD analysis project Ga0210044, IMG submission 183959) | Groundwater microbial communities from aquifer in Utah, USA - Crystal Geyser 4/9/14 3 um filter (SPAdes) (version 2) | ecosystem: Environmental > Aquatic > Deep subsurface > Groundwater...
CAATAAAACTTCTACTTTTTATCATTTTTCTTTCTTCCGCATTTATAATTTCGGGGCAATATGATTCTGGCAATAATCCAAAAAAAACATCTGTAAATGCTTTTAGAGTTACACAACCGGTTACAATAGATGGAAAACTTGACGAAGAAATCTGGAAAAATTCTGAAGTAATAACCGGCTTTACGCAAAGAGATCCTGAAGAAGGAAAACCGGCAACTGAAAAAACCACAGTTAGAGTTTGCTTTGATGATGACGCTATTTATATAGGTGCAAGAATGTTTGATTCATCACCTGATTCAATTATTGCGAGACTTGTAAGAAAAGATAATTACTCCAACTCAGATCAATTTATGGTTTTTTTCGATCCTTATAATGACAAAAGAAGCGGTTATTATTTTGGCTTGACTGCAGCTGGTACAATTAAAGATGGAGTTTTATATAATGATAGTTGGGATGACGATGATTGGGATGCAGTTTGGGAAGGTAAAGTAAATATTGATGATAAGGGATGGACTGCTGAAATGAGAATACCATTTTCTCAAATGCGTTTTAAATTAAGTGAAGACAATATTTGGGGAATAAATTTTAAAAGAAATATTTCAAGAAATAATGAATATGATTATTTATCATATGTACCTAAAAAAGAAAATGGATTTGTTTCTTATTTTGTTGATCTAAAAGGTCTAAATAATATTACCCCTCAAAACAAACTTGAACTAGTTCCATATGTAACTGCAAAATCAACATTTACACAACAGGAGATTGGGAATCCTTTTAATGATGGCTCATCTTTTTTATCTGATGTTGGGCTAGATCTTAAATATGGTTTAGGTTCTAATCTCACTTTAAATGCAACTATAAACCCTGACTTTGGTCAAGTTGAGATTGACCCTGCAGTAATAAATTTAAGTGATGCAGAAACATTCTTTAGCGAAAAAAGACCTTTCTTTGTAGAAGGATCTTCTATTTTTAATTTTGGCCAAGGTGGTGCAAATAATTATTGGGGATTTAATTTTGGCAATCCAGATTTTTTCTACAGCAGAAGAATTGGGAGGCCACCACAGGGAAGTCTGCCTAATTATGATTATGTAGATCAGCCTTCGGGTACTCATATTTTGGGTGCTGCAAAACTTACAGGGAAAATTGGTGATTTTAATATGGGAGTAATTTCTGCAGTAACTAAAAGAGAATTTGCTGATATAGATTTGGCAGGTAATAAGTCAAGCGTTGAAGTAGAACCACTTTCTTATTATGGTGTTTTAAGAGGACAGAAAGAATTTAATGAAGGTAAGCAAGGTTTAGGTTTTATGTCTACACTTGCAACCAGGTCATTCAGCGACAACAGATTACGGGATGAAATAAACTCCTCAGCTTTTATGGGTGGAATTGATGGTTGGACATTCTTGGACGAATCAAAAACGTGGGTAACAACAGGCTGGCTAAGTATGTCAAATATAAATGGAAGTTCAAAAAGAATTTTAGATGTTCAACAAAATTATATACATTATTTCCAACGACCCGATTTTCAATCAGAAAGTTTAGATAGTAATGCTACATCAATGACTGGATATGCCGGCAGAATATATTTAAACAGACAAAAGGGAAATTTCTTCTTTAATTCAGCATTTGGTTTTATTACACCTAAATATGATATAAATGATCTTGGATTTCTATGGAGAACAAATATATTAAATGCACACATTGGTGGTGGATATTCCTGGAAAGAACCAAAGGATTTTTATAGATATATGGAATTAGGCGGAGCAGTTTTCAGATCATATGATTTTGATGGTAATAAAATTTGGGATGGTCTGTTCCATTTTGGATTTATTAGATTCAATAATTATTATTCAATAAATTGGAATTTTGCATATAATCCTGAGACAGTAAACAATAGTGCAACTCGTGGTGGACCTTTAATGATAAATTTACCAGGTTATCAAGTGAGTTTTAATTTAAATAGTGACAGCAGAAACAATTGGACTGCAGGATTAAATTATTTCTTATATAAACAAACTGACGGTGCTAATAGTTGGAACCTTGGTGCAGATCTTTCTTTCAGACCTGCTTCAAATATTTATTTAAGCGTAGGCCCAAATTTAAGTAAGAACAATGATCACGCTCAATATATAGGAACTTATTCTGACACTTATGCTACAAATACTTATGGAAACAGGTATGTTTTTGGTGAACTTAATCAAACTACATTTTCGGCTAATATAAGACTTAACTGGACATTCACACCAAATTTAAGTTTACAATTATTTGTACAACCGCTTATATCTACAGGTAAATATACTAATTATAAAGAGCTTGCAAGACCAACAAGTTTTGACTTTAACGTCTATGGAAAAAACGGTTCAACCTTTGACAATACTAACTATGTTGCTGATCCTGATGGAACAGGACCTGCTTCACCAATTAATATTGGAAAACAAGATTTCAAATTTAGTTCGCTTAGAGGAAATGCCGTTTTACGTTGGGAATATAGCCCGGGCTCTGTTTTATTTTTTGTTTGGACACAAACAAGAACAGGCTCTGAAGATAATGGTGATTTTCAATTTGGTAAATCTTTTAACAATTTATTTGACCTACACCCGGACAACATCTTCCTAATTAAATTCACACACTGGTTTAACCTATAAACAAGTAGTGTAGTTCAACTTAAAAGGGCATAACTTCTGTGCCCTTAATATTTCTATATTTAGTATATTTGAAAGATAAAAATCTATGCCCACGTAGCTCAGCTGGATAGAGCAACGGTTTCCTAAACCGTAGGTCACGTGTTCAAATCACGTCGTGGGTACAAACAAAAAATTTATGTTATGTATTTTGTATATGTTTTAAAAAGTATAAACCATAATAAAACATATGTAGGTTATACAAATAACTTAAACAGAAGAATAGACGAACATAATAAAGGCAAATCTAAATTTACGCGAACTTATAAACCTTGGGGATTAATTTATAAAGAAGAATATCCAACAATTTCTGAAGCAAAGAAAAGAGAAAAATATTTGAAATCTTCAGCAGGAAGGATTTATCTAAAAAAAATTATTACATAGGTTTCTCCGTCCAATAATTTGGCTTTGCCAAATCATTGGACGAGATCTCGTCCCGAAGGGACGGACTAAACCGTAGGTCACGTGTTCAAATCACGTCGTGGGTACAAACAATTATAACAAATATATTTAAATGGATATGTATTTATTTAAATATCCATTCAGGCGGGATTAGTTTATTAAGATTTTCTTTTAGTTTTTCATCTAAATAAGTTAAACCTACTTTAAATGAAGCATTCATCCAGCCAAACCCTTCTTTAGTAATATAATCAAAGTCAACGCCAACATTACCATATTCTGCAAATACTTTATGCGAACGTGAAACAACATTATATTTTTCAGGAATGGTTCCATTATAATCAACAAAGTTTCTTAAAATGGTATATAACCATTTATAAGCTAGTCTGGTAGATTCTTTTTCATAACCGTAATTTTTTAGACCAACCCAAATTATAATTTGATGTGGGGCCCATCCAAAAGGATAATCCCACTGTTTTTGTGGTCTATTTTTATTTATTATACCTCTGGAATGTTTTGATGAAGCAGCAACTCCACCATATTCTTCAAGTAGTGGTAAAGCTTTTTTAACAACTAATTTGGCTTGTTTTTTAGAAGCTAATTTTGCCCAAAGAGGATAAAATGTTGTAGCACTTTCATAATTGGTTCTTTTTTTCTTTTTAAAATTATAATCAAAAAAGAAGCCTGTACTTTTATTCCACATTAAGTTATTTATAATTATTTTTCTTTTCTTTGCTTTATTTAGCCAAAACAGACTGTTGTATTTTTTTCCATAATAATAGAAGTTATCATTAAATTCCTCTTTAATAAGCCAGGCAATATCAATTTCATATTTATAAAGGAGAGAATTTAAATCAACAGTATTTAAATATGCGCTTCTGCCTTCTAGTCTGTAACTCGTATCGTGTCCAGATTCTCTAACGCTTCTATCGTGTAAGAAATATTCTTCAAGCTTATTATCAATAATTTTATTATTTAAATAATTTTTTCTGAATTCATGAATTGGCATATTATACTTTTTTGCAAAAGGTTTTAAAACTGAATTGAAATGAGCAGGCTCTGTTTCCGGTGGCATTCCTTTACCGGAACCAAAATACCTGCTTAAACCGGTCGGTGTTAAATGTTTGGAATCCGTCCATACATTTATATACTCTCTAATAACATAATTTAATCCCTTTTTAAGCCATGTAATATTTTTCTTTTTTTTGTAATTATATATATCCAATATTAAAGAAGTAAGAAAAGGGGGTTGGGAACGGTTCAAATAATAAGTTCTATTAGCATTAAGAATTTTTCCATAGTGTTTAATTTCATAAAAGAAATTTTCTGCCATTGAGACAGCTAAGTTAATTTTTCCATCAATGATTAAACCTAATGACTCAAAATAACTATCCCAACCATACATCTCGTTAAATCTTCCGCCGGGTACAACAAAAGGAATTCCACTAATTTTCTTTTTTGTTTTTCTTTTTAACCCGAGCGTAAGAATACCCGGTTGTTTATTTATTTTATGAAAAATATTTTCGTTTAATAATTCTGGTAATTTTTTTACAGATAATTTTAGCTTGGGTTTTTTTCTTTCTAATTTTTTAAAATATTTATAAGCAAGTTTATCAGTAAAAGGGACATAAATATAATTTTTATCTTGCTTTATTTTAGAATCTTTAATTGCATTTTCAATATTATTTTCATCTATGGCTCTAGTTAACCCATCCCAAAAATAATTTTTAATTAAATACGATGCACGATCTAATGGAGATTGAAACAAAATCTTATCGGTTAACATTACTTTTTTTTTCCCCGATTCTTTTGCTAAGTATAGTTCTTGAAGGAGGATTGAGAGATAATATGTTCCGCAAATTTCATATTGATGATTATCAATACTTATAAGTTTAAAAACTTTTTGCCCTTTATCTTCAATTGTTATTTTTTTATCATTATTAGTATCTTCCTGAGAAATTAATACTCTTAGATTTTTTTCAACATCAAAATAAACCTTCATAAATTTTACTTTAATTATTTTACAGCTTCATAACCTAACTTATCAGTTAGTTTTTTATATGGGAATAATAGCATACCCAATAATGTAATTGGAATTAGAGGGAAATAAAATGCAGTATGAACCGAATAATTTTGAGAAAGAAATCCAATAATTAAAGATCCTGATGTACCACCTAGTGCTGAAAAAACAACTATCAAACCGGTCATTGAACTTTGTTTAACTTTTTCAGTCTTGTTTAAAATTATTGACACAATTGTGGGATAAATTGGACCAATAAAAAATCCGGTAAACAAAATTATTATTGCTAAGGGTGTAAAATTATTAGACATTGTACTTTGTGTTAGTTGATAATCTGATGTAATAAAGAGAATTGTAGCTATTATTATAAAAGCTCCTGAAAGTAATATTAATTGACTTTTCAACCAAGTTATATATTTTGAATAATAACCGGCTAAAAGTCTGCTTAATGCAATGGAACCAGGATAAAAAGCAAGTAAACCTGCAGTTTGAGATTCAGTTAAATTAAAAATTTCTTTATTAAAAGTAGGTAACCATGTATTTAAACTTTGTTCAATCATTACATATAAAAAAGCACAAATTACAAATAACCAAACTGCAGATTTTTTTAACAATCTTAACATACTTAATATATTAGTTTTTTCAACATCACTTTTAATACTGCCTTCATTTAAATTGGTAAAAAACATTAATAATAAAGCTAAAGAAGTTAATATTGCAATTATCCAATAGGTATCAGTCCATTTACTAAAACCTATCATAAAACTGAAAATAATTGGGCCTACTAATGATCCTATTTGAAAAACACCTTCCAGAATATTCATAAAAGAAGTATGTTCTTTTTGACTTTTTGTAATAAGCCCTACTGTTGAATACACAGAAACTTTTATAAAAGCAAAACTTGCCCCTGTAACTATATATAATAAAGGAGTAATCCAATAATGATGAACCAAGGCAACAACTATACTAATTAAACTAACAGCAAAAAGTCCTCCCAGCATAGATCTTTTATATCCTAATTTAGGTATGTACGAAGCAACAAAAAATGATAAAATCATTATAGAAAAATCTTTATATGCTTCAAGACTTCCTGCTGTAATTCTGTTTACATTATAATCATTAATAACCTGAAGTATAACTATACCAACAGTATTTAAAAGGATTGCGAACACAAAATAATTAACGTATAATGCAACCCTAATACCTAAAGATTTCATATTTCTTTATTTAATGTTAATTAGTAAAAAATTTGATTATAGAGATAACATTTTAGTTAAAAAGAACCCCGCATATTGATATGCAAGGTTCTTTTAAAAATAAATTAGAAGTTAACCCCGATAGAAAATCTAACTGAACGACCAAGAATTGGGCGACCATTTGTAGATGTAGGATCTCTTGGATCTCCCTCAGTAAGTCCTTGAGAATCATTTAAATTATCCCCGCTTATATTAAACGTTAAACCACCTGATGTAGTTATATTAATACCAGCATCTAACTTAGAATAGGAATCCAATTGATAAGAATTATCTCTGTCATTCCATCTTTTACCAACAAATCTATACGCACCATAAATTGAACCAAAAACATTTTCACTAAACTTAAAATCATAGCTTGGTGCTATTCTAAATTGTACTGCTGGCTGGCGCCATATCTTATTATCCACAGTAGTTGGAGCTTTGACAGATTCTGTTATTTTTCCATCTTGAAAAGTTGCAATAATATTTAATCTAAACCTTTCAACATTTAACCCTGCATCTATTTCTGTACCTATTGTTCTTGTTTTTAATAGTGCTGCTACTCTTGTTGCACCTACATCACCGTCAAAAATCTCCACTGTATTAACGAAACCTGTAACAAAGAAACTGTAAAATTCTTGATCAATTTTTACACCTACTTCATATTGATTGAATGAATTAGGTTTTACAGATCCATTTACACTTAAAACATTGCCACCCGCATCTCTAATTTGTTCTCCGTCTTCTAAGTTGTATAAATCACCATCCCTAATTTGATCGAACATAGGAAATAAATTTCCTTTTGATCCTCGGGCAAAAATTCCAACATTTTGATTTATAGCATAATTAATAGCTCCGGTCCCTGACCAATTTTTGCCATCCAGATTAGCAATTTTATCTGTTGTTCCATCTGGAAATGCACCGGCATCTAATGTAAAATTTAAGTTAAAAAAATCATAACGGGCTCCAAAATCAAATCTAAGTTTATCTGTTGCCTGCCATGAATCGCCTGCATAAACAGCAAATATTCTTGCATCTCCTGATTCATTAATTCCATAGTTCCAACTTCCTGCAACACTATCCGGTGAAATATCTTTAATAACATCACCATTTGTAATATTTTGAACTAATATGTGATTACCGAGCGTCCAAAAATCTTTAGAAGACCAGAATGATTGAAATGCACCTAAAGTTATTTTATGATTTTTAACTTGATTTGTTAAACTTATATCGTTAGTAATAGATTCAAGTTGTTTTTCAACTACCCAATGACCGTAACTTTGAACATAACCTGAAGTAAGTGTTTTTCCACCAATAGTACTTATTGAGGTTTTTCCGATTTTAGTTAATAAATCAGTTACTCTCATAGGACTACCATTTGGAACAAATCCCAATGTATTGGCATTACCGGAAGTAAATGATAGATTATCACGAGCTGTCCACCCACCACCTAATTGGTAATCAAAATTTAATCCACTTACAATACCTTTCCATCCTCTTCCATCTGAAAAATCATAATGTACACTATCACCTTGAGTATTTATTCTTAATGTTCTAAAGCGAGTTGCATTACCTAAAGGAGAAAATGTTCCTGGTTCGTTACCGGTTCCTAATGCCATAGGCAAAATCCATTGTCCATGATCATTAGTTAATCTGGCAAAACCATTAATTACTCCTTTATCAAAAACTTTAGTAAGTTGCATAGTGAATTGCACACCATTTTCAGAATTAAATTCAGCATTTCTTATACCAGGCGAAGTAGTTACATAACCACCAACCATATAATATAATTTTTCAGAAAAAGGTCCGCTTAAAACAGCATCTATTCTTTGTTGATTATAGCCTGTTGTAGTATATTTAACTTTACCAAGTACTTGATCAGTTCCTTTTATAAGATTAAAATTAGTAGTTAAACCAGATTCACCGTTTGAAAACACTGAACTTGGTCCACCTCTTAAAGCTTCTGTAAATCCAACAGTTTCATCAATGCGGAATATGCTACTTTGCTCAAAAAATGAAAGTGTTTGAGTACCATATATTGGAGCCCCATTTATAGACATTGTAACAAAAGGTGCATCACCTGACGATGGTAAGCCTCTTACAAAAATATTTGCACCAGCTACACCACCAGAACTTTCTGACCAAACACCAGGTACTAAATCTAAAGCAGCTGCAGTACTAGAAGGTGATAATTGATCCATATCTCGTGGGGAAATTGTTGTTATTGAAAAGCTTGCATCTTTCTTTCTTATACCTGAACCACCTGGAGTACCTGTAACTACTACTTTTTCCATTTGCAAAACATCTGCTGCTAATGAAATGTTTTGTTCTAAAGTTTCTATGCCGCTAATTGTGATACTAAATTCTGTTGTCTTATAACCAACGGCACTTGCCCTTAATGTATATGTACCTGATGGAATAGACTGAATTTGATAGTTTCCGTCAAAATCAGAAGCAGCTCCTATTGTTGTATTTAACAGGAAAATATTAACTCCAGGTAAACCATTTCCTTTAGAATCAGTTACTTTACCTTTAATATTTCCTTGTGCAAAAGTTGTTGAACAAAAGCCAACAAGCAGCATAAGAAAGAAAACAAAGAAATATTTATTCGCAATAGTATTTGTTTTAAACATAAATCCTCCGATTTATTTTAGTTAGTTTAAATTTATTTAAAATAAAAAATGTGATAATAGATTATAATTCAATTTAACTGAACAGGAAAAATTCATACATTTAGAAAATAGTTAAAAAGATAGAAGTTATAGAAAACTGATTTTACAATTATTGAGCCAACCAAAAAGATATTGTTATATTTAAGATTTGAAAGGAAACCTAAATTACTTATTTTTTTATGTTATTTATTTAATAACAACTGTTACTAAAATAATAACCAAAAATAAAGACATGAAAATTAAAGTTTATTTAAGAAGAATTTTTATAAGATATTTTATAGATTACTTTTTAATTTTATAATATAGTATATAGTAAAAATTTTATAGGATAAATATTAATCTGAGGTATATTTTAAATGAGTAGATTAAATAATATTTTTTTAAAGTATAAAAACACATCTGCCTTTTATTTTGTAATTGCCACATTAGTTATAATAACAGTAATTATAATTGAGCTTTATTTTTTTATACCTCTAAATAAAAATATAAATAAAGAACAAAATGTTAACGAAATTTATTTTGCTGCAAATATATCACATGCTCATAAAAAAATAATAAATAGATTTAACAAAATTAATAGCGGTAAAATAAAAGTAATACCAATTGATCTTTCTTTTAAAACATTCAGCACTAATGATAGAAAAGAACTTCTTACACGTTCATTAAGAAGTAAAAGTGATAGAATGGATATTATGGAAGTTGATGTAATTTGGGTGAAGAGATTTGCAAAATGGTGCCTACCCTTGGGTGAATATTTTTCTAAAACAGAAAGAGAAAAATTTTTACATGATGCAATTGTCTCATGTTTTTATAATGATTCAAGTTTAGTTGCAGTCCCATATTATTTTGATATAGGCATACTTTATTACAGAAGTGATTTATTAAAAAAATTTCTAAATTATAAAAAGATAGAATCTAAATTAAAAAATTCAATCACTTGGAAAGAATTTATTAATGTATCTAAAAAAATCAAGAATTATAAAAATCCCTTTTATATATTTTCTGCAGAAGATTATGAAGGATTGGTTTGTTCTTATATAGAACTCGTATTATCTCAAAACAGAAAATTTTTTAGTAAACATAATTTTGATTTAACTCTACCAGAAAGCGAAAAAGCTTTAACTACCTTAGTTAATTTTGTTAGGATAGAAAAAATCAGTCCACCTGAAGTAATAAATTTTAATGAAAATAATGGCTATGAATACTTTTTAAAAAAAGATGGTATCTTTTTTAGAGGTTGGCCTAATTTTAGTAAAGACAATAAAAATCTTTATCAGGATTATTCAAAAACTAAATATCTTTTAAAAGCTGCCCTGCCTCATTTTGAAGGAACTAAACCTGCTTATACAATAGGGGGATGGAACTTAATGGTCTCAAAATATACTTCTAAAAGGAAACAGGTTATAAAATTTTTAAAGTTTATCATTTCAGAACAATCACAAAAAATTCATTATGAAGAAGGCGGATATCTTCCTGCACTAAAAAAGTTTTATGAAGACACACTTTATCTTAAAAAATTTCCTGAGCTTAATTATATAAATGAAATTCAAAAATACGGAGTTCATCGCCCACAATTAGAAGATTATACAAGAATATCTGATATTATTTCTTACTATATCAGAAAAGCAATTAAAGGTGAAATTACTACAAAGGCAGCATTAAATGAAGCTACTAACTTAATAAAAACAAACAGGACAATTTTCTGAATTGAAAAAAATATTTACCATACACAATTCACATAGATTTGGATTTAAGCATATTATATTCGTATTAATAATCCTTATTGTTACACAAATATTAATATCTTTTTTCCAAAAAAAATCACTAAATGATTTTCTTTTAAAAACACAAAAATGGTATCAACAGGATTCAGCCGAAAGATTAGCAAACTTAACATCAACTTCCTTAGAACTTTTGGTTGATAATTTTTATACATTAAAAATATTTAATAATGTAGAAGAAAAAAGAAGAATTATTCAATCATTTGATATAATTTTTAATCAACAACTGCTTCAAAAAAATGTTCAAGAGGTATGTCTGTTTTTTATAAGAAACAATAATGATATAATTGCAATTGATAACGGGAAAGCATTATTTAATTTTATATCAAATAATTTCGGAGAAATTGAATCAAGTTATTCACATACTAATGCATTAAAATTATTTTCTGATATAAGCAATAACTTTAAAAAAAATGAACAGATTTATAGTAAAATTGAAAGTAATGAAATTATAAATATATTTGTTCCTTTTATACCTAAGGGAGAATTTCTTGGTGCACTTTACATGAAAAACAAACCCGATTTTTCATTCTTAACAGATGAATTTACTTCAAGTCTTGATGCATCATCATTTATATATTCTTCAATTATATTATTAGGACTGCTTGTAATTTATTATATAACTTCTTACTCTCTTAAAGAAAGAGATAGAGTTCAAGAAATGTTTTTTATTGAAAGAGAAAAACATATTAAGGAGCAAATTGAACACGAAAAGGAATCTCATTTTACAAAAAGGATCTATCATGCACACCATAAGGCAGAAAAGGTGATGGGGTTTATTAAAGAAGACTTAAAAAAAATAAATGGTTTATCCAATAATGTTGTAAAATACCGGGTTCTTAAGTATTCAAATTTTGTTTCGAGAGTAATCTATAATATGAAATGGTTTGAAACTCCATTAAATACTTTAAGAAACATTGCTTTTAAAACTAATATAAATGAAGTTTTGGAGTTTATAATAGATAATATATTTCTAAGAATAACAAGCAAATCAGAAATGTTTGGATTTAATCTTCAGCTTGATACAAAAATTCCAATTATCCATATAAATGAATTTGCTGTATGGGAAGTTTTTGAACCACTTATTCAAAACAGTATAGACCATTCTCATGATAATAAAATATTAATTACAGTAAAGACGGAATATGATTCAGTAAAAAAAATTATTAAAATAACAGTTAGCGATGATGGTAATGGAATTCTACCTAATTTTCTTGAAGAAAATGAGAAAGGAATTAAAAAATTATTTCTTGAAAATATTACATCAAAACCGGGTGAAAATAACAGCGGTTATGGGTGTTATATTTCATATGAAATTAGTAAAAGATGCGGATGGACAATTGATGCGCAAAATTTGCAACCTAAAGGAAGTCAATTTGATATTTTTATACCGGTTAATTCATAAATAAAGCTATATTACAAAATATGAAAAAGATTAATATTTTACTTATTGAAGATGAAGAGTTTGATGTTATGCGTGTAAGAAACACTATTAATTTTTATCAGGATAAACTTCATCTTAAAAATATTGTTTCAAACGGTAATGCAGCATTAGAGTTATTGAAAAATCTTCAGGATAATTATGATATTGTAATTTTGGATTATCAAATAGCCGGTGCGCTTAGAGGAGAAACACTTATAAAAAAAATAAAAGAAATTGATAATGCATTACAAATAATTGTTATAACAAAAATGACAATAGAAATAACTGATTTTGAGTTTGCAAATTCTTTAATTCATTCAGGTGCTTTTTGGTATTGTACAAAATATCCAAGCGATATAGAAGATTACATTTATCAACCCACTGATTTTATTATGAGTATTTTTAACGCTTATGAGAAACGCGAGCTTGAGTTAAAAACAATAACGGTTAATAAAAAATTAAATCAAAACATAAACTCAATTCTTGAGAAAAAAATAATTATCGGAGAATCACAATCAACCAAAAATTTAATTGAAGAAATAAAAAAATATAGTGAAACCGATTTAAATATTTTAATCTCCGGTGCTTCAGGAACAGGCAAAGAACTTGTTGCAAATAATATTCATTATAAAAGTAACAGAAAATATGAAAAATTTGTACCGATAAACTGTGGCAGTATACCTAATGAATTGATAGAAAGTGAACTTTTTGGGTATGAAAAAGGAGCTTTTACAAATGCTTATTCAAATAAGAAAGGTCTTTTTGAAATTGCAAACAATGGTACAATATTTTTAGATGAAGTTGGTGAACTGTCAAAGAATGCTCAGGTAAAATTATTAAGAGTACTACAGGAAGGTGAAATTGAAAAAATTGGCAGAACAAAAAGAATACAAATAAATGTTAGAATTATTGCTGCCACAAATAAAAATCTTATAGAAGAAGTAAATAAAGGAAATTTTAGAGAAGATTTATTTTATAGATTAAATGTAATTCCAATTTTTATTAAACCCCTAAAAGATAGAATAAAAGATATTCCCATCCTTATTAATCACTACATTAAATTATATTCTAATGAAATGGGAAAAAAGATTCCTGGCATAGAATCTGATGCAATAGAATTTTTTACTAAGTATGAATGGCCAGGGAATATAAGAGAATTAAAAAATTTAATTCAACGGCTTCTTCTTAATTGCGAAACAAATATTTCAGCTAATAGTGTTAATAATTTATTACTAAACAAACAGCCCATACGTTCAATAAAAGATGATTACGAAAAAATGTGGTCAAGTTATGATTTGCTTCCGTTAAAAGATTTCGAAAAGAATATGAGGATAAAATATTTTCAGTTTGTTCGTAAAATATCAAAATCAGATGCTAAAGCTGCTCAAAAGCTTGGTCTTGCCCGTTCAAATTTTTATAGAATGTGTAAAGAACTGGGATTAAAATAAAAATAATTATTATTTCATTATGTTAAATACAATATTTATAAAAGGTTATTAAAGGAACAATTTTCAATAAAATTATGTTTAAAAGTTAATTCTTATCCCTTTTACATTTTGAAATAACAAAAAGATTTATATATTCCTATATGCTCAAAAATAATTATAAATACAGAATCCCCATTTTAGTAGCATTTACTTGCTTTTTCTCAATTTCTTTAATTTATCCTCAAAATAAACAAGATAAAATTACAACCAGATTAAGCGAAAAAATATCACAATTAGAAGATAATGAAACCGAATTAGTGTGGATATATTTTACAGATAAAGGAAAATCATTAAATAAATATTTTGAAAAACCAAGTTTGGCCGTAAGTCCCAAATCATTGGCACGCAGAGCAAAATATTACAAAGCCAAACCATTGATTGACGAATCAGACATTCCAGTAAATGAAGATTATATTAAACAATTAGAAAAACTTGGAATAAAAATTAAACACAAAACAAAATGGTTTAACGGAGTTTCTGCTTTTATAAAAAAAGTAGATTTAGATAAAATTGCAGATTTGAAGTTTGTAAAAAAATTGGATCTTGTTGCAAAATTTAAAGCTAACAGAAAAATTGAGAAACCTAAAAAAATAGATAATTTTAATAATTATTTTAAACAAAATAAAATATCAGATCAAGCGTATACTTATGGATATACACAAGATCAAATGAGCCAAGTA
>Ga0210044_10007146_pt1 | contig 14376 bp, 20 predicted proteins | sample CryGey13umfilter_2_FD_183959 | JGI IMG/M metagenome (GOLD analysis project Ga0210044, IMG submission 183959) | Groundwater microbial communities from aquifer in Utah, USA - Crystal Geyser 4/9/14 3 um filter (SPAdes) (version 2) | ecosystem: Environmental > Aquatic > Deep subsurface >...
TACAATCAATTCTCGTCAGATAAACCTGTAGGTTCCTGGGGTGTTAGTCCTATATCAAAAGAAGAAGCTAAGAGAGGCTCAATAGGATACGGGCGAGAAATATTTTCGAAGATGGCGAAAGATTATGGCATAGAGACAAAAATTGTGGACTTATCAGTCAACCCAGAGAAAGGTGAGAAAATTGGCTCTGTAGAAAGTTATAGGCCTAAAATAGTGATAAATGGCGAACTTATGTTTACAGGCATGCCAAAAGAAGGGGATTTAAGAAAGGAGATTGAGAAAAGACTCAAAAGTTTGGATGCAGTTTAATTTATCGCGGGTATAATGATTAAAGTTACTGAAAGGGGGGAAGTTGAGAATGCTCTTTACAGATATCATTCAGAATTAGCTTCAGTAATTCTCAGAGAAGTAGGAGATTTTTCTGGAAGAAATATAGTTGAAATTGGCTCTGGATCCGGTACATTTACATTACCGTTATTAGAAAAACTTGGAGCTAATTTTGATAAGTTTCATTGTGTTGATTCATACCCAGGACCTTATGAGTATGATAAAAAAATTCTTGAGTCAAAGCTGATAGAGAAAGATAAAATTGTGATCCATGATGTAGATGCAAAAGAAATTGACAAAATTCTAAAGGATGTTGACTTAGTAATTGGACATGAAATTCTATGTGACCTGAATCTTGAGCAGATAAGAGAGGTTATGGGTTCATGTTTTAATGTTTTGAGAACTGGTGGTTTGTTCATCCATTCTGAATTTTCACCATTTGCTTTAAATGAATCTGAAAAGATGTTGCAAATAATTAATGAATTTTCTGATGAGCCAATATCTGACACAAAATGGTTTTCGCCAACCGCAGATGAATTAGCAGGACTATCAGCTGATGCTGGTTTTGAATCAATCAAAGTTGAATATAGGAAAATCCCGATAAAATTTCTGGGAGAAGCTGCAATTGAGATGGTAAATAGATGGAAAACCAAAAGAGAATTTTTTGATAAATATCAAGAGGAATTAGAAAAGGTTGGTATAGAATATCCAATGGAGCAGATATTGTATTGCAGGAAATAAAGATTTATTTTATTTTTTTATTCTCCCATCCTCCACAGCACCTAACAGAAACTTATTTATATAAAATAAGTATATACCTTATGTATAACAGGATGTAGTTGTATGCTTTACCCAGAGTATAATAATAAGAGGATTGTGCCTACAAGGTCAGCATACTATGAACTAATGGATCTAAAATTGGACCTGTTTGAAATCTTGGATGTATTCGAAAATGGCTATGATTGCGCAAAAGGTAAAAGAGAAAAAGGAACGATAGAAAGATGTTTAAAAAAAGGGAAAAAAGTGTTAAGGGCCGTGATGGCAGAAGGAGAATTCTCATACCCTGATGGATGTGTAGAGAATGTCTACTGGCTGCTACATGTGTCTGAGGAAACATTCAAAAAAAGAAGGAGGAAAAGAATATGAAAAAGGATTTAGAGGAAGGGAAACCTACATGCATCAAATGTAAAAAGGCAATGGAGCCTGTCCAGATCAAACTGGGAACAATAAATGCCAGGGCATGGAAATGCAGTAAATGTGGGGAGGAAATACTGCATCCGCTGGACGCAGAAAAGGCGCTGCTGATGGCTAAACTGAAAAAAGGAATAAAACTCAAGGTCGGAATACTGAACAAGGCGCCATATGTGCGTTTTCCAAAAGAGTTCCATAAATTATTGCATAAGGGTGAAACAGTGTCTTTGAGTGCAAAAGCGCCAGGGAATTTTTTCATGAGGATTGAAAAAGGACCTTAAACCAGTCCCCCATTCTCCACAACAACCTTTTTTCCTAACAACAGAAAAGCAAACTTTTATATGATAGCAGAATGCTATCATTATTGTGATAACATGACTGAGACACAAGTGATATTTAGGGTGGATGACAGGATGCTGAGAAGTCTGGACAGGTTTCTGAAGATTTCTGGTTTTAGAACAAGGAATGAGTGGTTCAGGAGCAAGGTTAGAGAATTTCTTGAGGACATGGAAAGGGGAAAAGCGTTAAAAGCCGTAAAGAAACTCACAGTAAAAGGAGTAACTGAGGAGGAAATACTCAGGATGGTGAAAGACTGGAGGAAAAGGGAGCATTAGATATTTATTTTTTTATTCTCCCATTCTCCACAACAACCTTCCCATTCTTTATAACAGTATCAACAATATTCATTCCTAATTTGTATGGTATGCTTTCATAGTTTGGAACGTTTAATATTAATATGTCTGCTTTTTTTCCAACCTCAAGACTCCCAATTTCTTTTTCTTTTCCTATGGCGAATGCTGCATTGATTGTTGATGCGCTTATTGCCTCAGCAGGCGTCATTTTCATGTTGTAGCATGCCAATGCTATTATGAATCCCATGTTGTTTACCCAGCAGTTAGGGTTGAAATCAGAGGCAAGCGCAACCGGTAAACCATAGTCTATGTATTTTCTTGCATCAGCATATTTTTCCATTGTTGTAAAGGATGTTCCTGGGAGAAGAACACCAATCACGCCTTTTTCAGCCATTTTTTTTATTCCTTTGTCAGATGCTCTCAGGAGATGGTCAGCTGAGACGCAGCCAATTTCTGAGGCAAGTTCCGCGCCGCCTGTGCAGTATAGTTCATCAGCATGAATCTTTGGTGTAAGACCAAATTTTTTCCCTTCGTTCAGTATTTTTCTTGCCTGCTCTATTGTGAAAACATTTTTTTCGCAGAACACGTCACAGAACTCTGCAAGATTTTTGATTCTTGGGAGCATTTTGTTGAGTATTAAATCTGTGTATTCATCAGGGTTATTTTTAAATTCTAATGGTACAGCATGCGCCCCAAGAAACGTTGGGACAATATCAGCAGCATGCCTTTTGTTCAACTCATTGATTACTTTCAGGCATTTTATTTCATCCTTAGGGTTTAAACCATACCCTGTTTTTATTTCAACGGTTGTTGTGCCATTGAGGAGCATTTCATCAAGCCTTCGTAACCCAAGAGCAACAAGTTCTTTTATGTCTGCTTTTCTTGTCTTGTTAACAGTAAAATGTATCCCGCCGCCGCTTTCCAGTATCTCAAGGTATGTTTTTCCTTTTAGTTTCATTTTCAGCTCATTTTCCCTTGAACCAGAGAAAACAAGATGTGTATGGCAGTCAACAAAACCAGGCATCACAACTTTGCCTGAGGCATCAATGATTTTTTTGGAATCGGTCTTTATCTTTTTATCAACCCTAAAAATTCTGTTGTTTCTAACTGCAATTGCACCATCATTTATTATCCCCAAATCCTCCATCTCACCTTTAACTTTGGTTTTATCAGATTTTACTGTAAGCAGTTGAATTGCATTTTTAATCAACAGCTCGGATTTCATAATAGGGTATTAGATACATATTTTAATAACTTATGCTATACACAATACTATGAAAATCCTCTTTGGGCCTGCAGGCATACCCCTATCATGTAAGGGCAGAACCATATTAGACGGCATAATAGACACAAGAAAACTTGGTCTTGATGTAATGGAAATAGAGCTGCTAAGGGTAGATGCAAACATAGGAGACATTGATAAGATTAAAAAGGCATCAAGGGAACATAACGTTAAACTTTTTATGCATGCACCATACTACATAAACCTCTCAGGAAACAAGGCTGAGGTGGAGAAATACATAGAGATTATTAAGGAAAGCGGTGTCCTTGCATCGCATCTGGGTGCAGAAATACTAATTGTGCATCCTGGAATGTACCATAAAAGCAAAAAAGAGTCCATGGAAAGTATTGCCAGCAGCATCAGGCGTCTGAGGGATTCGTTTTCTGATAGAGGATTGAAATGCAGGATTGGCATAGAAACATCAGGTAAGCAAGGTTTGTTTGGAACTGTAGATGAAATTGTCACAGTATGTAAAAGGGTGAAAGGCATAATCCCAGTTATCAATTTTGCTCACATCCATGCAAGAGGAAACGGCTGTTTAAAGACTAAAGAGGATTTTCAGCAGATATTTGACAAATTAAAACCATTAAACCTTAAGTCATACTACACGCATTTTTCAGGTGTTGTGTATGAGAACGGAGATGAGGTAGAGCTTACACCGATGAAGAAAAGCGACCTGAAATTTGAACCTCTTGCAGAGTGTATTCTAACCAACAAATATGACATTATAATAATATCTGGCTCACCACTTCTGGAGCATGATGCAATATACATGAGGTTGATCCTGGACAGGGTGAAGGAGAAGATGTCGAAAAAGAAGCCAGAGGTAAAAAAAGTTGAGAAGAAACCGGAAAAGGTTGTAGCAAAGAAGGCCTTAAAAAAGAAGTCTGAGAAGGTTGTTGGGAAGAAGAAAATAGCAAAGAAGAAACCTGTGGAACTAAAGAAACATAAGAAGGTCGTTAAAAAAACAATGAAAAGAAAAATAGGGGAAAAGATGAAGGTTAAAAAAGCAGTGAAAAAGAAAAAAGTAAAAGGTAAAATAGGGAAAAAGGCAAAGCCTAACGCAGTGAAAAAGAAACTGAAGAAAACAAAGAAGCCAAAAAAGGTTTTGAAAAAGAAAAAAATAATAAAAAAGAAGAAGTCTAAGGCTGCAGGGGAAAAAGTTGTTAAAAAACCAAAAGAGATTAAAAAAACAAGACTTGCACTCCTACATGAGGCATATGAGAAAAAGAAGAGGGAATATGAAAAACGGAAGAAGGCAGGAAAAAGATGAATATTAAAACGGAGGAAATGAAGTTTTAGATATGTCTGACATCTGGATTATGGCTGGGTTAATTTGTTTAATAATTCTACTGTTCCTCTCCGCATTTTTTTCAGCATCAGAGATTGCATTGATTTCATTAAGCAGGGTGAGGGTAAGGCAGGAAATAGAAAAAGGAAAAAAGGATGCAATAATCATTCAAAACCTGCTGAAAAATCCTCAGAAACTTATTGGGACAATGCTCATTGGCAACAACATAGTAAACGTGTTCGCATCAATTCTCGCAACCGCAATGGCGATAAGAATATTCGGTGATGTCGGCATAGGCGTTGCAACATTTGTTATGACACTTACAATTCTCATATTTTGTGAAAACACACCAAAGGCGTTTGCTGTCAGAAACGAGAAATTTGCGCTCAGAATTGCTAGGCCTGTTAAAGCAGTTGTTTTTTTGCTAAGCCCGGTTGCTGTAGTATTAACCGCTGTTTCAAACATCATCATAAAGGCGTTTGGTGGAAAACCGCCTGAAAAAAAGGCTGTAACTGAGGAGGAAATCAAAATGATGCTGAAAATGGGTGAGGAGGAAGGAACAATAGAAAAGGATGAGAGAAAAATGATAGATGATGTTTTTGAGTTTGATGAAACAAAAACAAAAGAGGTAATGGTTCCAAGGGAAAATATTGTATGTATCTCTGAAGATAAAACTGTTGGCGCTCTCATAAACCTGGTAAGGGAAACAGTTTTTTCAAGAATCCCTGTGTACAGAAACAACATTGATAATATTGTAGGAATGATTCACGTAAAGGATACATTAGAACTTGATAATGATGTACCAATCTCCAATATTCTAAGACCAATCCTCAGAATAAAAACAACAGAAAAAGCAGATGAGGTTCTCAGGGAGATGCAAAGGAAAAGAACCCATATTGCAGTTGTTACTGATGAAAACAATAAAACAGTTGGTCTGGTTTCAATGGAGGATTTAATAGAGGAAATAGTAGGGGAAATAGCGGATGAGCATGAATGAAAATGTTTATCATCTTTTATGATTATTCAAAATAGTATGATTTCTGAGAAAACAATAAGAAATCGGTCGGAATTCTATGATGTTGATGTAAATTCCTCCCATTTTTTATTGCATAGCAGGAATATAAATTCTGATGCAATAAAAAACACAACGGTTGAGTTGCTGAGGAATGCTGCTACAAAACTTCCTTCTGATGTTAAGAAAGCATTAAAGAAGGCTTATGAAAAAGAAAAAGGAATAGCAAAAACAAACATGAAAACAATACTTGACAACATAACGCTTGCAGAAAAATCAAAAACACCGCTCTGTCAGGACACAGGCATAATGGTTTTTTATGTTAAAAACCCGGTAAAAAATATTGAAAAAGCAATAATAAGCGGTGTTAAGGAGGCAACAAAAATCCTACCATTAAGACCGAATGCTGTTCATCCACTCTCAAGGGAAAACACCAACAACAATGTTGGTAAAAAAATACCGTACATAAACTATGATTTCACAGATGCTGATTTCACTGAAATCACTGTTTTGCCAAAAGGCGCAGGCTCAGAGAACATGTCAGCGTTTACCATGCTTAGCCCCTCGGATGGAATAAAAGGCATGAAGGAGTTTGCATTAAAAACAGTAATAAATGCAGGTGGAAAACCATGTCCTCCAACAATTGTTGGAATAGGAATAGGCGGTACAGCAGATTTGTCAATGAAGCTTGCAAAAAAGGCATTGCTCAGACCATTAAACAAATGTCATAAAGAAAAGAAAATCGCTGAACTTGAAAAACAACTATATAACGCATTTAATCTTACAGGTATAGGTCCTATGGGTCTTGGAGGAAAAACAACGGTTCTTGGCGTGAATATTGAGTATGCATCCTGCCACACAGCATCACTGCCTGTAGCAATTAATTTTCAATGCTGGGCTGCAAGGAAGGCGACTGTGAGGATATACCGGGATGGTAAGGTGGAATACCTGTAGAGGGTAATATGATAATTCCATTACCACTAAAACTTGATATTGAAACCAAAAAGATACCCTTAGTTACTATCTCATTAATCCTTATTAATTCCGCGATATTTGGATTATGCATCTATTTTGGAAATTTAGAAGAGATCAGGGCTTCCTATGGTTTAGTTCCTAAAGACATCTGCGCACTTCAAAAATTACATACTCTGATTACCTCAATGTTTTTACATGCAAACATCTCACATATTGTTGGTAACATGTGGTTCTTATGGCTTTTTGGTCCATCCGTCGAGGAGACATGCGGAAAATTTAGGTATATCCTGTTGTATCTAATATGCGGCCTAATCGGTAGTTTTCTTGCTGTTTTAGTCGGTCCATCCGGCAGTGTTGCTATAATTGGAGCATCCGGCGCAATCTCCGGCATAATCGGTGCATCTATCCTGCTGTTTTCTTCCGAGAACATAAAATGTTTACATCCATTCTGGCTACTTTTACTTCTTCACGGTGCACGCAAAATTACTATAAACATCCCTGCAGTTTTCTGGGGAGTAGCATGGTTGATCTATCAGGTTGTGTGGATTTTTGTAGCAGCATCGTTTAACATAGTCCACTTCGGGTATTTGGCACATTTTGGTGGTTTTTTCGCAGGCATATTCCTAATACATTTCTTCATGGTATCAGAACCAATCTCCAGAAAAAAGCAGATTGAACTAGAATCAGATAGGCTCATAAAGGCAGATGCACCAAAATCTCTCACTGAGATATACATGGAGAAGCAGAAAAAACTTGGTGTTGCTCCTGAGCCCGGGAAAAAGGCGGCTAACCCCCTACTTCTTAGATGTAAAAAATGCGGCGAGATAATAAGAATCATGGATATGAAACGGCCGTTAAAAATCAGGTGTCTAAAGTGTGGTGGTGAAGGAATACTGCGATAAATTAAAATGACAGACAGTCAATACGGTGATATATGGTGAAAATGAAAATCAGTCTGCCTGCGGACAAAGAAGAAATCAGGAAACTGAAAACCGGAGACATTGTTTACCTTAATGGAATATTTTATACTCTCAGGGATGAAGGGCATATCAGGGCATTAAAAATGTATGAGAAAAATAAAAAACTCCCTGTTGATTTCAAAGGTGGTGCAATATTTCACTGCGGACCCATAATGAAAAAAACAAAAAAAGGATGGAGGGTTATAGCAGCAGGTCCTACAACAAGTGCAAGGATGAACCCATTAGAGCCAGGGTTCATAGAAATTTTCAGACCTGGTTTTATCATAGGTAAAGGGGGAATGAATAAAAAAACAAGAAACGCGATGAAAAAACATGGATGTGTTTATTTATCAATGACCGGCGGCGCGGCAGCATTAGGGGCAAAAGGTATTAAAAAAGTTCATGATGTTTACTGGTATGAGCTCGGCATGCCTGAGGCATTATGGGTTCTTGAAGCAAAAATTTTTGGTCCTTTAATTGTTTCCATGGATTCAAATGGTAGCAGTCTTTATGAAAACGTGGAAAAAAATGTTGAAAAGAATTTGGTTAAGGTGAGGAAAAGGTTAGGATTATGAACTTCTTTGAAAAAGATGATAAATATTTATAATGAAAAGTTTTATATTCTTCGTAGTCTATTAGAATACGGTGATAAAATGGCTTACAAAGTATTGACTGTAAGAATGCCTAAAAACATTGTCAATGAAATCAGCAATTTATCCTCGGATGAGAATGTAGAAAAATCTGTTTTGCTGAGGCAGCTGCTCTCATTAGGTCTGAAGCAAAAAAGGATTCAGCGTGCTATTGCGAAATACAAAACAGGAAAAATATCATTTGGAAAGGCTGTTGAACTTTCCGGGATTGATTACAGGGCATTTATAAATGAGATGAAAAAAACAGGAGAAATTACGAGATACCCAAAAGAACGTCTTCTTGAAGAGGCCAGGGATTTATGATTGTTTCTGATTCAGGACCATTAATATGGCTTGCCAGATACCAATTGTTAGATTTGCTTCAAAAATTTTTTGACAAAATAGTAATCCCATACAGTGTTTACAAAGAGGTTGTAGTCGTCGGAATAAAAAAAGGTTATAATGATGCCTACGAGGCAAAGGACAAAATTGATGATTTTATTTTTATAAAAAAAGGGAAATATGACAAAAAAACTATAAGAAAGATTGAGAAGTCATTTGGGATTACTTTGGGTAAAGCCGAGGAAGACTGCATCTGCCTAGCAAAAGAACTGAAAACAATGTTTTTGACAAACGATGAGGAAGCATCAATAGTTTCTAACAAAATTGGTATAAAAACAAAAGGTGTTCTTTATATTCTTCTCAGGGCAGTAAAGGAAAGAATGATGGAAAAGGACGAGGTTCTAAAAATATTTGAAAAAATGATTGAGGATGGCTTCTGGATAAATCCGCAAACAGTTCTACAATTCAGGGAATTAATGGAAAAAATGTAATAGAAGCAGATTTTTATTTCATTTTCTGATAATATATCCTATCATGTTTTTAATCATCCCCCTATTTTCATCATCCGAGAACATTCTCCAATGCCTCTTTCAGCATCGGCACAGCATCATAGTTTTTGATTTCCTCTAATTTTATCCATCTATACTCAACATGCTCCCAGTCAATCCTTATATTACCTGATTTTATTTCAAAAAGAAAAGGATGAACAAACCAGTTTCCTTCCTTATCCTTCACATGAATTATTTTTCCTTTTCTTATCAGCTTTACTTCTACGCCTATTTCTTCCCTGATTTCCTTCAGCGCGGTCTCTTCAGGTAGTTCATTCTTTTCAACATAACCTGAAACAGTTGCCCATTTGCCCCTGTAACTCCTAACCTTTTCGCTTCTTTTCAAAAGCAGTATTTTTTCATTCCTTTTTATGAAACAGGAAACAACATGTGTAAACTCCGCAACCGAGGGTTTTTCGGTAAGAATTTTACGAGTAAATTTCATGTTGCGGAGTTTAGTCATATCTGAAACACCATCAGTTTTTCAAAAAACAGTTTTTTCTCATCAATCAAAATTCCGTTAAGTTTCTCAATCCTTTTTAATGCTTTTTTGTTCAGCGATGAAACAAGAAGATAGCATCTGCCATTCTTTTTCAAATATTTTCTGAAGTTTCTGAGGAATCCAAGAACCACCTGACCCCCTTCCTTCCCCCCATCCCATGCAGAATTAATCTCCTCATCCGTCCTCTCATTTTTTGATGTTGGAAGATAAGGAGGATTGAACACTATTACATCAAATTTTCCTTTTATTCTCTCAAAAAGGTCACTTTCAACAACCTTTATATCAACATTATTCAGTCCCGCGTTCTTCTCAGCCAGTTCGACAGCATAAGGGTTTATGTCCGCAGAGGTAACATTCGCACCATTTTTAGCGCAGTGTATTCCAATGATGCCGGAGCCTGTGCCCATGTCCAAAACATTTTCACCCTTTCCTATTTTAATGTTTTTTAACATTAAAAATGTGTCATCAGAAGGCTCATAGACCATGGGAGAACCTTCAATATTCATAGCTGCGTCATTTCAAAATCAGATGCCTTCAGCGTTCTTCTTTTTGCGTACTTGGCAAACTTTAACGCTTTCGCTGTAACCTCCAATGCTTTGTCCTCCATAAGCTGGGACAGCGTGTTCACTGCATCCTTTGAAACCCTTTTGCCACCCGATTTTTTTATAAGCCTTTTCACCTGCGCCTTCGCAAAAGTCATAGTATCACCATAAATGAGAATGTTTTAATTGGTTATGATACTTTCGCTACCTCATTTTTTACTTTACCATTTTTTTGATTTCTTTCATGGTTATAGGTTTTATTATTTTTTTAATCGTTTGGAAATGTGAATCTGTTGTGAGAATATGGGTAGCATTGCTCATTATACCTGTAGCTGCTATGAGAGCATCGACTGTAGGTATGCCGTAATGGAGTCTAAGTTCCCCTGCTTTGACCCCTACTCTGTAGTCAACCACTCTGAAACTGATGTCCGACGCGATGATTTCCCGGATGATTCTTCTTGCTTCCCTTTCCGATGTTTTTCCTATTACCTTGTAAATTTCTGTGAAAGAAACAGCGGAGATTTCTGCTTTAACATGATGATTATCAATTGCTGCTTTAAGCTTCTTATATCCAGGATTGGTTAAAAGATTCAGGATTTCCATAGTATCAATGAGTATTGTGATCACTTTTCTTCCCTCATCTTTTCTATCTCTTTCTCCACTTCTTTAGGGTCAAGGGCTATGTTGATTTTTATGTTACAGAGTTTCATTTTCGGCATTATTCTGATACCCCCATCTGCATCCTCAAATATAACTATGGTTTTACCAACGCCTAGCATATATTTTCCCCTAATCTCTTTAGGGATTACTATCTGCCCTTTCGTACTGATTCTGGTTTTATATTCCTGCATTTCTTACTTACACCTACCTATACTTACTATGTGTTTCGTAGTATATAAATATTTCTTAGAAGGGGTCAACCTCTCCTATAACATGCTCTTTTCCTATTGTAAAAGCATTATGCTGAAGAGCCTGCTAAACCCCGCAACATAAATTTCAACGTAATATCTCAACCGAAAAACCTTCGGTTGCGGAGTTTACACATAGTATCTTTCTCGCAAACGTAACATAACCAGTATGACCAAGCATGTCAAAACTTGGTCTAACACCACCTTCACCCACGATAATTTCCCTCTGCAAAGTTTCAAATGTTTTTATTCCTATGAAATTGTTTTTTCTTAATGTTTTAACTGTTTTTTCAACCTGGTTCATTGTTGGTGAATAAGAGCAGAAATGCCCGCCTGTTTTTAAAGAACTGCAGGCATTTTTCACAGCATCCCAAGGGTTCGGAATATCCAGAATAACCGCATCAGCATCCTTTTCATCAATACTTTCTGTAACATCACCAATTTTTATTTCAACATACTCTCCCAGTTGTGCATTATCAATATTTCTTTTCGCAATCTCTGCGAAATCCTTTCTTTTCTCATAAGAAATTATTTTCCCATCAGGCCTGACACAATTTGCGAGTGCGATCGTTAATGCTCCCGAGCCAGCGCCCGCTTCAATTATGGTGTCACCGTTTTTCACATCACAGTACAAAATAATCAGGGCTGAGTCTTTCGGGAGGATGATTTGCGCCTTCCTCTCGATTGTTTCAATTTTGTCAACAACACTTGGTCTCATGATGATGAATTCCCTGTTTCCTATCCTTGTCTTTTCACCAATTTTTTTTTCTTTAAGTTTACCAGGATCAAAAACACCCAATCTTCTGACTTTCTTTATTCCCTCCCCAATTCTTACAAGGGTTTTCCTGCCTTTTTCATCAATCAGCACAACGGTATCGTTTTCATTTATCATCCAACCACTAGCGGATTAAGGGTAAAAATAGTTTTTCACTTGTTGTTTTTTTATTTTTCTTTCCTTCCAAACAACGAAAATTTTAAATACTTTAAAGTATGATACTATAAAGTATGTTAGAAAAATTTGTTGACAGGGAGTATGAATTAAAAATATTAGATAAAAGATGTGATGCAAAAAAACCTGAATTCCTTGTAATTTATGGAAGGCGGAGGGTGGGAAAAACAGAGTTAATAAAAAGATTCTTTGGAAAAAAGAAACACTTGTATTTCCTCGGGGATTTGCGGAAAGAAGAGCAAACCCTTAAAGCATTCTCAGAGGTTATTAGGGTTTCTGCAAAAAAAGACTATCTTAAATTTGATACTTGGGATGATTTGTTTGGTTATATAAAAGATTCTGTGGAAAAAGAACAAATTATTGTTGTATTTGATGAGGTAGGATATATAAACAAGGCGAACAGGGCATGGTACTCTATACTTCAGAGATACTGGGATGAACACCTGAAAAACACAAAAATTTTCCTTATCCTATGCGGCTCATCAGTTTCAATGATGGAAAAAGAGGTGTTGGGATACCGGAGCCCGTTGTATGGAAGGAGAACAGGGCAGATCGAGTTAAAACCGCTTGGTTATAAAAATGTTAGGGAATTTTTTCCGACAAGAGATGAGAAAACAAGGATAGAATTCTATTCTGTGCTTGGTGGCATACCAGCATATCTCAATGAGTTTGATGAAAAAAAGGATGTTTTTGAAAACATAGAAAAAAGAATACTCAGCCCTGATGAATTCCTGTACAAAGAACCAGTATTCATACTTTTAGAGGAACTAAGAGAACCTACCACATATTTTTCAATCCTGACTGCTATTTCCCAGGGGGCAAACAAATACAATGAAATATCCCAGAGTAGTTATGTTGAACCTAACAAACTATCAAAATATTTATCAGTACTTTTAAATCTGGGTATTGTAAGCAAAACAACGCCTGTTACAAAAAGACAAGAGTTTAGGAGAAACACGCTCTATTCAATAAACGATAATTTATTCAATTTCTGGTTTAAATATGTTTACCCGCACAAATCGCTTATTGAAAGTGGTGAAACAAAACCTTTACTGAATCTTATCAAATCAGAGTTTGACAGCTATGTTGCATCTGCATTTGAGGATATCTGCAGACAGGCACTGAGAAACATATCCATTAAAAAGGATTTTCCTTTTTCCCTTCAAAAGATTGGTAGATGGTGGCATAAGGAGGATGAAATAGATATTGTTGCATTGAACGATGATGAAAAAATAATCCTGTTTGGAGAATGCAAATGGAGTAAAAAAGAGGTTGGTATGAAGACTGTAAAAGAATTGGAAAAAAAATCCGGAAAGGTTGAATGGAAAAAAAGAAGGAAGGAGTATTTTATATTTTTCAGCAGAAATGGTTTCGAGAAAGATGTTATTAACTATGCGAAAGAGAACAAAAACATATACCTCCTTAATCTCCAGGATATCAGCATGACTTTTCAGTAAAAACAGGGAGAAAGATCACTCTTCTATTTTTTTCTTTTCCTTCCTCTTTCTCCATATTACCATTGTTCCAAGAACTGTAACAACAAGCCCAGTAATACCAACACCAATTAATGTTGGTTCAAAGGATGTTATTTTTGCTGTTACACTATTTTTTGACAATATGGTTAACAAGTTTCTCAAAAAGTTCTCTCATCCTTTTTATTTCTTTAAGGTCATCTTTTATCTCATTAACACTTTTGCTGATGTCACCGTATCTTTCTGCTGTCCAGTCAAATTTTTGGTTCATGTCTTTATGCATATCATGGATATCCTTTCTTGAGGCTTTTACTTCGTTTTTTACACCTTGAATGTCTTTTCTTGAGGCTTTTACTTCGTTTTTTACACCTTGAATGTCTTTTCTTGAGGCTTTTACTTCGTTTCTTACACCTTGAATGTCTTTTCTTGAGGCTTTTACTTCGTTTCTTACACCTTGAATATCCTTTCTGGAGCTTTTGACCTCAGTGCCAACCCCCCTTGTTTCATGCAGTGCCAGTTTTGCATACTTTACTGCTGCAACCATTCTCTCCCCAAGTTCCTCCTCAGGACTGCCGTATTTAATATCAAAATACTCAAACTCATTAGTTGCAGGTGATGTTTCAACAACTTTTACATTTTTCACATCTACAATATCATTCTTGATTTTTATTGCATCCACAAATCTGTTAACAACATCCTTCTCTGCTTCACACACAACGCAAACTGTTTTATCCCTGAGGTTTTCTACAAAACCTTTCACCCCAAGTTTTACTGCTATATCCTCCACAATATCTCTATAACCCGCCTTTTGAACA
>Ga0210044_10007149_pt1 | contig 14370 bp, 17 predicted proteins | sample CryGey13umfilter_2_FD_183959 | JGI IMG/M metagenome (GOLD analysis project Ga0210044, IMG submission 183959) | Groundwater microbial communities from aquifer in Utah, USA - Crystal Geyser 4/9/14 3 um filter (SPAdes) (version 2) | ecosystem: Environmental > Aquatic > Deep subsurface >...
CACTCTCTCCAACCTTCTTCTCACCGGCTCCTCCACCCTCCAGAACTTCACCTTCATCAACGCGACAGGTACTTCTGCCACCACCACCAATCTCTTCGCCACCACCGCCAGCACCACCAACTTCTTCGGCGGTGGTCTAAGTCTCTGCCAATCCGGTAGTGTCCTGACTTATGACGGAGCCGGCAAATTCGGCTGTGCCACAGACGACACCGGCGACTCCTTCGCATGGACCACCCAAACCTACGGCGTCTCTACCTCAACTACCCTCGGCTTCCTGAACGGTTTCCTTTCTACGGCATCTTCAACCTTCACTGGTGGTTTTATTGCAGACAGATCCACCACCACCAACGCCACCACCACCAATCTTTTCTCGACTACAGCCTCATCCACCAATCTTTTCTCAACTTCCGGTAACATCGGTACTCTGACAGCCGGCCCGATCACCTCCGGTCTGATTAACGACCAAACTATTTCCTCCTCTGCCAACTTCACCGGCACGCTTAATGTCACGGGAGGTCTGACCACTCTCTCCAACCTTCTCACCACCGGCTCCTCTACTCTCCAAAACTTCACCTTCATCAACGCGACAGGTACTTCTGCCACCACCACTAATCTTTTCTCAACTACAGCCTCATCCACTAATCTTTTCTCCTCGCTTCTGACAGTAGGAGGTACCGGACTGGTGGTGGATTCGAATAGGAATGTGGGCATTGGGACCACCACACCGTCCCAAAAACTTAGTGTTATCAATAATTCTGGCTCGAGCAATTTGGTTATAGGAGGCACCGGTGATACAAGCCAATTTTCGAACCTTATGCTAGCTGACGCGGGCAATCCTGAAACGAGCGGTAATCATGTTTGGGCTTTCTCACAGCGTAAAGAAGCCAGTAATTCGCATAATTTTATGATATGGAATTACAACGGCACCAGTTATAACAATTTATTAAATATGAAAGAAAATGGTGATGTAGCTTTAGGTGGGAATTATAATGAGACAACCGGATCGGGTTCTTCTCTTTATCTTGTCAGTAATAACCTCGGCATCGGCACTACCTCACCATGGGGCAAACTGTCTGTGGCAGGCAGTGCCGGAGGTACCTCACCTTTGTTTTCAATCAGCAGTTCGACTGCAGGCTTTGCCACCTCGACGGTTTTCCACATAGATTCTTCCGGCAAGACCGGTATAGGTACGACTTCTCCTCTAGCTTTATTTACAGTAGCGGGTTCTTATGCCAATGCTGTTCGAGTTGATGACGGCGCCGGAGCCAACATCTTAAGCGTTGATTCTACAACTTCAAGTACCAACTCCGGTATTGATATTACCGCCGGAGCCTCGCAGACCGGGAACCTCTTGGAATTCTTCTCCTCTGGCGGTACTTCTCTCTCATTCTTCACGGCCGCCGGCGGTTTCCAGCAGAATATTTCTTCGACAACCGCTGTACGCATACAGGATGGCTCAAGTGGAGATGTCTTTGTCATCAACTCCACCTCAGGCAATATCGGTATCGCATCAACGACACCATGGAGAACACTTTCGGTCGTCGGCACAGTCTCCTTCAATGGGCTAACACTTAATACCGGTGCGGCGACTGCGTCCGTGTGTCTGACTTCTAAAAACGATGTGACCCGAAACACTGACAACGAGAGTTGTATCACTTCATCAGAACGCTTTAAACATGATATTGAGGATATAGTTTCAGGATATGCACTTAATGAACTTTCTTTACTTCGTCCGGTCACATTCGAATATAATGAGACGCCCGGTACTCGCTATGGCTTCATTGCCGAAGAAGTAGATAAAATTGATACGCGGCTTATTGGCTATGATGACGAGGGCCGCCCCAATAGTGTGCGCTACACCAGTATCATTCCGCTTATTGTGCAGGGTATGCAAGAACTTAATCTCAATTTGGAATCTATCGCTTCCACTTCTGCCACTTCAACTCCAAAAAGCGAATCTTTTGCTTCAAGCTTCTTTAATAATCTTTTTGAACGCATAAAGGGGTGGCTCGCGGATGCGGCCAATGGTATCGGAGATCTGTTTGCTAATAGAATACATACCAAAGAACTTTGTGTCAGGGATGAATCTGGGGCGGAAACTTGCATCATCAAATCACAACTCGATGCTCTTCTCGGGGGCGTGGCGTCAAGTGGCACTGGCTCGGGATCATCATCAACACCGCCTGCGTCTCCGCCTCCGCTGTCAACTTCATCTACAACAACTCCGTCAACATCTACAACAACTCCGTCAACATCTACAACAACTCCAGTGACAGATATAGAGACTACATCAACACCACCACCTTCATCTACGCCATCAACTTCAAATTCAACAACAACAATTACAACAACTCCGTCAACATCTACAACAACTCCGGAGACAGATTTAGAGCCAACTATCACCACGACAGAAGAAACTATTCCTGATTCCTCGCTAAGCTCGGAAACTCCGGCTACGCCTTCGGCCGACCCAGAACCAGAGCCGGAACCAGAACTGGTACCATAGGGCTAATAATATAATTTGAAAATGGAGATTGTATTTTTTAATAATCGTTCCGAGAAATTTTTTAGATCGGTCGATGACTCACTCCGTTCTCATCTTAATGAAGCGTTCTTGTTATTGGGAGAGTATAACTATAATTTAGGTATGCCATTCTCAAAGTCGTTAGGGGTAAGACTCTTTGAACTGCGTGTAGTGGATGTAATCCATCTGCGTTTCGTCTACACATTTTACAGGGGAAAGATATGGATACTTCATGGATTTACAAAAAAGACAGAGCGCATATCTAGACGGGATATTGATTACGCAAAGAAGCAATTAAAAATTCTCTTGCGTTGATATAACGGATAAGTTATACTACAGATATGAAGATTAAAATGGGGAAAAATAAAATAAAAGAATATACAACTTTCAGGGAGATTCGTAAGGAATGGATGAAAAATCCCGAATTTAGGAAAGCTTCCAAAGAGCTAGAGTTGGGGCATGCTCTTATTAGAGCTATTCTAGACGCACGCATTAACAAAGGACTGACCCAGAAAGATCTGGCTGAAAAGATAGGCACTAAGCAGTCTTCAATAGCGCGATTTGAGTCAGGAGCATATAACCCGACACTTTCTTTTGTGCAAAAGCTTGCAGGTGCTCTCGATGTAAAAATCAAAATCAGATAAATGAAAAGGGGAAACATCAATCATTATAAAACAATCATTGCCGTAATTGTCGCCTTAGGAGCTGTGGGCCTTCTTATTTATTGGGCTGTGTCAGACGACAAGGATAGCACGGTTCAGGTTGCCCTCGGTCTGGATGTAAGTGCTATCGAGTTTACTCATACGGATGAGAACGAAGGCGAAGATTTGATTATCACTTCGGACAAAGAAGTCTACCAAGGTTTTTCTGGTTCGAATATTTATTTCAGCGTCAATCCTCTACTTAAAAAAAATGAAAATATCGGCATGCAATTTTATTTTACCGACCCACAGGCAAAGGTGGTCCAAGTGTATCAGTATCAAAAAGATGAAAACTTTTGGCTGGCCTTGCCTTTAGAGAACGGGGAAATTGTATCGAATACATATCAAGAAGCCGTAGCAAGGAAAAAAGAAATAGAAGGGGAGGCGTATGTGCAATCTAATACCTCTTTTAATTCCGTGGGGGAGAAAGAGTATTTTATGATAGAACTTGCTTATACGCCGGGTGTACCGGGTCAGTTTTTGATAGAAGCCTTTGGCAGCGGCGGGTCTTATGGCATTCTCGATCCTTGGTACGATTCCGGCTGGGCTTATCGCAAAAAAATCACTATTAATCCGAGTAAGGTTTCTGGTGGGCACAGTAATTTTCCCATGCTCTTTTCGCGTATTGACCCTGATTTGCGCGATACATTAAACGGTGGCAATGTGGCTTCTTCCAGCGGAGGGGATATATTGTTCACTGATGCCGATAATAATAAAATCCCGCATGAGATAGAAAAATATACCGATTCCACAGGTGAGCTTATAGCCTGGGTCAATGTGCCATTTGTATCCTCCACTTCGACAAGGGATATTTATATCTATTATGGTAATGATACGATACCGCTCGCCAATCAACAAAATCCGACGGGGGTGTGGGATAGTGACTTTAAGTTAGTTCTACACCTGAAAGAAGATCCTACTAGCACCTGTACTGGTACCAAAGAAGTCTGTGACTCCACCTCAAATGATAATGATGGAGATGCCGAAAACATGGAAGCAGGAGATTTGATTACTGGTAAAATTGGAAGCGCTTTAAATTTTGGTGGTACCAATGAAGACATAGTCATTGGTACAGGGCTTCGACCGACAACAGCTCTCACGGTTAGTACTTGGGTAAATGCTAATAGTTTAGTAGTCGGAGGTAGCTGGTTTGGCGATTTAAATTATAACAGCGGAAATCCCCATGGAACTCAATTCGATTTTGATGGTGGTGGTGTAGGATACTTTAGAGCCGGAGATGGCACAGCGAACGCAGTAGCCACCGCCAATCCTGTTACCATGCTTACTATAGGCACATGGAATCACCTTGTGGTTACTTGGGGAGGTACTAACACAACTAAGTTATATCTAAACGGCACTCTATTAACTAATACAGAAAATGGCATAGATACAACTACGATTACCTACACTGGTGCGCCAGGACTAACTTTCGCAAAGTCCAATGTAAATGCAGACGCTAAAATGGATGAAATCCGTGTTTCAACATCGGTCCGCACCGCCCCCTGGATCCAGACCGAATATGCTAACCAATCCTCGCCCAACACATTTTATTCTTACAGTGGAGAAGGGGTGGAGATACGCGCTTCCACTGTGGCCGGAATCAAGGTGCGCGGAGGAGTCAATATTCGCGGCGGAGTAAAGTTCCGTTAGAGATGAATTATGTATTACACTTATATTTTACGGAGCAATAAAGATAAATGTTGGTATACTGGCGCAACTTCTGATCTGCGGAAACGCTTCAATAGAGCTTCGCAAGAACCGTTCTTGCGAAAGTTTACGACTTCTAACGGGTTGATACGAGCCTACGAAAGGATTGGGAAACCTAAGCGTTATATGGTATAATGTCAGCATGAAAAATATTATTCACTTTTCTGTTTCTAAAGAAGGAAAATATTACACTGCTTCTGCAGTTGGTTTTGCCATTGTCACGCAAGGGAAAACATTGGATGAACTAGCTAAAAATATTCAAGAAGCGGTGGAAGTGTATTTCCACGACGAGGATATAAAGGAATTGGGTTTTTCTCCGCATCCTTCCATTCTGGCCAATATTGAGATTTCGGCTCATGTCTAGATTAAGAACTCTTTCAGGCAAAGAAATTGTTAAGTTTTTACAAAAACAAGGGTTTGAACTTGAATATGGTAAAGGCAGTCATTGCAAGCTGCTAAGATTAGCGGGGGAAGAAAAACAGGGAATCGCCATTCCTCTGCATAAGGAGATAGCAAAAGGCACCCTGAAGGCTATTTATAATCAAGCGAGTGTTTATATTCCGAAAGATCAGCTTCGTAAATTTTTCTATACCAAATAAATCGAATGGCCCGCCGAAATAAATTTCTGCAAGGCCTTGCCTTTAAATTTCTGCAAGGCAAGGCCTTGCAGAAGACCATATGAGGCGGGATTTCTACATGTGCTAAAATAAGTTTATGGAAACGAGGATTGTTAAAAATAAAGTAACTCAAGACGAGCTAAAGACTTTGGCCCATGAGCAGTATGGTGATATTATCAAGGCAGTAGTGGACGTAAAGCAGGAAATCTTAGGGGTTGGCGGGGAGCTCCATATTGACATACAATCTCTTTTGATTGAAAAAGAAAATTCCCAAGGACAGGAAACTTGGGGTATAAACTTACATCTGGAAAAGATGGGGGATGATTTTATTGAATTTGATTCAATGATTAATCTCAAGCCGCTTTTAGGAAATAAAACACGCGGCATAGAAAATCTCGAAATTCAAAACAAAATTCGGAAAATTATTAGTAAATTAGTCAAATAATTCTATAAATCATCATCAATAATATGACTGGTGTATCAAAAGAGAGGTGGTGGACGCTGACATTTGCCGAACAGTTCGGCAATATAGGTAGTGAAGTGGGTCGGGCCGCTAAATGGCAAGGGAAGGACGAGAATTCTTTCTGGGGCGCTGTGGCGCGGGCATTGGAACTTCTTGACCTAACGCGAGTGGATAAGCGATGGAGAAATCGCCGGATGGAAATTGATAGAGCCAAAGAGGTTTTCTCTGATGCAGTGCTTGGAGGACATGAATACAATAGTTTTCTGCCGGATATAGAGCGTTATTTCATGCAATTCGCCCTTTTGGCAGTCATGTCCCGTAATCGCTGAAGCTTTTTTTGTTTACCTCTGCAAGGCAAGGCCTTGTAGAGGTGGGAACAAGCCCGCCCCGGCATATGCCGGGGCGGGTTGGGTGTCTATAAGCCGAATTCTGTATCAGTACGCCATAGCTTTAGCATAGGCGACTAACGATAGTTATTTATCTTGCCCCTCGATTGCTCTCGGGGTCTAGCGGCACCCCATGTCAAGGTTGAACCTTGACATGGTACGGCCTTGCATTCGGGTAAGGATTTTGCCGTTTCAGCCGGACTTAACCGGGTCGTTTCTGCTCGCACCTCTATCCTTTTGGACGACAGGCGTTACCTGCTACCCTCCCAATTTTGTTCACCCTAAGTGATACAAAATTTATGATCCAGAGCTTTTGCGAGGGATATGTCCCCCACTTCATTCAGGACGCTAACTTTTGTACTCACCTGCGGTGGACAAAACTGGTGAATGTTCGGACTTTCCTCTGCCAATACTCCGTATTGGCCACAGACTAACGCAGAATAGACGCAGACAGTCACAGAAAGAATTTAACTTCCTTCGGCGTTAGTCCGCGTTCGTTCCGCGATTTCCGCGGTTAATACGAAGTATTAACAGCAACTATCCGACACCGGCCACATTCTATGTTAAAATATGACTATTATCAAGTTTAATTTATCAGTATTTTTCTTATGTTCCAAGCACACAGAATCAGTTTTCTTATCGTTCTTTCATTACTTTTTCTTCTGCCAATTTTCTTCATACCGGGTGGAGCCATCAATCTTTCTGTGGCCAAATCGGCACTGCTTTCCTTCGGCATAATAGCCGCTGTTCTCTTGTTTTTATTTGAAATATGGCGCGCGGGTTCAATTTCTTTTTCCAAGCATTACCTTCTTGTTATCGCGGCGATCCTTCCGGTCATTTATCTCCTTTCGGCTCTTTTGTCTACTCCCTCGTCTCTTTCGCTTCTCGGATATAATTTTGAAATCGGCACTTTCGGCTACATACTTTTGGGCGTAATAGTCTTGATCATTAGTGCCACAATTTTTGCCAGTGATTCGAGAGTACTCCAAGCTTTGGCGGCCTTTTTCATTTCGATCTCGCTCATCGCTATTTTTGTGGCCATAAAAATTTTGTTTGGTACATTTTCAGATGCGGGCGAAGATATTCTGGTTTGGGGAAACTTTTTCGGTAACATGGGTAATCCCATCGGCAATTGGACAGACTTGGCGGTCTCTTTCGGTCTTTTGATCAGTTTTTCCACTCTGGCTCTTGGTATGATTCCCATGAAGCTGTCAGCCCGTGTTTTTGTCTATGTCATTTTTGCACTAGGGGTGCTACTTATGGCGATTATAAATTTTACCACTGCCTTTATTCTGACCTTGGTCACTTCTGTCTTTCTTTTTCTCTATTTCTTTAAGTTTGAGAAACATTTTTTCAGTACGGCTACCACTCCGCCGGTTACGACAACAAAAAGTCTTCTTCTTAGCCCCACTTTTTTGCCAATTATTTTAGGAATAGTTTCTCTACTCTTTCTCTTAAATCCTACGATTTCAGAGACAAAAGGCACACTAGGGGATGTGGTATCAGGCGCTTTCAAAGTCGAAAACATCGATGTCCGTCCTTCTTTTTACGCCACTTTGGGCGTTTCCAAAGCAGTACTTTCTCAAGACGGTCTTCTCGGTTCTGGTCCGAATACTTTCGGGCGAGACTGGCTCATTCATAAACCTATTGAGGTGAACACGACGCCTTTCTGGGCCGTGGCTTTTCCATTCGGCATCGGATTCATACCGACACAAATAGCGAGCACGGGTATTCTAGGTTCTATCCTGTGGATAGCTTTTTTCGTCTTTTTTCTAATGCTTGCGGTAAGGGCTTTGAGTCGTTTGCCCGAGTCTAGAGACGAGCGCTTTATGGTTGTCTCCACTCTTTTGGTCACTGTTTTATTATGGATTTCAAGTTTTCTCTACACACCATCGACAACTGTGCTCTTACTGGCCTTTATTTTTACCGGTCTGTTTATTGCCGCGAGTTCTAAAGCGGGCATTATTTCTTCCGGTAATCTTAATTTAAGAGGATCGATGCAGACGCATGTGATTTCTTCCGTTCTGGTAATAATGATCGCGTTTGGGGCTCTATTTCTTGGATGGGCGGGTTTTAATAGGACAGTGTCGGCTTTCCACTTTAAGAAAGCCGTTGAACTTTCCAATACTGCTGATGCTCCGCTAGATGAAATTGAAAGTGAGATAAATAAAGCTATCAGGTATTTCCCGGCAGACACTTACTATGTGGCACTTTCGCGTATTAATTTTGCCAAAGCTCAAGTGGCCGCAAGCTCGGACCCGGCAGATGAAGGACAAGATGGCACACTGACCGATAATCAGGCGAATTTTGAAAATGCTTTAAGAAAAAGTATTGAGGCGGCGAGACTTGCCGTCAGCGCTAATCCATCCAGTTATCAGAATTGGGTGGCACTCGGTATTATTTACAGCGCCTTGGTGCCAAAGCCGTTTTCCGTGGACGGCGCTTACGAAAATGCTTTTTTCGCCTACTCGGAAGCGAGCAAAAGGAATCCCGCCAATCCGGAAATTCCGCTTTTACTGGCGAGGCTTGAGGTCAATAAAGGAGATTTGGAATCCGCCCGTTCATTTATCAGGCATTCTATAGCTCTGAAGGAGGACTATGCCGACGCTTATCTAATTCTTGCCAGACTGGAAATAGAGCTTGGAAATACCGCCGGCGCCATTAGTTCCGCAGAGCGACTGGCTCTCTTAACGCCCAACAATTCCGGCATTTACTTTGAGTTGGGTCTTCTAAAATATTTCAGTAAAGATGTTGCCGGAGCGGCGGAGGCCTTTAATACGGCACTTCGTTTGACACCGGATTATGCCAATGCCAAATATTATCTTGGTCTGTCTCTGGCACAGCTTGGCCGAGTGAACGAAGCGATGGCTCTTCTTAAAGAACTGCTCATAACTAACCCGGACAATCCAGAGTTAATGGCGGCTCTGGAAGCATTAGATGAAAATTAGAATTTAAATCTAATGGTTCGTAAATTTTTCGATTTTTTCTACAGAGAGACAGGCACTCTCAATCAGGCGGCTTTTTTGCTTGGATTATTCGCCTTTCTGTCGCAGGTGCTCGCTTTCTTGCGAGACAGGCTTTTGGCGCATATATTCGGCGCCTCGATGGAGCTCGATATTTATTACGCCGCATTCCGTGTGCCGGATTTTATTTTTGTCACCGTTGCCTCGGTCGTGTCTTTATCGGTTCTCATACCATTCATAATTGAAAAGGAATCTGTTAGCCGTGAGGCGCTTCGTGAATTTGTAAGCAGTATCTTTTCTTTCTTTTCGATTTTCATTATTGCTGTTTCTGTGTTGGCATTTTTTCTGATGCCATATATTTCCGCCATTTTATTCAAAGGATTCTCGAGCGCGGCACTGACTGAAGTCGTATTTATTTCCAGAATTCTTTTGCTTTCTCCCATAATTTTAGGCTTTTCAAATCTGTTCGGCTCGCTGACGCAGGCTTTTAATCGATTTACCATATATGCTTTGGCTCCGATCTTATATAACGCCGGTATTATTATCGGCATCATACTTCTTGCCACGCGTTTCGGTATTGTTGGTATTGCCATTGGCATTATTGCCGGAGCGTGTCTGCACGTTTTGGTGCAGGTGCCATTCGTTGTGAAGAGCGGTCTTTTTCCAAGGTTTTCCGCAAAATTTGATCTCGATCTTATTATAGGAGTCATGAAAATTTCCATGCCTCGTACTCTGACATTGTCCATGAGCGCCATAGGCATGATCTTTCTTGTTTCTCTGGCGTCTTTGATGCCTACCGGTTCCATATCTATTCTCTCATTCTCTTTCAATTTGCAATCCGTGCCTCTTTCTATAATTGGTGTTTCCTATTCTCTCGCCGCGTTTCCGACACTTTCAAGACGCTTTAGAGAAAATAATCTAGAAGGCTTTAGACGGCAAATGGCGGCCACCGCCAGATTTATTATTTTCTGGTCACTACCTCTGACTGCGCTCTTTATAATATTGCGGGCTCAAATTGTGAGAGTGATCCTAGGTTCCGGACGCTTTGACTGGGATGATACGCGTTTGACGGCCGCGGCATTGGCGCTCTTTGTCCTATCTTCAATGTTTCAGTGCCTTTTACTTTTGTTTATGAGAGGATTTTATTCTGCCGGTTTTACAAGTAAACCATTCTTCATTAACATCATCTCAACCGTGGTCATGGTGTTTGGTTCTTGGAGTTTGGTTAAGATTTTTTATGTTTCCGAATCGTTCCGTTTTTTTATAGGAGCCTTGCTTAAAGTCGAGGATTTGCCGAACACGGCCGTACTCATGCTTCCTCTCGGTTTTTCTATTGCTATAGTTATCAACGGTCTTATCCATTGGGTCGCGTTTGAAAGGGAATTCAGAGGTTTTTCTCGCGGTATTATGAGAACAGTTTTTGAAGGTCTGGGAGCATCTGTTATCATGGGTGCGGTTGCTTATGTCGGTCTCAATTTTTTCGCTATTTTCATAAATACGACATCTCTCTTCGGTATCTTTCTCCAAGGTTTCTTGGCGGGAGGGGTGGCTATAGCGAGCGGCATTATCGTTTTATATGCTCTCAAGAGTCGGGAATTATCTGAAATTTGGAATGTAATACGCGGCAAATTCTGGAAAACAAAAATAATTGCTACCGACCCAGAGATAGTATAAAGTGCCAATCAACGAATGATTCAAATATTACGAATGGAAACGAATAAAACAAAGAAAGATACGAAAGTGCTTTACCCAGAACTATCTTATAAGATTGTTGGTTTGGCATTTGATGTACACAATGAATTAGGTCAATTCGCGAGGGAGAAGCAATACGCAGACCTATTGGAGGAAAAGTTTAAAGCTGAGAATATAAAATACAGACGGGAACTTATTATGGGAGATTCCGGTAATATTGCCGATTTTATTGTCGGAGAAGAAGAAATTTTATTGGAATTAAAGACTGCTCGTATTCTTGGCAGAGCACATTTTCACCAAATACAAAATTATCTTCAGCAATCTCATATTAAATTAGGTATTCTTATAAACTTTAGCGATAAATATCTTCGTCCCAAGCGCATTCTTCGCATTGGAGACAAACATTTGCAGTGATTTGTAGATTGGTATATATTCGCAGATTAGAACTTTATGAATATCCGCAATTTTTCCATCATAGCTCACATTGATCATGGTAAGTCTACCTTGGCTGACAGGATGCTTGAATTGACCGGTACGATAAATAAGAGGGACATGCGTGATCAAGTGCTCGACTCCATGGATCTGGAGCGGGAACGCGGTATAACCATAAAAATGCAGCCAGTGAGAATGGTCTATCGACAAAAATTTCCAATTTCCAATTCTCAATTTCCAATAAATGAGCCAATTTCCAATGAAAATTCAAACATTGAAAATTCAATGAAAATTGCAAAATTGAAAAATGAAAATTCAAATTCAGAATACATTCTGAATTTGATTGACACACCAGGCCATATAGATTTTTCTTACGAAGTATCCCGCGCCCTTCGCGCAGTGGAGGGTTCCTTGCTTTTGGTCGATGCGACACAGGGGGTGCAAGCTCAAACATTGACCACTTTGGGTATGGCGCAATCTGTCGGCTTAATGATCATCCCTGTAATTTCTAAAATAGATTCTCCTCTTGCGCGGATAGATGAAGTTCTGGATGAGATTAAAAATCTTTTGAAAGTGGAAAAAGAAGAAATATTGCTGGTTTCCGGGAAGACAGGGGAAGGCGTTGAGGAACTTTTAAATACGATTATAAAAAAAGTTCCTCCGCCGACTGATGCAGAATCCTCGCTTCGCTCGGCGCAGAACATCGCAGACGGTACGCAGAAGAACGCGGAATTAATTCAGCGTCAGTCTGCGTCTAGTCAGCGTGAGTCTGCGAATGCCTTTAGGGCATTAGTGTTTGATTTCAAATATTCCAATCACCGCGGGGTGACTGTTTTTGTCCGTGTATTTGAGGGATCCGTTAAACAAGGCGATAAGTTGAAATTCAAGGTGGCAGACAAGGTTTTCCAATCCCTAGAGGTGGGCATATTGTCTCCGGGAGAAAGTAAGGTGTCGGAACTTAGGGCGGGGGAGATTGGCTATATAGTCACGGGCATCAAGGAACCGGGTATAGCTTCAGTAGGTGATACCGTTACATCTGTAGAAGATACTGGTCCTGCTATGGCCGGTTACGATAAACCTCCCGGCGTAGTGTGGGCCTCTGTTTATCCGGAAAGTCAGGATGATTTCACTTTATTGCGCCAGGCTCTTTTGAAACTGCGTTTATCGGATTCGGCTTTTTCTTTTGAAGAAGAATCTTCGGGGGTGCTTGGCAGGGGTTTTCGGGCCGGATTTTTAGGCATGCTTCATTTAGAAATTATTACCGAAAGATTAAAGAGAGAATTTGATCTGCCTTTAGTTATTACTCTCCCGAGCATCACATATAGAATTGTATATAAAGATGGACACGAAGGTAAAATATATACACCGTCGCTTTTTCCAGAAGATCATCTTATAAATTCTGTTTGGGAGCCGTGGGTGAATGCCACTATTATTGTTCCACCAAAATTTATCAGCACGGTTATTCAACTTTTATACGAATTTGAAGCGGAACTTGGTGAGACAAAAGATTTTGGTGAGGCCAGGACATCTCTTAATTTAGAAATGCCGCTTCGAGAGTTGATGAGGGGTTTCTTTGACAAGCTGAAGAGCGTGACTTCAGGCTTTGGCTCCATGTCTTACTCTATTTCCGGAGAAAGGCTGGCGGATGTTACTCGTCTGGATATTTTGATAGCGGACGAAATCGTACCCTCTTTGGCTAAAGTGGTGTCCAAAAGGCAGGTTGAGACAGAATCCGAAGCTGATGTGGATAAACTGGTCGCTATTTTGCCCAGACAGATGTTTACGCTCAAAATTCAGGCCAAAGCATTAGGTCGTATCATATCTTCCCGTACATTAAGCGGTATGAAAAAAGATGTTACCCAGCATATGTACGGAGGCGACATCACCCGTAAAATGAAGCTTCGAGAGAAGCAGAAGAAAGGCAAGAAGAAGATGAAAGGGCACGGGAAAGTCAACATACCCCAAGATGTTTTTCTCAAGATGATCAGGCGTGGTTGAAAAGTTCCAATCAACGAATGATACGAATTCTACAAATGGCTACAAATGAATTCTATTCGTAGATATTTGCAGATGGGCACTTTAAAAGAATGGTGAGAAGAGAAGAACCATGCTTATGATGATAAGTATGGAGAGTGCCATCCAGATTATTTTAACTTTTTTTCTGTGTCTCTTATCGAATAACATGTCTGTTATGTTACCATAAATCGGGCAGGACTCTAATAGTGGCCAACCTGGAGGCTAAACCTCCAAGCGGGGAGCTCTGTTTAATTAGATAAATTTCTATCATGAGAGAATTAGGCAGAAAAAAAGGCATCAGGCGCGCAATCTACTCTATACCCGCCATTATTATCTTAGCAATTATCGCTTTTTTTCTTGTTAAAGGAGCTGTCGGCATGATAAATAAAAAGTGGGCAAGCACAGAGCGTTTGAATAATTTGGAAGAGGAGGTGATCGCCATGGCGAACAGAGAAAGGGAACTAAGGGAAGGTATCGCTCGTCTGGAAACCGAAGAAGGGATAAAGGGAGAGATAAGAGAAAGATTCAATGTTACAGAAGAGGGCGAGCATGTCGCTCTTATTGTCGATGACGAGAGCGCGTCAAGTTCAGACGACAACCTGAAGTCACCTTGGTATATGAGATTATTGAATGCTATAATGAATTTATATGAATGATAATCACAAAAAAGTAGAGATTTATAGCACCGAAAGTTGCCACTTTTGCCATATGGCTAAAGAATTTTTTCTCGCCAATAATATTCCTTTTACTGATTACAATGTCGGTGCCGATACGGATAAGAGGGCGGAGATGGTGGAAAAAAGCGGACAAATGGGCGTGCCCGTGATAATTATTGACGATAAGGATATAGTTGTCGGCTTTGACAAAAA
>Ga0210044_10007156_pt1 | contig 14358 bp, 20 predicted proteins | sample CryGey13umfilter_2_FD_183959 | JGI IMG/M metagenome (GOLD analysis project Ga0210044, IMG submission 183959) | Groundwater microbial communities from aquifer in Utah, USA - Crystal Geyser 4/9/14 3 um filter (SPAdes) (version 2) | ecosystem: Environmental > Aquatic > Deep subsurface >...
GCGTAATTATCAAGATTTTTTATAAACAAGACTTTCAGTTACTGAAACAATTCTAGAAAAATCATGGTTTAAGATCAAATTATTTACAATTTTTGGTTTTGTAATATCGTCTGGTCTAAAACACATCCTATTTGCGAAACAGAACAACAGCAAAGACACCCACATTTTCCTTTGGCATGATTACATTCTTGGCATTTCATTTTTTTTACTCCTAGGCCTAGATCTTAATCGTGTTTTACAACAGGGACAGGTATGTTCTTTGGTCATAAAAAATAATGCACAAAGTGAACACCATTTCTGACCAATCTGATATCGCAGATTATTTGTAAATGAATTAGGCTTGAATCTACTACATAATCCAGTACACACTTGTGCCATAATCTTGTCCATTCAAAAACATATTTAAAAAAATGGCCAAATTCATTTCAAACCAATTTGATGCTCTTATACCTGGTTTTGTACAGACTAAAATCATATTGTTTAAAAAACTAAAACTGGAAAAATATTCATCATCCAAGATATAGATTCTATTTTAGAGTGTAAAGCTCGTCATTCTCATCCACTAGTTGTGCTTTGTATTGTTTAATTTTTGTTTGATTATCAATTCAATTATCAACCCTGAAACTATTACAGAAAGAACTGCAACCACAGACAATAAAATTCCAATTTGTGGATCAGGTGAGCTCAATGGTAATGTATCTTGTATATTCCCTGACTGTTCCGGAATTGAACGCATCATCATAGACTCTGATGATTCAGACATCATGGATGGTACCTTGGATTGTGCTACCTCTGGAACACTAATCTGATTTTGAAGAAATTGTGACGAAAACCATGCTGCAATTGAGACACCGCCAAGCGTTGCAAGTCTATGAATTCGGGTAAAAGAATTAAACAAAGATTTGCTTTTCTTTGCAGGTTGAGTCATGGCAGTAGGAAGAATTACAATTGCAAATTTGTCGATGGTATAATATTTCATGTCGTGTGACTTTGAGTTTTTCCCAACACTTGTAATCTTTACAACTTGAGCTGATTGCATTTTTTTTAAATGATGAATTACCAAGGGCAAAGACATTTCTGTTTTCTGGGCTATTTGATTTGCAGTAAGTGATTCGTTAAATAAGATCTTTAGAATATTTCTGCTTGAATCAGATGACAGTATTTCTCCAATTGTTTTTAATTTTTCATCTTCAGTAGACAAAATATCTACCCTGTCAGATAAATCTGGAATATCATCAGAACTCATTGAAACATAATTCTTCCAACTTGTATTATTAAGATTTCTGGTTAAATTGAAATTTAATCAAACCTTATCTTCAAAATATCATTACCTAAAACCATGAAGAAATCAAAACAGCTAGTTATTGCCATGCTTGCAGTACTTGCAGTGTCTGTTTCATTTGGAGCATTGTATCCTGAGGCAAACGCACAATCAACAACAACTCCCTCATTGGAAAAGACCCTGTCAGTTACAGGTATGGCAACAGCATCAGTAGATCCTGATCTTCTCACTGTCAATTTTGGCATAGAAATTCAGAAACCTACTGCAAAACAAGCACTAGAAGAAAATTCCAAGATGATGAAGAATGTAATTTCAGCACTAAAATCTGTCGGAATTACAGAATCAGAGATTAGTACATCTTCTTTGAATATTTACCCTGTCTACGAATACATCAGCGATGAATTTTTGGGAATTCAGACAAGAGAACTTGTAGGATACAAGGTATCAAACATTCTCTCAGTGGAAACAGAAAAACTCAATCTTGCAGCAACCATCATAGACAATGGTGTGGATGCAGGAGTAAACAGAGTCGATTCTGTGTATTATTCTCTATCCCCACAAAAACAAATGGATCTCAAAGATGATTTGTTAGAACAAGCCATCACAAATGCAGAGTCAAAGGCAAAAAAAGCACTAATTCCACTTGAACACATCGTAATTGGAGTAAAGAGCATTTCGCTTTCAGAATTTGGAATGCCATATCCACAACCAGTGTTTAGTGGAGACTTTGCAATGTCTGAATCAAAGATAATGGCATCAACTCCAGTGTTTTCTTCCGAGCAAGACATCACAACATCCGTACAAGTTGTGTTTCTTATCGGAAGCAACTAATTTTTTATTTTTGCTCACTTTTTCTAAACATTCAGAATATCTAAAATAATACTTCAAAAATATTATAAATGATATTTGTATAACTATTAGTCATGATGTCTGAGCCACCCAAACAATCATCAGGCGACGAAATATGTCCAATGTGCAAGAGACTAAAGAATAGACACACTCCTGAAGAAATGCTTGCTTGTTCAAGAAAACAACTAGAATTTAAAAAAAATCCTACAGGCGGAGCAGGAATTGTATAAAAATTAATCAAAATGACATCTGTGAATACTTTAGAAAATATCATCAAATTTCATTTTTTAAATAATGATAAAAATTTGTAAAAATCAAATTTTCTTTATAAACAAACTGTCACGACATCAAAGTCAGTTGCATCTAACTCATCTAAACTGACATGGAGAGATATTCAGGGACTTTCATGGGTATTTGAAGATGATTGGTGATGCTTAATAATCACTTAGAACAAAAATACTCTGTGAGTTTATACTTTCGAATTTACCCGGTGATGTAGTAAATTGAAAACAATATTTTTACTTGGCATGTTGTTACTTGTCGGTAGCTCAACTGGTATTGCACATGCCCAAAATACATATGATATCAACATTCCTACCGGAGCAGCAGATCCTAACGCTCCGTATTTTTGGCAAAGTGAAAAAGATGGAAGTACAACAGGAATAATTGAGATACTTGTTTTAGATACCATAATCTGGAAGAATGCAGATACTGTTGCACATACAGTAACCTCTGGAACTCCTGGAGATGGTCCTGACAACATGTTTAACAGCGGACTATTTGCTTCTGGAAAATCCTACACACTACAATTTGATAAAATTGGTAATTTCCCGTATTTTTGCAGTGTTCATCCTTGGAGGGTTGGCGAGGTAATAGTAACAGAGGGGTTGTCCATACTGCCCGATGTGGGAGGGAAAATTACTGATGGTGATATCTCTTTTGATCTAGAATACAAATTTAGTCGATTACTTGCTAATCCTCAAATTAATGTTGAACAAAAATCGATTACTTTTGAGTTGATAGGTAATTCAAAATCTTCTAATCATGAACTCTTTTTGAGAATGCCTTCTGCACTTTTAGATGGTCCTTATATTATCTGGGTTGATGGTAAACAACTCGCGGATTTTGAACATGACAAAGAAAATGAAATCAATACTTTGCGGATTCCTTTAACTGAACAATCCAAAATCCTTACAATTGTAGGAACTTTTGTGATTCCTGAATTTGGAACTTATGTTGTATTTGTTTTCCTAGCTGCAATTACGTGTATCATAGCGACGTCTTTTAAATTAAAGCCAAACCTAGTTCCACGGATTTAATTTACAAATTTAATTAATGTACATACAAATTTTATCCATATGATGTTAACCACATTGTAATATAGTATGTACTTGAGAGATAATCCAATCAATTCAAAAACATATTTAAAAAAATGGCCAAATTCATTTCAAATCAATTTGATGTAAATACGTAGAAAGATGTGGTTTGTAGATCAGTGTTTGTGGGTTTTGATGCAACTATCACAGAATTCAGAACCACATTCATCACAGGAAATTAATTGTCCTGGCCTATACCCAGTAAAGCAATTATCACAGCTTGTGCCATTCATGAAATCACCATCTATACGAGAAATAAAAAGATAAAGGTTACAGATTAAAAATCACACATAATAGCAACTAGAAATTTACTTTCCAGAGAGGATTAATTATTTTATAAAACATTTACAGCCACAGTCATACATGCCAGCTTTTCCCATGCATTGATCATGATGTTCATTATAGCATTTATTACAAATTAACATATCAATCAAGACTTTTCTTTACATGAGTTTTTTCATGAATAAGCACTTTGGAAAAAGTGTCGGAATTTCCATCCCATTTGAAGTTACATTGCCTACAATTGTATTTCATTTTGTTGAATCCTCTTGTTTCTTTTCGGATTCTTTGAATGCATTTACATCATCTGGGATTTTGGTTTTACAAGAACCAAATCTCAATTTTTCAATAATTTTTTTAAACATACTATCTTTAGATTCTCTATGGTATATACTGGCGTAATTGAGTAAATTTATGCCTCATTTTCCATAGATTTTCTATCGTGTTATAATCATCATGCGCAAGTACATATGGCTTGATAGTTCTTAGTAACATATGGCAAACTATGTGGGAGATAACAATAAACAACAAGTTCATGATTTAGAAAATCAGAAAGAAGATTGTCAAATGGATGAAATTAAAATCGTGCATAAAAGATACTTTATTCCAGATACATTTGAACAAGCAAATACTGAAGGATATACCAGTTGTGTCCATTGTATTGAGAATTGAGAGCAGTACACCATGGCAGGATATCTTGGGAATAAATCAGATGGGATAGTACATCATTTAGCAGAGATGACAAAGGAATGTTTGATCTACCATATAAAAAAAGAAAATAAAATGTATTTTACACCAGATACTCTTACTCAGGCAAAAAACAAAGAATTTGTTCCTTGTAAATACTGCATCAGTGAGACGTAAAATTTAAAATAAAAATTTGTGTATATCTAAGAATAATATTCTTTGAATCCCTTGTCGGTAGGATAGAGTTCAATTCTAGAACCGAATAGTCCTTGTTTTTGGATTACCTTTAACATGCCAGTTGTCTCTAAATCTTCTAGTATTGTATCAAGTTCTTTATTATCCAGTCCAGTAGTTTTTTGGATACTTTCAAATGTTTTTGACCCTCTGTGCAATGCACCCAAGACAAGGCTATTTTTCGTTTGAGGTTTTGAAGACTCGATTTGTGGTTTTTGGTAACGTTCGTTGAAATTTGATTGAGATGAATTTTCTTGTGGTTTTTGAGGTCTAAAATTACCAATTCCATATTTAGTTAATAATCTGGGAATTATTCTCGCCAATGGAATTGCTAAAAAAATTACAATGTAAATCCAAGAAAAATTAGGGTCTGCCATGTATTTTGTCATACGAATTAACATAAATTTGTTAATAGACACTAATTCCAAAGGATTTCCTCATCAGATGGATATAATAGTGGTGAGCAGCCACTAGATGCATTGTCAAAGTATCAATCTCCTAAAGTTAATGTGAATATGAGTGCTGCAAAAGGGGTTGCAGTAGCAATTATCCTTCTTATAATTATCGGAGTAGTAGCATCGGCTTCTGTGAAAATAGTAGATGCAGGTCACAGAGGAGTTCTATTACACTGGAGTGCAGTTGATACAACACAACCACCACTTAATGAAGGATTACATTTTGTGGTTCCATTTCAAGATGAAGTAGTCAACATTGAAGTTCGTACTCTAAAGTATGCAAGTGATGCTAGAAGTGCATCAAGAGATCTGCAAACAGTTGAAACAACGGTCACAGTAAACTATCACCCAGATAAAGAATCAGTACACATATTGTACAGGGATTTAGGTCTTGATTATGAAAGCAGGGTAATTCAACCTGCTATAGAAGAAACAGTAAAACAAGTAACTGCAAAGTATAATGCAGAAGAATTAATTACAAAAAGACCACTAGTCAAAGAAGATATTGAAGTTGCAATCATTGAAAGATTAAATCAATTTGAAGTTATAACTGACGTTATTTCAATTACGGATTTTGAGTTTTCACCATTATTTGCTCAAGCGATTGAATCAAAAGTAGAGGCAGAACAAAATGCGCTCAGAGCAGAAAATGATCTTAGAAGAATCGAAGTCGAGGCAAGACAAATAGAAGCTAACGCCGTAGGTTTGGCTAATGCAAACATTGCCGAAGCAAAGGGTGAGGCTGAAGCCATAGCAATTATCAACAAAGCATTAGCTGAGAATCCAAATTACTTGGATTGGTTAAAGACACAAGCATGGGATGGTAAATTGCCACTTGTAGTTGGAGAAGGCGGAACACCATTCATTCAAATTCCAGTTAAACCATAAGTAGTTTAGAAAACACTTAGTCGTTTTCTTTGTTTTTTTGATTATCTCTTATCACATCATACATTACAAGAAATTGATCAGGTTCATTCTGTCTATAATTTTTCTCAAGATTTTGAATTTCTTGATGTGAGATTTTCTCTCCTTTGATATCATAATATTCTTTGATAATTTGAGAAGGAGTTTTTTTTATATTATATTTTTGAAGCGATTTATTTACAAATCTTTTACAATACAAATCATAAAGTACAAATCGATATACAAGATATCCAGACAATCCAATAATTGCCACAAGTATAATCGGAATTATTATGATTGATGCCATATTATTCATAAGAATGTTTAATATTTGATTGTTCTTCTTTGGAGATATTTTTTTATCAACCTAAAATAAATAAAAATTATTTTTTAGAGCATACTAAATCAACTTTGTAGTTTAATGTAGCACGAGGATTTAGTTTTAAATTCCAAGCAACGTATGAGGGAGTTTTCGTGTTAGGCATAATTTTAAATCCTAAATTCTCTAAATTTGTGCGTAATGTTGTTTCATCAAGGGTTTTTTTAACAGAATGTACACCTCTATCAAAGTCATAAGGATCAGAGATTACAAAATATCCAGAAGATATTTGTTTTGAGACAACAGTTAGAAATTTGACAGGCTCTACCAATTCTAAAACATTTAGAGCAAGTACAAGATCAAATTGTAATTTCCCAAACACGGGAGATAAAAAATCAGACACAACATAATCAAGATTGTCATGATATGACTTTTTTGCGAATCTTAATGCTGTAAATGATCTATCAACGCCAAATACCATTGAATGAGATTCAGCTAAAACAGAAGTCATGATTCCAATGGAACATCCATATTCTAAAACAAAATTTGATTTTGTTGTAAAGTCAAGATTTTTTTGTATATGAGAGTAAAATTTTGAGGATTTGCTATTTTGATATATGTTGGACCAACGTTCTTCGAGATCAGTTCTGTCGTCATTGACATGATCAAGTTTTGATAAAGATGTCTTACAAAATTGTTTTAGAGTAGGATTTTTAATTAGTTGGTATATCTGTCCACCCAATTTTTTACGTGAGGAGAGATAAAGTGAAAAATCATCCCACATGATAGGAATTTTTTCTATAATTGGAAATTTTGCACTGCATTTTTTACATTCTAAAAACCCCTCCAAAATTTCTTTATCATACTTGAATGTGTTTAATTCTAATTTTGAGCAACATCTAACACATCTTAAAAATTCAAGACTGGATTCTAGCATTTTCAGTTAACAGAAGAATAATTTTTGAACTAATAATTTCTTTGATAAGAAAAACAAGTTAATCTTAAATGTAGTATTTTTGAATTTTATGCGAATTGGGAGAATTTCAAGAATTTGCTGAGGCGTTATTTGGACAATTATCAGTTGAATTAAACGAAGAAAAGGAGATCATTGGACTAGCAGTTAAAGCTAAGGAAGACATTGCCAATAAAGTACAATTCAAGGAGTTAGATGAGATTGCAAATTCCATATTGCCGGATTTTAAAGATAAAGTAGAGGAATTTCTTGGAGTAAAAGTTCCAGAAAACATAGTGTTAAAATTTCCAGAATTGGAAGAATTAAAGCGAATTAAAGGTGATAAAGTGTTTGCAGACAAAGAATCAAAAGAATTTGTTAAAGAACTATTTCATGCAGTCGCAAAAGAAAATTTGAAAAAAATTGCTGAGCTAATGCAAGAAGATACTGCAAAATATTTAGTGTATTCAACGTATGCAATCCAATACATTTCCAAAATTACAACAACATATGGAGATTATCTTGATTCTGTGATTTATTTGAATAAATTCATTTTATCAAGATATCCACAAATAATTCTACATAAACAGGGAGAACCTTACGAATCAAGATTTGTTGATGTGAATTCAGGATATATTGGGGCGATAAAAATGACTGTACTTGAAGAATTAATTCATTCTGCACAAGAAAATCTTCAACAAGTCAACAAGAATGCTGCAATGCAAGTAAATAAAATAAATGAAGAACTGGCAAAAATTATCTTAGGATTAGATACTGAAACAGTTAACAAATTATCAGAATATTGTCAATTACAAGCAGTGCCAGATGATTTTCCATTTGCAAAAAAAGCTAATTTATTTTTCTTTTTGAATCCAGATCATTTCTTAATTGAACAAATTGGCCCAGATGTGATGACGTTTACACATGTAGAGATAGATCCAAAGATTGGAGAATCAATTCCAGAACTTTTAGAGATTTATAAAAAATGGTTAGTTCCAATTCAACAACACCATGCAGCATTCACTGCAATGGAAGGCATGGCAGCTTTTGCAATTGAGCATATCCTAAAGGATGATCAAGATTTTCAAAACTATCTTGCAACGTTTGTTGGGACTGATTTTTCATCTTATCAAATAAGAAAAAGCATGGGCAAGGACTTTACAAAAGCAACATATGAAAAACTAGGCAAAAATACCTTCAAAAAAATGATTGAAATTCCTCCAAATACCAGAGAGTTAAAAGAACCTCAACTATATCTCCAAAAATTGAGTACGTAATATTGGAAGAGAATTTTGATCCATTAGTTGCAGAATGGCTGTCATTTGTAAAAAATCCAAATTTTAACTTGGTAGAAAAATGTCTAAAATTTGCGCAGATTTTGGAATATCCAGATCTAGATGTTGAGGAATATATCAAAAAAATAAATCACATTGGAAAATCTCTAAAAGAAACAATCAGTGATGTGAAAAATCCGACATATCTAATATCAATGTTAAATGAGCATCTATTTGAAAATTTGGGGTATAGTGGAGATGATGATGATGATTACTATAATCCAAAAAATAATTTTCTAAATGAAGTTATTGATAAAAAAACAGGCCTTCCCATTACCATTTCAATACTTTATACTGAGATTGCAAAGTTTGTTGGACTGGATCTCAAAATTGTTGGATTTCCAAGTCATGTGTTAGTGAAATACAACGAAGAGATGATATTAGATCCATTTTATGATGGGCGTTTATTAGATGTGGATGACTTGCAAGACATTTTAGATACTAGTTTTGGAGGACAGTTAGAATTCCAACCAGAATTTCTTGATGAAGTAACAACAGAGCAGATTCTAGTTAGGCTTGCACGCAATTTAAAAAACTCATATGTACAGTCATTTGTCTATGACAAAGCCATACGCTGTGTAAACATGGTTTTAGCAATGGAAGAAGAATCACCAGAAGACATCAGAGACAAAGGAATTTTAGAAGAGAGAATATTAAATCATGAAATGGCTTTAAAATATTTGAACAGATATTTGGAACTTAATCCAAACGCAGAAGACGTAGACTATATTTTAGAATTAATTAGAAGTATAAAGACAAAAAATTAATCAATTATAGACTCTACATCAGATCCTTTCTTGATCATTGATATTTCATGACGAGCAATTTTATTTCGTAGTGCTCGTTTTAGGATATCAACTTCGCTACGGAGTAATGCAATTTCGTCTTCGAGTTTTGCAACTCGTTCATAGATGGTTTCAGCTTCTGAACTCATGATTATCTATCAGGAAAAAATTGTCTTAAAAAGTTATGGGTAAATATTTTGATGAGCAGGTTAGCTTTTTGGACTACAATTCAAATTCTTGACGACATTTCTCACACTTTGCTCTCTCTTCTCCAGGTGAGCCAAGAATGAAAATTTTACCAATAGTCTTACAGAGAGGGCACATCCCTGTTGTCGCATTTTTTGGACCAGTACGAATGATTTTTTGGGTTTTTCTTCGTCCCATGGAAAAACTTTCTGAATCGGTCTATTAAGTTTTAATGGCGCGGGGAGTGCGTATAAGTATTTTGATGACCCACAATGAACAAATAAATTGATTCCAACATAAAACATATCCAAAAGAATACTATTTTGTTGGGTAAATTATCAAGTCATCTCAAAACTCAAAAAACATCCAAAATTGGACTCGATAATTGACGGCTAATTCATTTGTTCTGACCTAAATTCAGCAATTAGTGCTACAAATCGTGGTTTTGAGATGAGTTAACAATATGTTTTTCCTTCTGGTAACTCTTTTTCACAAAAATAGCAATTAGTCATGGTTTGATTGAATTTTGTATTAACTTAAGGATTTAGAGTTTAGAACCTAATCTTTTTTCTATTATAACATACTTGTAATAGACTTACGAATTTGCCCACCTTAAAGATTTGATCTAATATGCCAATACCTACCACTACTAACAATACTTTGCCTGAATTACTATCAGCTAAATGATTTAGCAAAGATTTTAGGGATTCATGTGGATCGTCTTTATCATAATGAACATTACAATAGCCAGTATTTGGGTCACATTCAGCGTGAGTGTCCATTTCTAAAATGAATTTTATCTAATTTCTCTCCAATAGATCTTTTCCAAGAGGGATCACGTTCAAAGTTCTCAATCCGATTATTTCTAGGAAAATTAACTTTCAATTTAACACTCTCTCAAATAGTATATTTTCCACGGTATACGCCTAATGGAAATATTTTTAAGAAAATTGACAATGTCATGTCTACCATAATATGTTGGTGTACCTCTATGATCTTGTGCCATTAGAACTATTGGTATGTTTTGAAATTCACTTTGTAATGATTCAATAGTTTCATTTGCTCTAAATCGTGAATCAACAACATATTTTTTTACTATTATTATTGCAAACGTTACTCCTTGTTCTCTTATTACTGCACCATGTAATCTCATGGCAGTATACCTCCTTTTACAAAATATGTTGCAAGAAATAAAAGTATTCCAGTCATTGATGCAACAAGTTTGATTTTAAGTGACCCATATTGTATTAACAAAGTCATTAGAAACATTCCGAATCCTACAAAAATAAAATACACATTATAGGGTGAAAATAGTGTTGCTAATGCAGATACAGCACCAGCAATTCCTGAAACTTTAGCTTTGTCCATCACAGCTGTCATGATTGTACCTTTATTCCACAATTCTTTGATGTCATTATGTCGTTGTGTTTTTTCTTTTCAAACATTTGGTTACTATATGAGAATTGAAGATATAACATAGTATCTGAGGTTTTCCCCATATATCTGGGGATTCTTCCAGAGTCGTTTATTGACAGTTAGAAATTTTTAATTATTTTTGAAACTTGATTATGGTTAATTTTTTTATATCTTTTATGATCAAATCGATCACACTCTTTTTTAATAATTTTCCTTTATATCAGAAGATACTGCTGTCCAGCAGACAATGGGATTGCCAGAGGCAATAACACCTGCGAAAATAGTTCTACGACAGCAGTTTTCAGATAATCTGGAATGTCCTCCAGATAGTGATTTATATGCTCAATATCGGATTTTGCAGTTAAGTTACCATCCAGCAGACAATGGGATTGCCAGAGGCAATAACACCTGCGAAACTCAACCAACGATGGTAACCGTTAACTTTTCTGGATAATAATCCAGATACTGACTTATTATCTAGTTAACCGTATTGATATCAGGTGAAGTAGCCCAGCAGACAATGGGATTGCCAGAGGCAATAACACCTGCGAAACTCAACCAACGGCAACTTCACTTTTTGTTTATCGTCAAGTAAATTTCCAAAAATAGCATTTTGCAAATTTTTCTACATTTTTGGTTTTTAATTTATTATGAAATTCCCAAGGAGTCAAAAGATTATGGCTTTTATCAATAACATGTTGCTTTAATGCTCCACATAAAATATCTGTAATTTGTATTGGTTCTGATTCATGTGAGTCTTTTAGTACATGTAATGGATCAAAAGAATTGCCATCAGCAAGTATTTTCACAAATTGTTTTACTATTTTTACAGGAGTTAACGGTTGAAAATCAGAATCACAGTGTATAGGAATTGCATTTGATAATTTGAACAATTCCCTTCTAAAAGATATTCTTTCGTTACTTTTGTGATCATAATTCGTAAACCAACCATTGATTAATTTTATAAAAACATCGACTAGTTTCTCGTCAGGGTTTCTTAATGCATTAGTTTTAATCATAATTACCATTGTGCAAGAAATTTTCAAAAGAATCTCTAGTTTCTCAGAAACATATTGTCTACATTCAGGATTTAGCTTATTCCATTTAAATTCGTCACCGTGATCCTTTTTTGCTTTTGGAATTGATAGAATATTTTCCAAGTAATGATAACCTGCTAAATGATTATCAAAAAATGCTATGCATATGTACGTATCATCATTGTTAGTACTTGTATCAATACCAACAGATGGTTTGCTGAGAAATGGTACTAATGAAATATCATCTCCGATCGAGTATTGTTTTACTGTTCTTTCATTATGACTTTTTTCAATCCATCCCTTTTTTTTACGATATAATTCACTTTTAGCTGTGCTCTTAAAATCAGAGGGTAATTCTGAAAAGAGTCTATTCATTTGTGTTTTTACTCCAAATTCAGGATCAGATCTTAAAAAATCATATTTCCTCAGTATTGTTGGTTCTAGTGTGAATGGTTTAGCATCAATAACTTGATTGCCTCCCAAAAAAGAACATCTAACTAATTCTGTAAAAAGATCATAAGATATTACCAATTTATTTTAGATTTAAAACAAGGCTAGATAAATTATATGACTATTTTCTGCCAAGCATGAAGTAATTGATATTTCTGTATTTGGCAATAATATCAGAATTGTATTGTTACCTACATTTTCTAAGTAACCAAAATTTGTACAACTTGTGAAAAAAGCAATCTTGGCATTAAAGAAACTTGTCAAACATAGAAAAGGTTTGATTTCTATTTTTAGAGACAAAAATCAGCCATGGCATTTGAATAATTGCGAACTCTCGTCTGAAATGGCTGATGGATTGGCACATTTTCTTTCAGATGAAGTACAATATCTTGAAAAAGCAATCCAATCATTAGAAGTTAAATCTACTAAATGCAGACATCCAAAGAAAGACAGAGACAAGTGTGGTGAAACTTGGTATTGTATGAATTGTAATTCGGATCTTGATTAATAATCTACTTTTATTTTCTTGTTTTGTTTGGTTTTGTTCTATCTTTGTGAATGTCTCTTAATATGATAGTTTGAGCAGTTTCATTAATTGTAACTTCAAACTTTTCAAAGAAATCCTTTCTGCCAAGAATGATATAGTCTGGTGCATGTTCCCCTGATTCATGAGGCATTACATCTGCATGAATCATTCCGATATCTATTGGTAGTTTTCCCTTTCTTGGAATCTCTACATGGACTTTAGTTTGATATACACTTGCAACTCCTGCTATTGTCAGTATTTTAGTTTCTGATTGATCTACGTCTAATCGTAATGTTTGTGCAATTTCTAAAGGTATGAAAGATATGTCTGCTCCCGAATCAACTAATGCAAGCACTCTGACTTCTCTGTTGTTTTCATCTTTTGATTCTGAAAACTTTCTAAACGTAACCTCGATTACTGGTTTTTTTACTTTGACTGGATTTCCTTTGTCGTCCCAGCGTGGAAGTGCTTTGTATTTGAAAACCATCTTGTCTGTTTGTCTTCCGCGGTCTACCATAAGTGAAAATTTGTATTATAATTTATAACAATTTATTTAGCTACAGAATGAAAGTATCCACTTCGCCTTTCTCTGGAATCTTTTGAAAAAGTGGTGTTCTGACAACTTTGGCTTCTGCTACTTTGTTGTATACTTCTGACATGCTTTTTCCTGATGCAATAACTTTCTTGTCTAGTATTGCTACCCACATCCCTTGATATTGGGAAAAATCTTCAGATTCTAAAACTTGAGATTCGACAGATGCCAATCTGATTAGTTATTGCAAAATATACGTATAAACTTGTGTTTTTCACGCCCGTGAACAGGATCTAAAGTGCTTTTAAATAATATCTGTCTCGCATTGTAAAAAAAGCATTTATTCGAGCCAATCTCTAATCGCTCTTTTCCTGCCCCACTTGTGTTCAATCTGCAAGTGAATCTCTAATTTTCTAGGGGATTCAAGCGTAACATTGCAGATAAGACAACGGTAACCCATGGAATGAAAACTAGGCAAATTTTAGATTAAAGGTATGGGTTATAGTGAAAACATAGAATCTAACTAGCAATCATATTCGTCTAGGTCTTTAGAATCAGTTTCATCATTAACTATATTGAGATGTAATAGAATTTGTCTTGCTTTAGTCATTTATGTCGTTTCCATACATTAGATCTCTTGCATAATTATTTCTAGGCGTGAAATTCAGGAGAACTTTTCCCAGTAAACCCAAAGATTTTGTAATTCTAGGCACAAATTTACTTGAAAACCAAAATAATGTCAAAAAGCATTCTAAT
>Ga0210044_10007159_pt1 | contig 14356 bp, 14 predicted proteins | sample CryGey13umfilter_2_FD_183959 | JGI IMG/M metagenome (GOLD analysis project Ga0210044, IMG submission 183959) | Groundwater microbial communities from aquifer in Utah, USA - Crystal Geyser 4/9/14 3 um filter (SPAdes) (version 2) | ecosystem: Environmental > Aquatic > Deep subsurface >...
TAGCAAAGCCCTCGGCTTGCTACGGGGCAAGCAAAAAGGAAGAATTTTTGTTTACCCCGTAGGGAAACGAAGTTTCTCCTTCGGGGCCCGCCCTCGCTTTCCGCCGCCGCCGAATTTCGTGCCAGTGAAACTGGCGCGCCGCCTTTAAGTTCTATAAATTCGGATTAACAACTCTGCCTATAAATAAAATATTTCCGGTGTTTTTTTGCTGAATCAAAAATATAAAGGGATGATCAGCTCGAAATACTGGTATTTTGGGTTCTTTTTGGGGACCGGCAGCGCCTCCTACCGGCCTCATAACAACGGCAGTGGCCGCGGCTGCTTCTGTCCCTTCTTCATTTACTTCAACGAAAGCTTGATGGATTGCCTCATTAATCTTTAAATCTCTTTTTCCGGTCATTCCAGAAAAATCTGCTGAGTCAGAAAAAGCAATCGGCATACCCATCGCTTTAAGGTCGTCAGCCATGAAATATTTAGTTTCAAATTTGAATTTAGGAATAAATACCTTAACTCTCTGTTCTTCTAAATCTTTTCTCCACTCTGACAATTTTTTGGTGCTAAGTAAACTTTCTAATTTTTCTAAATTATCGCCCTTGGGAAGCAGAAGTAATATAGACAGTTCTTCTCCAGAATACGGCGTTTCAAGAATTTGAAGATTACTGTTTTCAGCATAATTGAAAATAGCTTCATCGTCTGTACGCTGCATCATTTGAGTTTTAACAGTCCCGTTCTTATTTGTTCTGAAATTTTCTTCCTTCGTGTCATTTTTACTAAATTGCTTGACCCACTCTCCTTTGAAGTAAATGGCATTTGTCAACACTAATTTGGTCATTGTTTTTATTATTCCTGAAGGGATTAGGTCTTTGATTTTGTCATTTGTTTGGTTTTCCACCCAGTTATTTATCGTTACTCGCGACCCTTCTGGGTCTTTTTTGAAATCAAGATTTGTGGCTTTTCCTCCATAGTATTTCTCTACACTGTCAAAATAGTCCTTTAAAAATTGGTAATCCTCTTGAGCCCAAAGAGCATTAGCACTGCTAAGTTTGTATTTTTTATCTCCCTTATTTATTTCATCAAAAATCGTTGTGTACTCTGTTCGTCTTAAATTACTACTTTCTGGGAAATAAAACACTGACCGTATTTCTTCGGCTGTTTGTCCTTTTGCTCCTTCATATGTCATTACAAAGGCGCTAGAGATGCTAAATGGCGAAAAGAAAATGTTGTCCCCATCTTTGTCTTTTAATTTAGAATAGTAATCCAAGGCAAATTGATTGTTGGCCTCCACAACATTATTAATATCTGCGAGGTTTGGTTTTGGCTCCGGCAAAGAAATTGTTCCTTCACGAAATAGAAAAATACCGCCAACAATCACAATCGCCAAAAGTATTGCAATACCTGTTAAAATTTTCCAGTTTATATTCATATTAGTTAATTTAATTTTTAAATTATTTATAATTGACCTTTTAATTTTAACACAATACAAAACTATTTTATCAAATCCTCAATTGAAACGCACAACGCTTTGGCGATTCTATCCATAGTTTGAACGCTTGGTTTATTAACGGTGCCACTTTCGACTTTCATAAGCGTTGTATATTTAATATCCGCTTTCTTGGCTAAATCATCTTGCGTTAAGCCAAGCTTGGTTCGCATTTTCTTGATATTTTCACTGATTGTTTTTCCACTTGTCATATAAATAAAGTTTTGGTAGTATTATAGTATATAAGGTTATTATCTGTATTCTTATACTACCAAATAAAATGAATTTAGGCAAACAAAACTTTTTTTGGCGGCGTATTTCGCAAGGCGAAATACGAAATTCGGCGGCGGAAAGCGAGGGCGGGCCCCGAAGGAGAAACTTCGTTTCCCTACGGGGTAAACAAAAATTCTTGCTTTTTGCTTGCCCCGTAGTAAGCCGAAGGCTTTACTATGGGGCCCGCCCGAGCGTTTGGCTTTGTGGAGCGTGAAGCGCGGCATCAGTTCCGTTCAAAGTAAGTTCGAGCGGACTCATATAATTACACCAAATTTTCTTTAGTGGACTATTCTTAAATTAGCTCGAACATTTTTCGCCCCTCGCGGAGTTTACCCCGTACCGAACTTGTTCTGGTGCGGGGCTCGGGGCGACGGAGAAGCCCAAAAAATTTAACGGCTTCGCCGCGAGATTTAACAATTTTCCCGATTTTATCGAGGATCCTCGATTTTCTTAATGAAAATCGGGACAAGTTTTTCTTTGCTTTGCCCTACGAAGCTTTAGCGTAGTATGGGGCGGCAAATTCTTTAATTAAAATTAAGAAAAGAAAAAAGCAGTTTAGAGACTTGCTCAGGTCTATTGGTGCTTGTTAACGGGAGCTAGCTGCGGTCAGGCCACCCCTATTCGAAGTGGCCCGGATCAGCCCATTAGTCGAAGAGATAAATCTCTTTTTCAGCCTTCATTGCGATTCGGCTAGGCGATGCGCCGCTTGAGCTGTGCCTCATCAGCGACAATCTCCTCGAGCGTATCGGTCGGCTTGACGCGAAACTCCACGACCTGCACGACCTTGACGCCCTTCACGGTTGCGGCGAGGGTACGGCTCTCTTCAGATTCGAGCATCGCCTCGCGGTTGATCTCCTCCGTGGAACGGATGAACTGTTCAAGCTTTAAGGCGTGGAGATTGGTCAGGACTATCTCCATCTTCTCGGTAAGAACAGCCTTGTGCGGATTCGTGTGCTCGCCGATAACTCCGGTGGCGAGATCAACTGACTTGCGCTTGCCACCCTCGGTAAGCTCATTGCGGTTCGCCGCAAAGAACAAGAATAGACCGTCTACGAGTCCTTGAAGTTTTTCCTTATGCGGCTGTGCCTCCTTTCCGGCTTTTTCTTCGATCGCTGCGATGCGCCCCTGTGAATCTGCGGCAATCCGTTTTAGCTCGCGCTGGGCATCACCGACCTGCCGCACGAACCCCGATGCCTCCTCACGGCTCTTGGGAATCACCACGACCGATTTCGGCTCCACAACCTTTTCACCAACCACCTTCTTCGCACTCTTTACTGTCATGACGCCCTCCTTATGTTAATGTGCGTTCACCACGACACCCTCGTGGCAGGGATTATCAATCTATTTTGGTAACGTTTTAAACATTAACATGTGTATATGAAAAAATCAAGCAATGAGAGCCATCACTAAAGACTCGTTGTATCCCTCTTATTCTTTCGGTTTAACAGCTACAAATTTAACGCTGACTATTTTCCCTTGCATTTGAGCTAGTTTTTCCTCTGAGAAAGCGGGAGAAAATTTTTTACCCGGGCAACTTGCCGTACATTACATTTGGGAAGATTTATTTTGGAGAAGAAAGAACGAAAAAATTGACTGGCTTGAGAAAGAAATCCGGCTTTAGTTTTGTGCGATAATCTGTTACCTTAAGAAGGTAACAGGCGGCGCGCCAGTTTCACTGGCACGAAATTCAGCAACGGCGGAAAAATCGGAATCGGAAAGCGAGGGCGGGCCCCGAAGGAGAAACTTCGTTTAAGCTAACTTAATTATACGTTAACTCTAAATTTTTGTATATTCCCGTCTTTTTTCGTTTGAAATCGCCATTATCGCCTTCTCGGCAATAACTCTTTTTCTTTTTAGGCATGAAATGTTTCGTCCATAATAAATCCATTTCAGCAATTTTATAGATTCTTTTTTGGCGAATTTTATTTCATATATTGGGACATGATTGATAGATTTTGGCTTATTCACAATGAACGCGCCCTTAACGCCGGCAAATTTGGTGATTTTTTGGCGTAGCCAATCAATATGTTTTTTGCTTGCCGATATAAATCTTACAAAAATCCTTTTATTGGTATAATTACGCCCTTTGTAAAAATTATAGCGGTCTGTGTACGCGGTAATGCTACCGTCGCCGTCAAGATGTCCACGAAGAAAATCTTTAAAAAATAAATCGGGAATTTCTATTTTGCCGATAGTATGAGTTTTTGCCGGAGTTAACCCGATTTTTAACAGCCAATTATAAAATTGCACATTGCCGAACTGAATCCTCTGCCCTCGTTGACCCTCGGTATACCCAATTTTATTTTTAAGGCCAAGACAATTTTTAAAAGTATTTAGAAGTGGCGTTTCGGATGAACGAAAATTAATATGACGCCTGTCTTTTGATAAATTTTCATCTGTAACCAATAAACCAACTACGTAAGCAAGCTTGGAATCCCAAACAAAATTTTTGTTGGGCAATTTTTGTTTTGGCATTTTTGTGCCGAGGGAGGGACTCGAACCCTCAAGGGCTTACGCCCATAACATTTTGAGTGTTACGTGGTTGCCAGTTTCACCACCTCGGCAAATTTTGGCGGGCGCGTAAACCAATTCCGCCACATGCCCATAAATTTCCGAAAAATAAAATTGGCGGGGCAGTTTTGTTATTATACAGGTTTCCAACACCGGGGCAATTACTGTTATTATGCCTAATTTTATTGATAAAATCAAGCTGATATTTTAAAATTAAAAAGACCAAAAAATTGATGACCAGAGTTATTGCTATTAACAATGCTAAAGGCGGAACCGGTAAAACAACCACGGCCATGAATCTCGGCGCTTATTTGGCTCTTTTGGGCCAGCCCACGCTTTTGGTTGATTTTGACCCTCAAGCCAATGCCAGTTCCGGATTGGGTATCAATCTCAATCAATTAAATGAGAGCGTTTACCAAGGCATTTTTGGTTTAACTAAACCGGAAAATTTAATTAAGAACCTGCCTATTTTTAATTTTCAGCTTATTCCGGCTAATAAACATTTATCCGGCGCTTTAGTGGAACTGGTTGAACAGCCGGAAAGAGAATTTTTTTTGAAAAAATTCATTGAGCCTCTCCGTTCCCGCTACAATTTCATTCTTATTGATTTGCCGCCCAGCCTCAATCTTTTGACTATTAATGGTTTGACGGCCGCTGATGAAGTTTTAATTCCTCTTCAATGCGAATATTACAGTTTGGAAGGCTTAAGTCAGCTTTTGGAGATTATTGATTTAATTCAGCAAGTGCTCAACCCATCTTTAAAAGTTGCCGGCGCGCTTTTAACAATGTATGATAAACGGGAGAAACTTTCCCGGGAGGTGAAGAGAGAAGTGCGGCGGAAATTTCCTTACCATGTTTATGAAACGGAAATTCCCCGGTCCGTAGCTTTAGCCGAAGCCCCGAGTTTTCAAAAACCCATTGTTCTTTTTTCGCCTCAAAGCCCCGGCGCCTTGGCTTACGAAAAGCTGGCAAGGGAAGTTATCAATCAAACTTTAAATTTTACCCCCTTAGAAAGCCCCACCCCTTAGGGCGGGGATGAGTATAAATCTAATTCTTTTCTAAAGGGGTTTACTGATAAAAATTTAAATCAATAAAATGTTGGGAAGAGGATTGGGATCATTAATTCCCTCAAAAAATCAGTCAGAAAAACAAACTGACGGAGCGGCTAATTCTCAGAAAGAAAATGAGCCAACTTCAGTTTTTAAAACCAATGAATCATTTGCTGTTTTAGGAATTGAAAAAGAAGAAAGAAAAGAAATGGTTGTTGGGGAAGAGGAGGAGATTGGATTAAGGAAAGTTAGAGAAGAGTTTAAGATTCTCCCCAAAAAATTTCAGGAAGCGGTTTTTCACATTGAAGTGGAGAAAATCATTCGCAATCCCTGGCAACCTCGCTCCAATTTTAATGAAGAATCTCTAAAAGAATTGGCTCAATCTATTAGGGAATTTGGAATTATTCAGCCTCTCATTGTCTCCAAAGTTGTTAAAGAAACCGATACCGGGACAGAAGTTGAATATCAATTAATTTCAGGAGAAAGACGGCTGATGGCGGCTAAAATGGCTGGTTTGGAAAGAGTGCCGGTAATTATCAGGGAAATTAATGCTCAAAGAGAAAAACTGGAGGTGGCTCTTATTGAAAATCTTCAGCGAAGCGATTTGAATCCTTTGGAAGCGGCTAAGGCTTACGCTCGCCTTCAGGAAGAAGCCGGTTTAACCCAAAAAGAAATTGCCAATCGCATTGGCAAAAGCCGGGAAGCAGTTGCCAATACTTTGCGCTTGCTTAATTTGCCTTTGGAAATGCAGATGGTTTTAGCCCAAAACAAAATTAACGAGTCCCAAGCCCGGGCTCTTTTGGCTATTTCTAGTCCTGAGGAACAAAAGAAAATGTTTAATGAATTCCTTTCCCGGAAAGTCCCGAGCCGAGTTACCCAAAAAAGCAGTCCTCCTCAACCTATTGATCCGGAACAGCACTATTGGCAGGAAAAATTGGAGGAGAAATTAGGCGCGCCGGTAAAATTAGTTAAAAAGGGCCAAAAAGGCAAGATGGTTATTCATTTTTACTCCGAAGAAGAATGGCGAATGATTTTAGAAAAGTTGTTAGGAAAGGAGGAATCATAGTCAAGCAGAAAGCGCGATTATAATTTTTTAATTTGTGGGAGGCGCGAGTATGCTATTTTTTATTTTCCAGATTTTTTATAGTTGCCCTAGGTTTAAACCTAGGGCAACTATTTTAAGAATTAGCCACGAGATGATAGCCCTTGGTATGATGGTTCTGCGGGGAAATGAGTCCGCGAGATGATGGTCCGCGAGATGATAAGTCTGTGGGATGATAGTCGCAATTTAGCGGTTGAAATTATAATTAATTTCTTTAACACCCCGCCGGCGATGGCACTAACAATTTAGCGGTTGAATTTATAGCTGATTTCCTTGACCCCGGCTACTTTTTTCAATTTGACCATCAGCTTTTCCAGTTTCGTTTGCTTTAAATAGGGGCATTTAATGTTAATAATCGGCATTGTCAGTTTTGGGCTGACCGGAGAGCTGGTTAAAGAAATTATATTAATTTTTGATTGAGAAAAAACTTCGGTGATATCTTTTAAAAGACCCAATCTATTGTGGCTGATTATTTTTAATTCTAAATTTTGAGGTTCAATTTTTTTCTGAAGTTCTTTATTTTTAAAACGGATGGTTTTTTTAATGTGGTCGCGAGCGACAGAGGTTTTAATAAATTCCAGCCATGATTTAGAAGGTTTTTTCCCTTTTTGAGTTAAAATTTCCACAATATCGCCGGATTGGAGTTCGTAATCAAGAGGAACGATTTTACCGTTAACCTTGGCGCCAGTGCATTGGTCTCCGATTTCACTGTGAATATGATAAGCAAAATCAACCGGCGTCGCTCCGGCGGGCAAATCAACAACCTCATTATGAGGAGTAATGACGAAAATTCGGTCTTTAAAGAAATCAATTTTAAGAGAATTTAAAAATTCTTCAGGGTCAGTAAATTTTTGCTGCCAATTTTGAAGCTGTTTAACCCAGGCTAAATCTTTACGGCTGGCAAAGACCGGCATTTTCTTTTTATAATCTTTTGTGTCTTTACTTTGTTCATAAGCCCAGTGGGCGGCAATGCCCAGTTCATCTTCTTCGTGCATTTTTTGAGTCCGAATTTGAATTTCGATGATTTTATGGTTAATACAGAAAACCGTGGTGTGGAGACTCTGATAGCCATTGGGTTTTGGCCGGGCAATGTAATCCTTAATTCGGCCGGGCAAAGGCGGCCAAAATTGGTGAATTATTCCCAAAGCCGCGTAGCAATCTTCAGGGGTTTTGACAATTATTCTTAAAGCTACCAAGTCATAAATTTTTTCCAGATCCATATTATAGCGAAGCAGTTTTTTATAAAGACTGAAATAACGTTTGGCTCGGGAGTCAATGGCTAATGGTTTGATGTTGTGCTCGGCTAAAATTTTTTCTAACAAGGGTTTTATTTTTTGGGCATAGGCCTCCCGCTCGGTGTATTTTTCTTTGACCATTTTCAAAAGCCATTGATATTCAGCGGGGTGGAGATAAGGGAAAGATAAGTCTTCCAATTCGCCGCTCAATTTTTGCATCCCCAAACGATAAGCCAAGGGAGCGTAAATATCCGCTGTTTCCAGGGCAATTCCTTTTTGTTTGTCCGGAGGTAAATAATTTAAGGTTTTTAAATTATGAAGCCGGTCAGCTAATTTAATAATGACCACTCTTAAATCTTTACTGAAAGCCAGGATTAATTTTCTCCAATTTTCCATCTGAGCGGTTGTCGACGGGTATTGAAATGTTTTAAGCTTGGTTAAGCCGGAAACTAAAAAGGCAATTTCTTCTCCGAATTCCTTTTTAATTCCTTCCAGAGAATAAGAAGTGTCTTCAACAACATCGTGAAGAAGAGCGGCGGCGATTGAAGGTTCGTCAAGATGCCACTGATAAATAGTTTGAGCAACGGCCAAAACGTGATTAATATAAGGTTCCCCGGTTTGTCGTTTTTGGCCGCTATGGGCTTTTTCGGCGAATTGATAAGCCCTTCCGACTAAACTTTCGGCTGGATATGTTTCTAACCAAGTGGACATAGCTTGATTTTATTTTAAAACTTTTTTAATTTTTTAAAATAGCCCCGGGATTTGTCCGGGTTTGAATACCTAGGAGACACTTTCTCGGAATTTAATTTAAATAGCCTCGTCTTCACTTTTCGCACATATGTAGTAAAAGTGAAGGCGGCTTAAATTGTTTTAAATTAAAATATTTTAGGAACCAAGGGGCTTGACATAAATTATTCTTCGCTTACAATAAAACTAAAATTAGCAATTAAAGGTCGGAAGTGCTAATAAGATACGAAAATATATGAAATTACGAAATAAATTTTTCGTACATTCGTACAGTTTCGTACTTTCGTAAGATAAATTGCATGAATTTTAAACCTTTATCAAATCATATTTTTATTGAGCCGCTAGGGGAAGAGCAAGTGACTAAAGCGGGGATTGTTCTTCCTGACACTGCGGAAAAAGAAAAACCGGTCAAGGGCAAAATTATTGCTATTGGACCCGGGAAGCTTAACGAAAAAAACGAAAGAATCCCAATGTCAGTAAAGGTCGGCGATATCGTTCTCTTTAAAAAATACGGTCCTGACGAAATTGAATTAAGTGGAAAGAAATACCTTGTTGGTGAGGAGGACGATATATTAGCGATTCTCGAATAATTCTCGAATAGACTCGAATTAATCTCGAATATTCGAGAGACATTCGATTTAATTCGACAGACATTCGAGAAATACTTTTATGGCTAAACAAATTTTATTTGACGAAAAAGCCCGAGCGGCTTTAAAACACGGCATTGATAAATTAGCCAATGCCATAAAAATTACTTTGGGTCCCCGAGGACGGGCCGTGGTTTTAGACAAAGGTTATGGTTCGCCGGTCATTACTCTTGACGGCGTAACCATTGCCAAAGAAATTGAACTGCCCAATAAGATTGAAAATATCGGTGCCGAAATAGTTAAACAAGTGGCTTCTAAAACCAATGATGTGGCTGGCGACGGCACAACCACGGCCACTCTTTTAACCCAAGTTTTTGTCAATGAAGGCTTAAAAAATATTACTTCTGGTCTTGACCCCATAAGGCTTAAAAAAGGAATGACCGAAGCCGCGGATATTGTCTTAAAGTATCTTAAAGAAAACTCTAAAAAAATCACGGGCCGGGAAGAAAAAGCCCAGGTGGCGACAATTTCAGCCCGCGATGAAAGTATTGGCAATTTAATTGCCGAAGTTATTGAAGAAGTCGGCAGCGAAGGAGTTGTCACTGTTGAAGAATCTCAAACCTTGGGGCTTTCCAAGGAAATAGTCAAAGGAATGCAATTTGACCGCGGCTACATTTCGCCTTATATGATTACCAATCCCGAAAGAATGGAAGCGATTCTTAACGACCCCAATATTTTGGTAACCGACAAAAAGATTTCCGCCATTAACGACCTTTTGCCGCTTTTGGAAAAATTAATTCAAACCGGCAAAAAAGAATTAGTGATTGTTGCCGACGATGTTGAAGGAGAAGCCTTGGCTACTTTGGTGGTTAACAAAATTCGGGGCGTTCTTGATGTTTTGGCGGTTAAAGCTCCGGGTTTTGGCGACCGAAGGAAGGAAATGCTTCAAGACATTGCCGTTGTTACCGGAGCCGAATTTATTTCCGAAGAGCTCGGCCGAAAACTGGAAAATGTTGACCCGCATTCCTTGGGGCAGGCTCACCGGGTAGTGGCTAATAAGGATTACACGACTATTGTCGGCGGCAAGGGAGACAAAAAAGAAATTGAAAAAAGAGTTTCTCAAATTAGACTTCAGCTTCAGAAAACCGAATCGGATTTTGATAAAGAAAAGCTTCAGGAAAGGTTAGGAAAACTTTCCGGGGGAGTGGCGGTCATTAAAGTAGGGGCAGCCACAGAAGTTGAACAGAAAGAAAAACAGCACCGCATTGAAGACGCGGTTTCTGCTACCAAAGCCGCTATTGAAGAAGGAATTGTACCAGGCGGCGGTGTGGCTTTGGTGAGAGCGGCGGAGGGTGTTGAAGAATATATTGAAAAATTAGACAAGGACCAATTAGCCGTTATTGTCGGCGCCAAAGTTGTTCTTGAAGGTCTTTACGCGCCTTTAAAACAAATCGCTGAAAATGCCGGATATAGCGGCGAGGTGGTTTTGGATAAAGTAATGAGCGGAGAAAATGATTTTGGATTTAATGCGGCTACTGGGAAATATGAGAATTTGATAAAAGCCGGAATTATTGACCCAACCAAGGTTACCCGGACCGCTCTCCAAAACGCTGTTTCTGCTGCTTCTATGCTGGTGATTACCGAAGCCGTTGTTTCCGAATTGCCGGAAAAGAAACAAAAAGAATCAATGCCGCCAATGTCTGAAGATTACTAAAATTTCAGGGGGCATTCATTTATTTTAATGTTGAGCTGGAAATGGTTCTCTGCCAAGCCGGATAAAAATCACTCTCTGGACAAGGGGGCGATTTTTATTTATGCTCAAACCAGCTTACTCCATAATAACAACTGCTTTGTTTAGAGAAATTAAGTCAGACCTATTGCTGTTGTATTACGGGGCTTAATTGAAAACAAAAAAAGGAGAGTTTATCATGGGTAATTTAGATGTTCTGAAGAAGAGATTTAATCCTCGGCGTTTTTACCGTGACGAGACAACCGGGACCGAAATTGAAGTTGATGGTGCTTTTGTGAGAATAGACCCGTCACTGGAATCTCAAAGAGGCAAAGAAGTAATTGAAATACCTCTTGAGGATTTACTTCAAGACCCGGCCGTAATTAGAAGCGCCAGAGTTTCCACTGGTCGCGATACGAAAGACATTAATGAAAAAGCCGGCCGCTTAATTGAAAAACTTTACAGCGGTCATCACGAAACGCCATTTGAAGGGGGAGTCACTCTCCGATTAAAAGTGATAACCCCGATTTGTTACGCTGAACCGTTTTTCCAACTGCCTTTGTCTCATAATGAGCGCTCTTTAAGATACAGCGCTTATAATTTTGAAACCGAACATTTTTTTATTCCGCCAGTCTATCGCGCTAAGCAGTGGATAGTTCCGGTTTACGAAGAAGGCGAGAGAGAAAGCCAAAAACTTTATCAGTTTTTCCTTTCTCAAGGCGTAAGCCGGGAGCAAGCCCGCTTTGCTTTACTTTTTCGGTTTTTCACTGAATTTTACTGGACAGTTTCGTTAAGGCATTTACTTGAGATTCTTTCTTGGGAACCTAATGTTCTTACGCCGGCGGCATTTTGGTCAATCCGCGATAATCTTATTGCTCAAATTGTAAAAGATTGGACGCCGTGGACAGCGGATGTTGTTTTTGAGAAACCTCGGCTGACGCCAACAAACTTTGGTTTATCTCATAGCAGCGAGATAATTGAAGCGATGCTTGAGACGCTAAAAAGGCAGGCTCAAAAGGAAGATGTCGTTAGTATTGGGAGCATTTGGTTTTTGCCGGTTTGCGGCAACGATGAGATTCTCAAGTTAGGGGTTTTGACCAATCCTAATCCTCGTCGTGGCTTTGGCCATGCTTCAATGACTTTTTTACTCAACATACCTATTTTTGTTTATCGGCAATGGGTGCGTCATCGCTACGGCGCGTGGTCGGCTCTACCAACTAACTTTGATGAAGTCGTCCATCACCGAGATTTTTATTTACCGCTTAGCTGGCGAAGGCAATTAGGTGGGGCGATGGATTATAATTATGAAGAAGTGGAGCCGGAATTAAGCAGTAAGCTGCGATTGATGTTCTTCAATTTTGTTGAAGGTTGTTGCCGACGTTACCGCCGGCTTCGTCAATTCGGCGTGCCTCCTCAAGACGCGGCTTTGAACTTACCTTATGTCTTTCGGGTAAAACGGTTATGGACCGCGAATGTAGAAAGTTTAATGAACTTTTTTTCTTTGAGATGCGACAAACAGGCTCAGTGGGAAATTCGTCAGTTTGCTCATGCTATCTATCCGCGGTTCAGAAAATCTTTTCCTTGGGCGAATGAGATATTTTTGAGATATTTAAATTTCGGTAAAAGCAGTATTTTTCGCTGATGTTGAGGCCCTTGTTTTGGCAAGGGCTTTTTTATTTTTGAAAACCAGGTATAATTTAGAAAACCCTATTAAATAGTCCGCTTGACGGAATTTAACAGGGTAAAGGTCGCAATAATTTAAAAATATGAATCCCTTAACAATTATTCTTATAATTTTAGGCATAATCATTTTATGGCTGGTTTTTATTTTCAACGGTCTAATAGTCAGGAAAAACAGAGTTGAAGAAGCTTGGTCAGACATAGAAGTTCAATTGAAACGCCGCTATGATTTAATCCCCAATATAGTGGAAACCGTTAAAGGTTATGCGGTTCATGAAAAGGGCGTTTTGGAAGAAGTCACTCAAGCTCGAGTGACGGCAATGAATACCAAAGAACCGCAAGCCAAGCTTCAAGCCGAAAATCAGATTTCTCAGACTTTAAAAACTCTCTTCGCCGTGGCAGAAAATTATCCGCAGTTAAAAGCTAATGAAAATTTTCTTCAGCTGCAAAATGAGTTGGTTGATACCGAGGATAAAATTCAAGCCGCCCGCCGTTTTTATAATGCCAATGTCCGTGATTACAATATTGCTATTCAAGTTTTCCCGGCAAATCTTATTTCCGGCGCTTTTAATTTTAAACTTCGGGAACTCTTTGATGTTGATAAACCGGAAGAGAAAGAAGTGGTAAAAGTAAAATTTTAATTTTCAATCATTAGTTGTCAGTATTCATTGAACTTTCAACGAGTTGGTTTTAAACCATAATATGTCTTTAGTTTATACGCAAGTTTCAAAAAATAATCGCAAAACCTGGCTCTTTATGATTCTTGTTTTTGCCATTTTAATCGGCTTGGGTTGGTTTTTAAGCTGGGTTTATAATTCGCCGGCAATTTTAATCTTGGCGGTTATTTTTAGTATCGTGATGAATGTTGCCAGTTATTGGTATTCCGATAAAATTGTTCTCGCTTTGGCCAGAGCTAAGCCGATTGAGAAAAAAGATAACCCCGAGCTTTACCGGATTATTGAGAATTTGACCATTGCCGCTGGCTTGCCGATGCCCAAAGTTTATATCACTCCTGATATGGCGCCGAATGCTTTTGCCACAGGCCGCGACAAAGAGCACGCCGCGGTGGCTGTCACCCAAGGGCTTTTGGCGATTATGAATAAAGATGAACTTGAAGGAGTCTTGGCTCACGAACTTTCTCACATCGGCAATAAAGATATGCTTGTTTCAACGGTGGTGGTTGTCGCTGTCGGCGTCATCTCACTTTTGGCTGACTTTTTCCTTCGTTTGAGTTTTTGGGGCGGGGGACGCCGGAGTAATGACCGCAATTCGGGCGCTCAACTTACCTTTATAATTGGCATTGCTGGCGCTATTTTAGCGCCTATTGCCGCAACCTTGATTCAGTTTGCCATCTCTCGCCGGCGCGAGTCTTTAGCCGATGCTTCAGCCAGCCTTTTAACGCGTTATCCAGAAGGTTTGGCCAGAGCTTTAGAAAAAATAGTAAGCAATCCTTATCCAATGAACCATCCATCATCAGCCACTGCTCATCTTTATTTTGCCAATCCTTTTAAAGCCGACCGACCGACAGGGGAGAAAAAAACGCCGTTCTTTGTGAAAATATTTATGACCCACCCACCGCTAGAGGAAAGAATAAAAGCCTTGAGGGAAATGTCTGTTTAATCTTATGGAAAAAAGAGAAAATCAAAATCAAAATCAGGAAAGGAAAAAATTGTCGCTTGAAGAATTTCAGCAGGAAATTCAAAAAATTAAAGAAGCCGAAGAAAAGGGAGAATTAAAAACGGGACACTTTTTAGGGGAAGAAGAATTTAGTGTTGGAGATTTAACAGAAGAAGACAGACAGATTTATGAAGAACTTAATAACGGCGCCTTAACTAAAGAAAAATTTAATGAGTATTGGAAGACAATATCACCAGGCCAGACAACGAGAGTTTATTACGCCGCCTATATTGCGAATAAATTTACGATTGAATTAGAAAAAAAAGGACTGGCTATGAAAAAATTA
>Ga0210044_10007160_pt1 | contig 14355 bp, 13 predicted proteins | sample CryGey13umfilter_2_FD_183959 | JGI IMG/M metagenome (GOLD analysis project Ga0210044, IMG submission 183959) | Groundwater microbial communities from aquifer in Utah, USA - Crystal Geyser 4/9/14 3 um filter (SPAdes) (version 2) | ecosystem: Environmental > Aquatic > Deep subsurface >...
CTTTTCCATTATAATTCAAGATTACCACGAAAACCTTAGGATGATTCTCCATATTCTTGTATGCCTTTCTTGCTGATCAGGCTCATTATTTCTTCTGTCTTTATGACTCTCAGCAACCAGAGAAGCAAAAAATAAATAACCGAACTAATTAATAACAGGAAGATAAAATTGCTTTGTTTGAATAAAAACAGGAACAGCGCCATGCTTCCGCCCGCCGCCAAAATACCGGTAATTTTTTCGGTTTTGGGAAAATAGCCGATTTTTTTTACTGTTGCGTAAAAACCCATCGCTACAACCAGAAATTCTGTCAGCACGGAAATATAGGCTGATCCCAGATAAGAAAATTTGGGGATGAAGATCAGATTCAAAGAGATGTTGATAACGGCCGCCATCCCCAAGATTAACATTAGCAGTTTTTGCCTGTTGCCGGCGATTAAAACGCTATTGAAAAAATTGCCAAAAAATATCAGAGCTAACGCAAAAACAAGTATGCGCAAAACCACCGTGGCTTCAGCAAAACCGCCGCCGCCAATGACCCGGATTATACCGTCTGAAAGAAAAAAAACACCGATTACCAGCGGAACAACAAGGATTATAAAAACCTTAAAGGTTTTGTTGGAAATTTGTTGAAAAGTTTCTTTGTCGGTAAAAATGTTTTTTGCCATCAGTGGAAAAATGAGCCCAATTATCATCGCCGGAAAAAAAGTGATGTTTTCCAGCACTTTGCTGGCCGCGTTGTAAATGCCCACGTCCGCGCTGTTTTTCATTACGGAAAGCATGATCGTGTCCATCTTGAAATAAGCAAAAGTGATGACTGAGGCTATGCCGATTGGAGCGGAGTCCTTTAAAAACTTTTTCCAATAAGAAAAATCGAATTGAATATGAAAACGCAAATATTTTTTTGACCACAAAAAAACCACCGAAAAACTGACTAGCATGTTGAAAAGCAGCGCGGAAACTATCCATTGAAATCCCAGGTTAAACTTGACTGCTCCGATGACTATGGCTACCTGGAAAATTTTTCCCGCCAGTTCCGCGACCGCCACCTTGTCCATCGCCAAATTTTTTTGAAAAACTCCATTTAGAACTTGATAGCCCGACGAAAAAACAAAAGAAAGCGCCACTACTACTATGCCCGCCTTAACCGCGGGCGGATAGGGGAAAAACAAACCAATTAACGGAGCCGCCAGCACTATCAGCAAGGAGGATGCCAGTCTCATAGCAAAAACATTGCCCATTATTTTTTTTTCGTCCGCCCCGCTTTTGGAAATTTCCCGGGTAGAAATCGAATAGAGCCCTAGGTCGGCTAAAGCAGCAAAAAAAGATAAAAACGCCAGCACGGTGGCGTAATTTCCGAAACCCTCTTTTCCCAGATAGCGGGTGATAAACGCTATGGAAACTAAGGCGAGGGCGGTGGACAGTATCTTGCTTAAACTGCTAATTGCAACATTATAAGCAATTTTCCTGGCGATTATCATATTGATTAGAATGAATTTAGCGGACTGATGATAACTTTCCTTTCCGCTCCTTCTCCGATGCTTTCAGTTTTTATTTGGGGGTTGGCGGACAGTTCCATATGGACGATCCTTCTCTCATAGGGAGACATTGGCCGCAAGGTAATCGCCCTTTTTTCCCGGAGAACTTGCTCTGCTATGTTGTGGGCGAGCTTGCCTAAAGATAAATTTTTTTCCTGCTGATACGAGTTTACGTCCAGAATAAAATTAATCCTTTCCGGCATTTTTTGGCGCACCAAAATCCGGGCAATGTGCTGCAAGGACTGCAGGTTGCCCCCATACTGTCCGATTAAAAAACTGGATTCATCAGTTTTTATATTAAATACGCGAATTTCCCCTTCTGCCTGCGGAGTGTTCATTGTTTCTATTTCGCACTTAAACCCCAGCTTATCAACCAGCTCGCGGATGGTTTTTTGAATTATTGAATTTTCTTGATCTTTGATTTGTTCCATTTATTTAAATTTAACATTTATCCATTTGTTTTCCTTTAGCCAAATAGTGTTGCTGCGCGATCATGAAAACGGTAGACGCCAGCCAATAAAGAGCGAGTCCGGCTGGAAATTTTATACCAATAAACAAAGTTAACAGCGGCCCCAGGTATAGCATCTGCTTGGACATAATTTGGGAAAAGTCCGGTTGCTCATTCTTGGAAACATTTTTTTCCGGCTGACCAGCCATTAACATTTTAGTCTGGATATACTGGGAGAGTGCCGCCGCTACGATCAAAATAATCTGTGGAATGTCTTTCATCGCCAGACTTCCAAGGTTGATCGTAGAAGATAGGTCAATCAGGCTAAAAAACATTTTGTTTATTTGCCCAGGATTGCTGACAAAAGAGTAGAGATCAGCCGCATTGACCATCAGTCCGGCATTTGAAATATTGAATAAAACTCGATAGATGGCAATTAAAAAAACCAGTTGCACAATCATCGGCAGACAGCCGGAAAAAGGATTCGTTTTATTTTCCTTATAAAACTCCATCAGTGCCCGGCTTTGTTTTTCCTTATCGCCCTTGTGTTTTTCCTGCAAAGCCTTGATTTTCGGCTGCAATTCCTGCATTTTCTTTTGCGATTCTATTTGTTTTTTGCTCAGAGGCACCAGTAAAAACTTGATCAGAACCGTAACCAGGATTATAGATACCCCGAAATCCCTCAAAGGAATGCTATCGTAGACAAAAACCAACAGATTGTATAGGGGTTGATAAATAAATAAATTGAAGATAGCTCCCATTTGAAATAATCCCTTCTAGTTTGAATTTTTTGTTAACATTTTTGACTTTTTCAGTGCGTTTTGCACATCTTTAACTAGTTTTGCCTTTCCTATTTTGTCTTTACCGCGATGCCGGACCAAAACTAAGACGTCGGTGCTTTCTTTGATCGCTTCCGTTGCTGGGCGAAAAAATTCACGCAGGATTCTTTTTATTTTATTTCTTTCCGTGGCTTTTTTAGAAACTCCAATTCCAACAACAAAGCCGACACGCACTTGCCCCAAGTTATTTTTTAAAAACTTCAGGACCACATTGCCGGAAAAAAAGGTTTGCCCTAAGCGCAGGATTTTTTGGATATCTTTACTCTTGGATAATCTTTTTTTTACGGGAAACATTTTGCTCTTTTACACAGTTGTTAGTCTTTTACGCCCCTTGTTCCTTCTTCTTTTTAGCACTTTTTTGCCGTTTTGCGTTTGGTTTTTTTTCTTAAATCCGTGCCTTCTCCTTCTTTTTAGGCTCTTAGGCTTGTATGTTTGACTCATTTTTTTGACATTTAGATTACTAATTAGCTTTCTATAACTAATTAAGATTTTATCAATTTAAAAAGGATAAGTCAATTATGGCCTCGTTGGTTAATGCTTTTCGATCATAATTTTATGATTCACAGATTATCAACCTTTTTATCCACTTTTAGCCTAGCCCCGCTCTCTTTTTTTATGCTATACTTTTGGGGTAACAAATTTAAGCAAATTATTGATACGCCCTATGACAAACGAAGAGATTTGGAAGGCAGCTCTCGCTGAAATAGAGCTTTCAATATCCAAGGCTAATTTTATTACATGGTTTAAAAATACCTCCATTTTGTCTAGCAAGGACGGGGTGGTTTCTATTGGGGTGCCGAATGGCTTTGCTAAAGAGTGGTTGGAAAACAAGTATCGTTCTTACATATTACGCGCGCTAAGAAACATTCAGAGCGACATAAAAGAAGTAACCTGCTCTATCTCGGTAAATCCGGAAGGTTTGGTCAAGGAGCGTCTAGTTGATGCTGTTTTAGCGCCAAAAGAGCTTGGAAAAAATAAAGCAGCTCGGGATAAATCGGCCAAAACAAGCCTAGAAAACAACCTGAACCCAAAATATATTTTTGAAAATTTTATCGTAGGAAGTAGTAATGAGTTGGCCCGGGCGGCTTGTTATGCCGTGTCACAAAACCTGGGTAAAGCCTACAATCCTCTTTTTATTTATGGGGGTGTCGGCTTGGGGAAAACCCATCTCTTACAGTCCATTGGCAATGAGGTTTTAAAAAATGATTCAGCTTGCGAGATTAAATATATAACTTCAGAAAGGTTTACTAGCGACCTGGTTGACTCTATTAAGAATCAGCGCGTGAGAGAGTTTAAGGAATATTATGGAAAAATCGATTTGCTTATAATTGATGACATTCAGTTTTTGTCCGGAAAAGAAAAAACCCAAGAAGAATTTTTTCATATTTTCAATTATCTTTCACAATTAAACAAACAGATTGTTTTAAGCAGCGACCGGGCGCCTAAATCGATCCCCACTCTTGAAGAGCGCCTACGCTCTCGTTTTGAGGGCGGTATGATCGCGGACATTTCTAAGCCAGATCTTGAGACAAGGATGGCTATTTTAAAACAAAAAGCTGCGAAAAATGACCTTGAGATAACCGAAGAAGCTCTGCGTTTTATTGCTTTAAACATAACTAATAATATCCGCGAGTTAGAGGGCGCTCTTAATCGTGTTGCTGCTTCGGCACAATTAACGAAAAAATCCTTAACTGTTGATTTTGTGTCCGCCTCCCTGTCGGAACTTATTTCTAGCGGAAAAAGAAAGGGCTTGACCTATAAACACATTTTAAAGGCTGTTTCTGATTTTTTCGACATAACTCTGGAAGAACTTACTGTAAAAGGAAGAAAAAAGGAGGTGGTTCTTCCTCGTCAAATAGCTATGTATCTTATGCGTATTGAGTTGAACTATTCTTATCCGGGGATAGGAGAAAAACTTGGTGGGCGCGACCACACAACCGCCATTCATGCTTATGAGAAGATAAAAAAAGAACTAGAAATAAACGAACAGTTAAAGGAAGATGTGGAGTTGTTAAGAGAGCAGTTGCGTTCTCTGGCTGTATAATTTGTGGATAAGTGGTTCCGTATTTTAAAAATTACTTGTTAATAACCTATTTATTAACCCTGTCTATTTAACTAATAGCTGTGCTTTAAATTTTTATTTAATAATTATACCAAATATCACTTAAAAGGGGTTGGTGTTATACACTAAATATTTATATAAAAAATAGCCTATTTAAAGCTTTTATATAACATATCCACACCCTTCTTGGTTATAGTATTAACAATATTTATATAAATCTAATTAATATATTATTATGAAAATTATTTGTACTAGAGAAAATTTTAAGAATGCTATTTTCAACTCTGAACGGGTGGTATCAAAACAAACAACCCTGCCAATTTTGAATAATATATTATTTGAAACAGAGAGGGGAATTTTAAAATTATCAGCCACTAATTTAGAAATTGGAGTAGAGGTAAAGATTGGAGCTAAAATAGAAAAAGAGGGGCGAATATCCATTCCCGCGCGCCTCTTAAGTAATTTTGTAAATAATTTACCCACAAAGGGCGCGGAAGAAAATATTTTTCTCGAAACAAACGAACAGGGTATAAAAATAAAAAGCGGAACCGCGCGAGCGCTTATAAAGGGCCTCCCAGCTGGTGAATTTCCTTTAATTCCAAAAAAAACAAGCGCGTTTTTAATAAAGCTGCCGGGGCAACAACTAAAAAATGCAATTTTACAAGTAATTAACTGCGCAGCTTTAAATGAAACACGGCAAGAGTTAACCGGGGTTAGTCTTTTATTAACAGAAAAAGAGTTATTCTTCGCAGCCACTGACAGTTTTCGTTTAGCTGAAAAAAAACTTGAAATAACAAGTAAAAATATAAATCAAGAAAATTATATGAGCTTTATTAAGAAAAAAAGCACTATAATTATTCCTGCCAGCACACTCATTGAATTATCTCGAATTATTTCCAATAATGAAGAAAGCACTGTTGAGGTGGCTATAGAAGAAAGCCAAATATTTTTTAATATAAACGGGATAAATATAATTTCTCGGCTAATAAACGGCAAATATCCGGAATATAAAAACATTATTCCGATAGAATTTAAAACACGTGCGGTTGTTGAAAAAGAAATATTGCAAGGGGCGGTTAAAATGGCCAGTTTTTTTTCTGCGGGCAAGGCCAGTGAGTTGACGCTAAAAATCGACCCACAAAAAAAAGAAAGTCGCATTGAGGCCAGGAGCACAGAATTGGGCGAAAACACGTCCGAGCTTAAATTAGAAGCCACAGGACAAGCTCAAGATGTAGTTTTTAACGCGCGGTATCTTTTGGACGGCATAAACACAATTGCTACTAGCCAAGTGGCAATTCTAATCAATAGCCCCTTTGCTCCAGTTGCACTAAAAGAAATAAATGAACAAACAGGAGAGGTTTTAGACAGCTTTGTTTATATTGTGATGCCAATTAAAAGCTAGAAAATAGCCATAAACTAAAAAAATCAAGCCATGAACAGAGAAAAAGCATGTGAACTGATTATTATAGGAACAGGGCCGGCCGGGCTAACCGCATCCATCTATGCTTCCAGATATGGGGTGAAAAACATTGTTCTGGGAGAACTTCCAGGCGGGCAAATATCCGAATCCTATCTGATTGATAACTATCCCGGTGTTGAGGACATCAGTGGTGCCGATTTGGCAAAAAAAATATTTAAACATGCGCAAAAATACGGCGCGGAAATAATTCTGTCCAGGGTAAAAAAAATAAAAAAAAACGATAACGGGTTTATAGTGGAACTGGACAATGAGGATAAAATAAGCGGAAAAGCCCTTATATTAGCAACAGGAAGCCAAAGAAGAAGACTAGGCATTCCCGGAGAGAGCGCCCTGCAAGGAAAAGGTGTTTCCTATTGTGCTACTTGCGACGGTTTTTTTTACAAAGAAAGAATAGTCGCGGTTATTGGGGGGAGTGACAGTGCCGCAGGTGCCGCGGCGCATCTGGCCGGCATCGCAAAAAAAGTCTATCTGATCTACCGGAAAAAAGAGTTGCGCTGTGAAGATTATTGGAAAAAAATTCTGGCTAAGGAGAAAAAAATAGAAATAATTTTCAATACCAACGTCGTTGAAATAGTCGGAGCGGGGCGAGTAGAGAAAATCAAAACTGACACTACCGAGCGAGACAAAAAAGAAATAGTTTTGGACGGAGTTTTCGTTGAAATTGGGGCGGATCCAGACAATTGGTTAGCCCGGGAACTGGGGGTAGCGCTAGACGAAAAAGGCTACATTAAAGTAAAAAAAGATGGTGCAACGAAGGTTGTCGGAGTGTGGGCGGCGGGGGACGGCACTAACGGATCAGACAAGTTGAAGCAAATCATAACTGCGACTGCGGAAGGGGCGATTGCCGCCAGAAGCATCGCGGATTATCTGAAAAAAAAGAAAGCGTAAAAAAGCGAAAGCATGAAATCACTAAAAAACTTACTCCAAAAAAAAATATCTAAAGATGGCGAATTACAAAAAAACAACCTCGATGAAAAGACCATCTTCTTTGTTTTCAAAAGAGTGATTCAAAACGAATTCGGCAATTTAGGTGTGGAAAATTTCCAGCCTAGCTATTTTTCTCGCAAAACTATTTTTATCAAAACGAAAAATCCCGCCTGGGCCGCTGAGCTGTGGATGAATAAAGAAAAAATAGTAAAAAAAGTAAACCAGGAACTGGGAGAGGATGCCGTGGGTAAAATAAAAGTCCAATAATCTGTACGGGATCAACTAAGGAATGGCAGTCGTTATCTTTATTGAGGTTGAATCGGAAGCGCCAGTTTTATCAACAGCCGTGGCTTTCATTTCAAGCTCTGCGGCTTTTTTGTCTTCGGGGACTGAGTAAGAGAAATCTATGGAAGAATCATTATTGGAGGAGATTTCGTCGCCATTGACAAAAAGAGAAAGCCGCTTGATATCATAGCCGCTGGAAGCCGAGGCCTTGATTGTGAAACTAGCGGAAGTAATTGTGTCGCCGTTAGAAGGCGAGTTGATCTTTACTGAGGGAGCGGAACCCTTAAAATCGTCCGCGGCGCATTCAGTGTCCGGTGCCGGATCATTCTGGGAATCATTTTTATTGTCTTTAACCCACTCCTTGACAGCTTTTTCCCAATTTTTGAATTGCGGATCATCTGCGGGTTTTTTTGGAGAATCGCCTCGCGGATCGTCTTTGTTTACATAATACAAAATGGCATGCGGAGAGAAAAACTCTTTTTTTGTGGATGTGTTGTCAGGACAAGCATCGGAGGCGAGACAATATCCTTCATCTTTGCCGGGCAGCCGGCAAACTTTTATTTCGCCTTTTGAGTTCAGGGTGCCGTCCAAAACCGGCTTTCCTGTGTCCTCTTTCTCATATTTCGGAAAAGGTTCAATATTATAATTTTTCAAAACCTGGTCCATAAAACTTCTCCAAATCGGCGCGGCGACATAAATGCCGTCCGCTCCCTGAGCCATCGCCGAATTGTCATTATTTCCGGCCCAAACACCCACAACCAAGGAAGGGGTGTATCCCATGGTCCAACCATCGCGCCACTCATTGGTCGTGCCGGTTTTGGCAGCGACCGGCCGATCGGCGAACTTCAACGGATTATTGTTGCCGAAAACCGGCGCCCGGAGATCGTTGGTGGAAAGAATATAGTCCAACATGCCGAGGTATTTTTTTTCCACAATCCTCTCTCCTGGCGAATCCTTGTATTCTTCCAGAACACTCCCCGTGGAATCTTGTATTTTTAGGACGGCTGTTTTATTGTGAAAAACTCCGTTATTGGCCAGAGATCCGAAAGCACTCGTGTGATCCAAGAGCTTTACTTCTCCTCCACCCAAAACCAAAGACAGTCCGTAACGCTCCGGATTGTTAAGCGTGGTTATGCCTAAGCTTTTAGCCGTATTGATGGAGTCATTTACTCCGGCCAGATACAGAGTCTTAACCGCCGGAACATTGAGAGACATAGCCAGGGCTTCCTTCATTTTAACGGAGCCTCTGTTTTTTCCGTCATAATTTTTCGGGTTGTAATCCTTACCCGTTCCTAAGTCAAAATCAGTATTTACGTCCCAAAGAAGTGTTTCGGGGGTGTAGCCTTTTTTAAAGGCCGTCAGATAAACATAGGGCTTAAAAGAGGATCCTGGTTGCCGGTCGCGGATGGCAACATTAACCTGACCATCAATAGGTTTGTCAAAATAATCTTTAGAGCCCACCATAGCCAAAATTTGGCCGGTCTTCGGGTCTATGGCGACTAGCGCCGCATTTTCCGCGCCGTATTTTTTTGTGTTCAAATCCGCTCCAGTTTTAACTGCTGCTTCAGCAATTTGCTGCTTATCCCAATCAAGAGTGGTATAAACCTTAAGTCCGCCCTGTTCCACGGCTTGTTCGCCGTATTTTGACTCTAAATACTCCTTAATATACATCACGAAATGAGGAGCGGAGATATTTTCGGCATAAGGCGAAATTTTGCTTAAAACATCAATCTGAATCGCCTGCTCGGCTTGTTCCTGGGTGATATAGCCCAAAGAAGCCATTTGCTTTAGGACATATTCCTGGCGCGCTTTCAAGTTTTCCGGATGAGAGCCAAAAGGCGAATAATAGGTTGGCGCTTGCGGCAGGGCGGCTAGCAAGGCAGATTCGTCCAGTGTCAGTTCCTTTGCGTGTTTACCGAAAAATGTTTGGGCTGCCGCCTCAACTCCGTAAGCGTTAGATCCATAAGGAATTTCATTAAGATACATGCCCAGAATTTCGTCTTTGGAAAATTTCTGTTCCATCTCAATGGAAAGGATAACTTCCTTAATTTTTCGGGTAAAAGTTTTTTCTCTTGTCAGTATTGAATTTTTGACGAATTGCTGGGTAATTGTGGAGCCCCCCTGCGTGGTTCCGCGGTGTAAAATGTCTTTAATGGCCGAACGAATTATGGAGCTGAATTTTATACCGTAATGCGAATAAAAGGCTTGATCCTCCAAGGTTATAGTGGCGTAGCGCATGCTATCTGGCATTTCTGCAAAGGGGATGAGAGTTCTTTTTTCTTCACCATGGATATCATAGAGAATGTGGTTGCCAGTCCGATCGTAAATTTTGGTTGATTCCGCTATAAAGCGAGCGTTCACTTTTCCAGGGCTCGGCAAGTCTTTAGCAAAATAAATAAAAATTACTGCCACTAAAACCAGAGAGAGTAGCATGAAAGCGCCGAATATTTTACCAAAAGCTTTCCAGCGCGCTTTGCCAGTCGTGTTTCTAAAGTCTTTGAAGGCGACAAAGATGTGTTTCATAAAGTTGGTTACAAGTATACTATGAACGAACTTCTTTATCAAATATAAACAAAAGCAATTTTTATAAGCAAGAGAGCAGACAAACTACAACTCCAGCTCACTGGTTATTTTTTTAATTTTCGCACCTCTTTCTCAGCCAGTTTTATAACTTCGCGGGCAACATTGGTTTCAGGGAAAAGTTTTTCAAAACCCTTAAACTGGGCCAAAGAATTTATCTCTATAACGCGGAAGACTGAACTGTCCTTAAGAATATCTATTCCCGCATAATCCAAATGCATCTTTCGGACGGTTTTTTTAGCCAAAACAGCAAGAGCCGCCTCTTCCGCTTTGGGCGCGTGACCGGCTGTGCCACCCAGGTGAACATTGGTCCGCCATTCCTTTCCGGAAGCGGAACGCATCATCACCCCCAAGGGCTTACTGCCGACAACCAAGACCCGGTAGTCGTGTTTTATTTTGTAATACTTTTGAAATAGCAGATTGTTTTTGTTGTAATAGCTTTTTTTCATACAATGCCATAATTCTTCAGTGCTTGTTATTTTATAAACGCCCAATCCCAAGCTGCCATTCGTATTTTTTGCAACAAAAGGAAAACGCAACACCTTTTGATTTTTTTGAGCTTCGCGTGAAGCAAAAAAATAAGAATCGAGGCCGGGTAATTTATTTTGCATCAAAAAAAACTGTTGCGCCAGCTTATCTAAGCTTTGGTAAGAGCCGAAAAAACGGCTGTTTAAAACAAAAATACGCTTGTTGTTTGCATATTCAATAATTAGGCGAAGCAATGTTCCAAAGCGTCCGGTGATTTTTTTGTTGCGAACGCGCAGCGTAAAATTTGGACTTCTTGGTATAATTACATCGAAATCGCTAATTTCTCTGACGCCATCCCCAATAGATAGTCCCTTTTTATCCATTTGAAAAACAAGATCCGACCACGTGGTCAAATACATGTTGTGGCCCCTTTTTTCTCCCTCGGCAAAAAAACGGCTGGGGGCGTAATCGTCTTTGTTAACCGCGATAATGCAAATTTTCATAGAAAGTTAAATTATTTAAACAGCATCTTTATAATGGCCTTGCCGATGTCACGTGGTTTGCCATGGCTCGGATTAAAATGAAACATAAATTCCGGAGCCCCATTTATTTCCAGGATAAAACCAGGCGAAGAAGGATTTGTAATGGGCAAGGAAATATCTTTGGCAATCAAGTCAATACCCACCACCTTCAGGTCCAGAGTTTTTGTAACTTTTTTCAACAGAGCGGCGTTTTCCGGGGCAATAAAATCTGTCTGGTCTATCCACCGGCCACCCTCGGCTCCGCTAAAACCAAGAATAAAAGAAAATTTAGCGAGTGGAACGGAACTCAGAGCCAGCCCCTGAAAAGACAAAACATCTTTAGTTTTTTTATTTATTTTATAATTTTCAGTACAAGTCTTGCTATAGGCGCAGATTAATTCTCTGACGCTGCGCTTGCCATCACCCCTAAGGCGTATGCCGCTTGTTTCCAATATGCCAGCCGCCTTATGATCAACCATGGTTATGCGGTAGTATTTTCCAAAAACCTGTTTTTCCACCAAGACTTGCCGAGTAGTTCGGAGTACTTTTTTAAAAAATTTTTTAATTTTTTCCACCGAATCAATGTTTAAAAAAACCGAGTCGCCACCCTCACCCTTAAGCGGTTTAATTATCACTGGAAAGCCGATTTGTTTCGCGATGACGATGGCTTCCGCCACTGTTTTAGCGGGATATCCCTCCGGACAAGGCACATTGATGTCGCGCAGTGCCTTTTTAGTCAAAAACTTGTCCTTGATTATCCAAAGAGAAACGGGATTGGCGACGGAAAGGCGCGGTCCGCGAAGCCACACCTGCTGGCCGTCCTTTTCCAAAATAAAAACTCTTTCCTTGTCGAAAAACTTATAAACAGCAACCTTTTTTTTAAAAGCCGCTTGCAGGATGGTGCGAGTTCCCTGTTTATAGTTCTTTATTTCAGCCTCGGCTATTCTTTCCTTCATTCTTACTAACATCAATTAAAAATTTATTTAGATTTTTTTTGCCAACGATCATTTTTTTAGAAAGCTCCGCCCTTTCAATAATATTAACCTGTGTTGTTATGGCCACTGATTCCAAAACGAAGGTCAAGTTAACCTTCGGACGGATAGTGCTTCCAGTAGAAGAGTAGACGATAACAATGTCAGCCAAATCGGGGTGAGTGCCTATATATTTTTTCCTTAAATCAGCTTCGATAATCTTCACGTTTTCTCGAGAAAAATCACGGGGAACGTCCAGCGAAGAAAAATAATTTAAGACGCTTGAAAATCCCAGTTCTATGGCCAAATCAGTATCGATAGAGGATGAATATGCTCCAGTATCAACCTTTGCTTCAACTTCAATTTCCTTTCCTTCTTTGCCGACGAGCTTTACTTTTTCCACCGTCCCGATAACTTTTCGGCCGGAAATTTCCTCCAATTCTTCTTGAATTTCTCCGCCAAAAAGATCCATACCGACCCGCACCCCTTTCTCAATAGTTTTTATTTTGAGTCCGGCCACCCTTTCCATTCTTTCCCTGAGTCCGGCGCGGTTGGCCAACTGAATAGAAAGTCCTGGTCGAGCATTGAGTTCCAGAATAACCGGACCGCGTTCTTTGTCGATAGCAATGTCTGCTCCCAAAAATCCCAAATTTGATATTTCTTGTGATTTCACCGCCAGGGTCAAAATGTCTTTCCAATAAGGAATTTTAATGCCACTTAAAGTCAGACGCGTATTGAGAATTTGTTCGACAAACTTATTTTTCCCTTGAATTGCGGTCGTGGTAATGCCGGAGGCCATATCTATTCCGACCCCAATCGCGCCTTGCTGCAAATTAGCTTTCCCGCCAGATTCCTTAGTGGGCAGGCGAAGCATAGCCATCACCGGCACTTTATTGAAAACAACGACTCGGATATCAGGGATGCCCTTGAAAGAATAAGGCTTAAAAAGTTTCAGAAGCTGGAGTCTTTCCTCGAAAAAAGCGATGTCCGGGGTGTTGGACAAAGAAAAGGAACCGTCGAGAATATTTTGAATGTGGCTTTTTAAATCGGCAACGGTAATCAACGAACCATCGGCCTTTATCCAAGTGTCTTGGTGGTTCCCGCCTTCATCGCCTAGGGCGAAGCCGTTGTCTGCCCGAAATGCCATCGTAGCAGACGGGCGGGCAGGCTTCTTTTTTCCGTAAACTATCAAAATTCCCTCACCGCCAAAACCCCGATTAGGCTTCAGCGCGAATGTTTCTGGCAATGCTTGCCAATCAAACTTTTCCAAGTCATCGCGGCTTTTTATTTTGGCAATAAGTTGAGGAACGGGCAGGTCGTTTTTCTTGAGAATTTTTTTGCTGAGCAGTTTGTTATCCGCCAACTTCTTGGCTTCAAGTAAATTGTTGGGACGGATATAATCAAGGTTTCTGGCATTCATGCCCAAAACCCCAGTGCTGTTTTTGAGAAGATCAAACATAAAACTATTGCTTTTTCAAAATTTCTTTAAAGCGCAGATATTCACTAAGCCGGAGCCCTGTCCACTTGCCCAAGAAAAAATTAATCGGCAAAGTCAGAAGCACCAACCACGGTTCGGCTACAATAATTCTTATCAACGCTTCCCAGCTAGCCAAATAAAAGCCAACAATGGAAATTAGCAGAGTTTCCAGCGCTAAGATAATGGCAGTTTTGTTCCCCTTTTCAATTTGCACCGCTACGAATTTTTCCACGAGAGTGATCATGATCAAAATCGGAAAAATAGAAACTGAGGCTAGTCCAGTTCGGCGTAAGTTTCCTCCCAGCGTTAACATCAAAAGAACGATCAGCGCCACCAGGGAAAGCATAATCGCGACGCGGGGCAGATACAAGAGCCGCAGCGGTTTCAAAATGAAACGTAGCAACATGCCGGACAAGATGACCGCCAGAAAAATCACAATGCCGTATTTAAGCCCGTTGGTGGCTAAAAAAGCAAAAGTAATGAGCAGTGGCGTGTATATTCCAAAAGCCTTAATGCCAACCACTTGGCGCAAAAAGGCGATAAAAGTGGCGATGATTGGCAGCATCAGGATTAAAATTACCGTTTCGAAAGGAACCCCTTCGTTCAGAAAAAAATTAATTGTCGGGTTGGCACTTTCCATAAACATAATTGTTATTGATTAAAAACTAGGCGCACTTATTTTGCATAACCCTGCTGTTCAAATGACAAACGGCCACTGCGATGGCATCAGCCGCGTCATCCGGCCGGGGGATTGTTTTCAAT
>Ga0210044_10007162_pt1 | contig 14352 bp, 15 predicted proteins | sample CryGey13umfilter_2_FD_183959 | JGI IMG/M metagenome (GOLD analysis project Ga0210044, IMG submission 183959) | Groundwater microbial communities from aquifer in Utah, USA - Crystal Geyser 4/9/14 3 um filter (SPAdes) (version 2) | ecosystem: Environmental > Aquatic > Deep subsurface >...
GAAAAAAAATTAGAAGATTTCATCCTAAGCCTCTAGCTATCTCTTGTGATTTGTCGGTTGATTTTATGAGTATCAAATTTCTCATCACCACTGTTCTGACCTTGAGTGTAAGTATCTTCTTTTTGGGAAGCACCTTCGTCATGAATAATACCGACCACTCGATGCACTCTTCGTGTCCCTTTAGTCCTGTCCAAGACGAGACGGGATGTGCCCATGGTCTGGGCGAATATATGGACTGGCTGCAGAGTACTTTGAGCGCCATAACTCCGGGGCACAGGGTTCTGTTTTTTATTCTTGTCTATGGGGCACTGATCTTCTCTGTGAGTCGAGATATCAGATACCATGGTCGTAGGATCCAGCTCATAATACGGCGATCTTGGATGCACTGTAGTAACTCACTTTATAGGTTTCGGCGCTGGCTTGTGATGAAAAATAAAAAGCTGGCAGATGCTGCATACGTTTAAGAAAGTTCCTATCTCTTAACGTATTTTCAGTATGAAATCATCAAGTAAATTACGCCTCGGTGGACTGCTTCTCGCTGCACTTTTTGTCTTTGTCTTGTGGGGGGCCTCGGGAACCTCTACCGAGAAGGGCAGTACGGTACTCGCTCAGCATGAGGTAACTCTTTATAAGTCGCCCCTTTGTGGTTGCTGCACCAATTATGTTGGTTACCTTAGAAAAAAGGGGATCACCGTCAATGTCATAGATACCGACGATGTTGATCAGATCAAGATGGATAATGGTATCCCCAAAGAGTTATGGAGTTGTCATACAACTCTAATCGGTGGCTATAGTGTTGAAGGACATATTCCAACCGAAGCCATGGAAAAACTCCTCACTGAGAAGCCGGATATTCTTGGTATTGGCCTCCCGGCAATGCCATCGGGCTCACCGGGTATGCCGGGCGGGAAGACAGGGCCTTTTGAGATCAAGCAGTTTATGTCCGACGGCGAGCACACATTATTTATGAACTTATAACTATGAAACGATTTTTCTTCACAACAGGCTCGCTTCTGGCCCTCTCGGCGGTTCCGCGTATCGCTCTGGCTCACTGCCCACTTTGTACTGCCGGTGCCGGGGCGGCTGCGGTGGCAGCTTCGTATCTAGGCGTTGGCGCGCTCAGCATCGGCATCTTTATTGGTGCCTTTGCTGTGGCAATCGGATTGTGGTTCTCAACATTTTTGACGAGACGTTTTGGTGTGCGCTTCCCGTTTCAAAAAACGCTCCTTGGGCTAGCTTCTTTGCTTCTCACGGTCATACCGCTGATGCCTCTCATCCCGGAGTACTCATCTTTTTACCTCTCGTGGACTGGAGACTACGGCTCACTACTCAACCGAACTTATGCTGTTAACAGTATGCTGCTCGGAAGTTTTCTGGGAGCACTCATGATGACCCTCTCACCAACTCTGAGTCGCACCGTCAGCCGATTGAGAAAAAGCCGAACTATTCCATTTCAAGGAATTATCTTAACCTTTCTGATGCTCTTTTCAGCAGCACTCATAGCCGAACTACTCTCATGACGCCTCTCTTTTTTGCACTTGCGGGGATCGCCCTTCTCTTTGTTCTCCTTCTCGGATTCAAGAGCGTCTCGCGCGCACGATTCTGTGTTATCTGTGCGAGTGTTGGTGGGACATGGGTGCTGATGCTGGGAGTCTCGTATCTTGATTTCCCCATTGATAGAACTCTCCTCGCACTTTTAATGGGGCAGAGTATTGTCGGCCTCTATTATCTGGTGGAAAAGCGTCTTGATGTGCGGTATCACATTTTGCGTCTGCCGTTTTTGCTCACACTCACGGCTATTGCCTACAGTGTGGTCGTTCCCGAGCAGCGTGTACCCACGGGGTACACGCTGCTCCTACTGGGAGCTCTCTGGCTCATTTTCGCCGGCATCTTCGCATTCCGAACTAACGCAACGGTCCGAACGGTTGCAGAAAAAATCATCGCCTGTTGCAGGGACTGGTAGAGGAACTCCGTACGATCTCAGAACTTCTTTAGCTTCACCATTCGCAAGCTACTTTCAAGCCAGTTAAGTTTGGCTTTAACAGTCGAATTCTTCCACATTTTCAGTGTTTCGGTGTCGTGTCGGCTGTGCTTTTTCAAAGTCTTAGATTTCATAGTCCTTTAATATCTAATAAAGCTTTAATGTCCTCCGCATCTTGGTGGCGCCCTGCTCGCTTTTTCATTTCAACCAAATCATCTATAGCAATTAACGGTATTCCCACATTCTCAATTTTTTTTGTGACTTTATTCTTAGCCATTTTTTCAAAATTCAGTGATTCTTCAATAATAATATCAATTTGTAGGGGATTGTTTATGGGAGGATTGAAGGTGAAGGCTCGTAAGTTTTTCTCTTCCAGCCATTTCTTAACTTTCTTCTTATCGCTCAAGTCCATTACAGAGACCGGTAACCTTTCGGAGTAGCCAAGTTCCCGCATCACCATCTCAATTTTCCTGAGGTTCTTTTCATCGAGAACGACCAAAATATCTAGATCTCCCGTAGAGCGAAGGTATCCATGGAGGTTCACGGCGACGCCTCCCACAACAATGTATTTCACACGAGCTTTATTGAGTGCCCGGAATATCTGTTCGAAAAGATTCATGAGTACATTGTACTATGTTTGTTATATTGGATGCGATCATATAACTTCTGCGCTACTACTGATCTGCCTCTCGGTTTGCGTCATCTTCGGCACTGTACTGCTCGGCGAGTTTGAGGAGACGGTCTTTTTTGGGACCATCCTCGAGCCCGTAGCTGGCGTTTGTCGCTAGAAATGCACGATAGTCGGCTCCGTTGGCCTCTGCGAGTCCCATAAGCCGAGCATGGGCCATGATTCGGTCTTCTATCTGGTCGATGGGAGTTTCCCCCCAGTCATTGGAATACTGCATGGCATCTCTTTCTGCTGATTTTAGCTCGCGCATGTGCGCCAACAGCTCCTGATCGCTTGCATCAGGATTCTGCCCTTCGAAGCTATCAACTAGCGTTGATAACTCGAATCTATTATCCGCCTCTGAGGCTTCAGGATCAGCCTCAGAAAGCTGCTCCATGTACTCTCTATATAACTCTGGATCATTTTCTTCCAGAGGTTTTAGGCTTTCCTCGACCTCGGCTTGAAGTTGGGCTTCATGCTCGGCCTCCCACTCTTCATCACTCATCTCGCCCTCTTCGTCTTCCTCCTCCCCCTCGAGCTCGTCATAAGCCTCGTTTGCGGCATTGATCATATCCTCGCTTTCCGTCCTCACGTCCTCCTCGTCAATATACTGTTCTTCGCCCCAGTCTTGATCCAGATCTATCGTGATATCCGTCAGCCCGCTGCCTTCGGGTGCTTTTAAGACAAATCCCTGGAGCGGAGTATCGGGCTCTTCGTTTTGGTAGTAGTTGGTTACCGCGTAGGGGGTGCCGTTTTCGTAGGCAGCTTTCAAGGCGGGAATCACGGTGTTTTTGAAGAGAGGGGAGTTGGCTATCCGCTCTTTTTCCTGAGCGTATGTCTCTTCCAAAACGGCTCGATTATAACCATGATCTATGTATCCAACTTCATGCTGAACCACATGCCAGATAAGGCTTCTGAGGTCAGCCTCATATCGCTGGGAGTTTTCTGGGGAGTTTTGTGTTTCTAGTGCGTCCATTACAGTATTATGAACTTCTAGCGAGCTTCTGTCAACCTCGAGGGCCGGTCTGCTTTCCACTCGGGGTGAAGTGAGCATCAGCCCTGTGAGTGCTAATTTTAGATAGGGGCGCATAATTCTTGCTGTTCTACTCTGCTAGCCGCTGATTTCTTTCAATGAACTGACTGACCCGGTAGTCCATAAGTATATGTCTTTTCAGAATTGGCTTTCTGAGGACGAGGCCCTCCAAATTGGTGCAGCGGCTTAGTGCTACATACACTTGGCCGTGAGCAAAGGTCCCACTTCCGATATCGATCACTACATTATCAAAGGTCTTACCCTGGCTTTTGTGAATGGTGACAGCCCATGCCAGCCTCAGGGGATACTGCCTGAAAGAGCCCACCGAATCGGCCCGCAGTGTTTTTGTCTCTTGATCGAAAGAGTACTGAAAAATCTCCCATGTATTTTTATCTACGGTGACCGTCTTACCATCACTCAGCTCAACCACCAGCTGATCTTCCAGCTCTTCCTCATTAAAGCCGATGCTGATGACCTTCCCCACACTTCCGTTTACCCAGCGGCCGGCCGGATCATTATTGAGGAGCATTATCTGTGCACCGACCTTTATCTCAAGTTCTTCGTCAGTGGGGATCTTTCTACTTGTGAAATCTCCTGACAACTCACCATAAAATGTGTGCGTTTTTGTCTTGAGCTGCCTCAACTTCTGCACGTTGATAGCGTGTGCCGCGGAGTTTGTTGGTGTGAGGGTAATGGCGAAATTATTCTCGCTCATATCGTAGGCGGGAATATACCGCTTATTCAAAACCTGAAGGTCGCTGTGTTCGATGCTGTTATCACGTACCTTGTTGAGGATGTCGATAAACGCTCTTTCCTTTTGACGATATATTTTCTCTAACTCGATGATCTCCATCTTTGTCTCACTGAGGACTTTCGCATCAAAGAAGTAGGGGCTTTTGTACTGAGTCCGGAACATCTCCCTCTCTTCCGCACTCGCCACAACGGGGGGAAGTTGATAGAGATCGCCAATGAAGATCATCTTCAGACCACCAAACGGTTCGTCGTTTTCACGGTAGATACGGAGGGATGTATCGATGCAGTCCAGAAGATCCGCCCGCACCATGGATGCCTCATCAATAATAATCGCGTCGAGCCCCATTATGAGAGTCTGGAGCTTTCTTGATGGGATATCGTCTCTCACCATTTGCGGAGTTACATGCGGTGAGAAAAGGAAAAAGGAGTGGATCGTCTGCCCCCTGACATTGAGGGCCGCAACGCCGGTCGGCGCCAGTACAACGACCTTTTTCTCTGTATTTTCACGGAAATATTCAAGTAAGGTGGACTTTCCCGTGCCGGCCTTTCCGGTAATGAAAAGGTTGCCGACCTTAGTATCCTCGATGAGCTTTATCGCCGCAGCGAACCGGTCGTTTATTTCGATCTTCATTGTGATTATTCATTTACTGAGATACTCAGCCGGGCCTGGTTCTCATCTAAGGATATGAGGTCGATTTGGATGTTTCTTAGCGCATCAATGAACTGAGTATTATCTTCAGTTAGCATTCGGGCTGGGGGACTAGCTAGGAGCGTTCCTGCCGTTAGGGCAGTCACTCATGGTTCCGGCTATAAAATAAGGTAATGCGCTACGGACCCTTACAGCGGCCTAGTATAGAACTTTTAGTCTAACTCTCTGGCTTCAAGTTTTTGAGAGCTTCTTCAATAAACTCATAGCCCAGCTCGCCGAGTGCGGCTGGCATAGATTCAATTATGAAAATATCGTGCTCTTCAAACAACTTCTCCCAGTCTAGTGACTCTCGCTCCACCGGCTCATCCGCGCCAACGCGTGGGAAGATAGTGAGTCGTTTAAAGTAGTAGAAGAAATCTATTCGCTCAAATAAGTTCGCCTCATCCATCGTATCAAGAAGAGCCCAAGCGAAACTGTCCCCAACCATTAAAACGCGTTGTCTTTTCTCCGGGCTTTTAGGCGTGCTTTGGATTGTAGGGTAGGGGATGGCTTCCTCTGTGAAATCTGCTCGCCACACATTAATAAGCTCTTTGAGGTCGTTATCGCTTCCTCGTGGCTGGGTAGAGAAAGTCACCGGATCGCAGCTCATGGGTGAGAGCGAGAGAGTCCTTGCGACTTCTGCACTCACCAGGCAGGCGGCATAATAGTTCCAGTGTGTTCCACCTTTTGCAAAGAGTGGAAGCTCTGACTCCTCTTTAACTTTAATGAGGAATGCCGTCGCGTCAAAGAAGCTAACAGCATTGCTCTCAAGTAGTGGTACGATCTCCTGATGTCTATTCGTACGGTCTGCACGGTCAGGTCTAATATACTTTTCCGGGATAAACTCGGGGTAGACAGTTGCCTTACTCGGACTCAGTAAAATCAGGAGCTTCTTACCTCGCTCTTCGAGGGCGAGTTGCAGTTTTTTCAGCTGCTGAACCTTGTTGTTAAGTTCAGCATAGTGCTTGTCCTGAAGATAGTAACCATTCCAGTCATCTATGTAGAATTTTTCATATAAATGGCCATTTTTACCCAGTACGATCTTTCTCTCGCTCTCACTCGCTATCTCCCCGAAAACATCCAAATTGAGCTGATTTTCACTTTTAACTAACTCTCCTCTAAACCCGAGTTTATCTTCAAACCAGCTTTGGAGGGTATCTTGGTACTTTCCCGCCATGAAATCCTGAAGACTCAAGGTCGGCCGTTCTTTCTCACTGGTCTCACCATTGAGCGGAACCGTATTAAAGATTCCTGTTGCCATCTGCACTCCCGGTACACAGAGTAGGAGTAGGATTATTATGATCCCGATAATTTTTAAAACCTTTTTCATTAGAAGCGGAAGTAGATGAACGGATTGAAGCTCGCATTGACGAGTGAGAGTATAGAGAGGGAAAACAAGACGAGGGTGATGATGTATTTTACTCCGGCATGCTCAGGCCATTTCACTTCATCAATAAACTTTCGTACGATACTCAAGCTGGGAATGAACGAGATCGCAGCTGCAACAAGGAGGATTACAAGGCCACGATTACTTACTAAATCCGCCCATAGTACTAATGGTAGGGACGTGGTTTGCCAGATGAACATTCTTTTTATAGTGGTAAGGGCTGTGCTGAGGTTCTCGGCTCTAAAAAATACCCAGCCGGTTGTTACCAAGAGGAAGGTGAGGAGGCGGGTTAGCACTGGTGGCAACTTTTCTACTTTTTTGAGCCAGAAGATCTTGTCCAACATTAAAAACAGGCCATGGAATGCTCCCCAAACGACGAAGTTCCACGCTGCGCCATGCCATAGTCCCGAGAAAAGAAAAACAATCCAGAGGTTGAAATAGGTGCGTTTTGTTGATATCTGATTTCCTCCTAATGGTATGTAGAGATACTCTTTCATCCAGGCGGAGAGAGATATATGCCAGCGTCGCCAAAACTCGGTAAAGCTTTTTGCGATGTACGGCATGTTGAAGTTTTCGGCGATCCGAAAGCCCATCATATATCCCAAACCGATAGCCATGTCTGAGTAGCCGGCAAAATCGAAGTAGATTTGAAAGCCATAGGCAACAGCTCCGAGCCACAAGTACGCTGAGGGCAGTGTGTGAGGGTCGAGTGCGAACAGGCTGTCTGCTATCTGACCTACTCCATTTGCAATAAGAACTTTTTTCCCGAGACCAACCGCAAAACGAAAAGAGCCATAGAGAAACTTGTCGACTGTATGTGTGCGCTCCCTGATTTGTTCAGCTATGTCGTGGTAACGCACGATCGGGCCGGCAATGAGCTGGGGGAATAGTGCAACGTAGAGAGCATAGTTGGCAAAGGTGCGGGCCGGTGCTGTTGTCCCACGATAGATGTCCACGAGATAGCTGATCTTTTGGAATGTGAAGAACGAGATACCGAGGGGCAGAGCAATGGCCGTCCAGTGCGGGGCGTCGAGACCGGCAACTGAGAGTAGGGTAGAGAGCTGATCAACAAAAAAGTTGGCGTACTTCGCATAGGCAAGGAGCCCGGCATTTGAGATAAGACCAATTATGAGCAGTTGTTTTGAACGGTTTTTCGCCCCAGACTTCTTACTCGATTGGATACTGCGTCCCAGTAAAAAATCAAATGCGCTGCTCAGTATTAGTACGAAAATAAAGCCGGGCGCTCCCCAGGCATAAAAGAGATAACTACCAAGGAGCGCAGTATAGTTTTTCCAGCGGTCCGGTGTGAGAAAATAAAGTGCGAGGAAAATCGGTAGAAATCCGAAGATGAAGAGCAGCGAGCTAAATATCATTGGGAAGGTTTACTTCTAACGTGAGCGTGCTCACTATACAGCTAGTGTACGTTTGCACGAATTACAAAAAAACTTTTTTCTATTCCGTTCCGAGGGGCTATACTGCGCCCGTATGAAACCAGAACTCTTACTTCCAGCGGGTGATATTGAAAAGATGAAATTTGCTTTTCAGTATGGAGCCGACGCCGTGTATGCCGGAGTGCCCATGCTCTCGTTGCGTACCAAAGAAAATAAGTTCAACATTGCGATTGTAAAGGAGGCGGTTGAATATGCACGTTCACAAGGCAAAAAGATCTACCTCACCGTGAATATTTTTCCACGAAACTATAAGATCCCCCTTTTGGAAGCTGCCTTGCGGCCAATGGCGGATTTAAAGCCGGATGCATTTATTGTGGCTGATCCGGGCGTGGTGATGTTGTGTAAAGAGTTGGCTCCAGAGATTCCCGTCCATCTTTCGGTGCAGGCAAACAACGTTAACTGGGCCTCAGCTCAGTTCTGGCATAGGCAAGGAGTGAGTCGGATTATTCTTTCGCGTGAAATTTCACTTGAAGAAATACGCGGTATTCATGCGCATAACCCAACGCTTGAGTTAGAGTTCTTTGTGCATGGATCTATTTGTATGGCCTACTCGGGGCGCTGCTTGCTTTCGAGCTATATGGCCTACCGCGATGCGAATCAGGGCATTTGTGCGCATAGTTGTCGTTGGCAGTATAAGCTTCATAAGGCGATCGATAAAAACACCGTCGATGAACAGGAGGCGGTAGATGCCGCGTACCAACCGCTCGATAGTGACTATTATCTAGAAGAGGTTAGTCGTCCCGGGGAGTTTTTCCAAATCGATGAGGATGTGAATGGTACCTACATAATGAACTCGAAAGACATGTGTCTGATCGAATATCTCAAGGAGTTGCGTGATGCCGGTGTGTGTAGCTTTAAGGTTGAGGGACGCAATAAAACACTTTACTACGCGGCCACAGTTGCGCGCGCCTATAGAAAAGCGATCGACGAGATGGAAGCGGGTAAGCCATTTAATCGGGACTACCTAGTTGAGCTGGCAAAGACGTCAAATCGGGGTTTTATTCCCGGATTCTTGGTCCATAATCCGCGTGATAGTGCTCAGGAGTATGAAAAAAATCTTAGCTATCAAACGCATGAGTTTATTGCCGTGATTCGCGACGTAATTAAAAAAGAGAACAAAACTCTCTATGCGCTTGAGGTAAAGGGACGCCTCGATGCGCCGACTTCATGCGAGATCCTCACACCTGATGACACGTATGAGGTAACGATCAAGGAATTTTTCACAAAAGATGGTGAGACTGTATACGTCATTCATCCAGGGCAGCGTGACCATGTATATATTGAGCTCTCAGACTCTGTGCCTGTTGGTTCAATCCTTCGCAAAGCAACTTTAACCACTTATCCCATGACCTCAGACTCTGTGCCTGTTGGTTCAATCCTTCGCAAAGAGCGCGAAAAACATCACTGAGTAGACGGAAATCCTTTACAGTTTCTCGTTTAATACTGGCCTTAATAAGGCTAGTTCAGATAGAAACTGCCCTTTCTCCATTTTATTTCATAAATGACAGTATTTGAATACTGGTCGAAATAGTTCATAGTCGTCCCGAACTGAGGGATCTCTATCATGGGGGCGAAATCAAGGCCCTCCTTATTCACGTTACCGGCGCCAGTTTCTTTCAAGTGTGCGGCAAGTTTTTCTTTTGCGGCATCTTCATCTATTGAAGGCATCACTTCGGCTGTAACGTCAGTCCACCTGCCACTTTTATAGCGAAGGAGGTAAAAATTCTGTATGCACAGTGGTCCGCAACTTGTGTTACTCACGGCAATCAGGTCATCCCCCCTTGTAGTGCGAAAAATTGCCATATCTCCACCGCCGTCCCAGCTAGGGGTGCGAATCTCAATATAATCATTCTTTAAATCCAAACTCGCAATGGCATTTTCCCGTTCTGTTTTCGAATCACCAATTCCCATTCCCAAATATTTTGAAGGAAGGGAGTAGTAATAATCTTCAACGGTCGTGGTTTTGGTTGGCGTTTCAGCCAATTCCATAAGGACGGCATAGCACCACTGTGTAGGATCAAAATTACCCTCAGGAGCCCCAAAAGTAATTGTAGGACTCTCCCCGGTAGTACATCTGGCGTTTGCATTCGGGGCTACTTCTACGAGCGCAAATACTCCGGCCTCATGATTTGAGGTAGGATTGCTCACGAAATAATAATCCTTATCTGTTGAAGGATCTTTGGGAAGTTCGTGCGGAGATTTCCCGAAATGGGGCTTTAATTCCGCCCACGTGTTAGAACCTCCATATCCGGAATAGTCCAAATCATCGGAAATGACGCCGGATTTTCTCGGATAAGGTTTTCCCTCCAAGTTAATTTTAACCAACACCTGCTGAATGCTACTCAAATTAGATATTCTCGCCGCATCTCTGGCTCTGAGAGGTGCATTTTTTAAAGCTTCGATATCTTCATTTGTTCCACATTCTTTTAGGGCGGACTCTACCATGGTCTTGAACTCAGCATCTTCTCCATAGTTATCAAGAAGATTCTGCATGGATTGACTGTCGTCAAGATCAAATCCGTAGTTTATGTAAATCTCTTTGGTCTTTTGTTCTAAGGAAGGATCTTCGGACTTTTTGGCTTTTACGTTTAGGCAATAAGCTTCTTTATTGGCACTGAGAAAACGATTTTTTTCTGGGGCCTTGTCTGCTGGATTCCCCGCGCCTTTCTGCTGGCAGCCGGAAAAGAGCACCACTGCAACTAATATAAGCAGTATGATGAGTTTTTTCATGAAATAAACGATAAATAATGCTTCCTTCTGTATCTGATTATAATCAGATACTACTATAGCCAGATAAAGTTAACAATCTTGGCTTCCTGCGGAAGACTTGGTGAGCTAAAAATCACAACACTATTCTAACTTTTGAGCTTTCTACCAACTCCTCCTCACTATAATCTCCGTTTTTCCAGTACAGCTTCCACGCTTTTGCGCCTTTTCTAAAAGAAAGAACCTCAGTTGTGTCATCAATAAATGCAACTGCGCAACCATCTTCGATAGCAACTGCCGTCCCCGGAGTTCTGCGCGAAATAATTTTGAGTCCTTTTGATCGATGGCCTCGATCTTCAAGAGCACTTTTGTAGTGCGGGCAGTGGAGCCCTTTTATGAGGCCGAGTCCTGAGACGCGAATGTACTCAGTGCTCTTTGGATTTTTAAACTGTCTACTGTCGCTTACTCCATACTCAAACCAGCAGATCGATCCTGCGCTCACCCCGGCTAAGACGATGTCTTTTTTGTAGGCCTTTTTGAGAAGAGCCGTAACGCCAAATCGTTTCCACCTAAGCATCATCTTCAGTGTATTGCCGCCGCCCACATAAATAAGATCTGCTGAAAGAATTTTGTCAGCGATCTGTTTTTGCGTATATTTTTTTTATATAAGTTGAGCGTGTCAGTGGCGCACTGTAATTTTTTGCCGTACATCTCCTCAAACCACGCACGATACTTTGGATGATCCTCAGTCGCCGTTCCCATAAAAAGCGCCCGCGGATGTTTCTTGCCCGTAAGGCGAACAATCTCCCGATCAATGGGTAAGCTCTCCATTGAGGTGTTACCATTTTTGCTTGTGTAGCCACCTATTGCGACAATTTTTGACATGTTGCTAGTGTATCACGTCATGTTAAACTAACACACAGTGGCCATAAAAATACTTCATACAGATCTGAACGATCATCAAAAAGCGGAGGAAGCTTTTTTTGCGAGCGATAAGTCGATGTGTTCTGTAAAAGACGTTCATAAACAGGTTTCGTGGAAGATGCGATCTCTGTGGATGATGAATGAGATTATCGAAAAATATCACTTGGATTTCAGTGGCACTACGTTGGAACTTGGAGGTGGGTATGGAGTCCAGGCGGCCTACCTGAAGGCAAAATATGGTGACAATATTATTTTGCACTACTCTGATATTTCGTTGACTGCAGTGAAGACGAGTGAGCGATTTGAGGAGTTTTTTAAGGTGGAGATTGATCATAAGTACGTTATGCAGTCCGAGCTGATCCCTCTTGCCGGCGAGTCATTTGACTGTGTTTTTTTCTTTGCCGCTTTTCATCATATCCAGGATCACAGCCGCGCCTTGGAGGAGTGTCGTCGCATCCTCAAAAAAGGTGGAAGGCTCTACTTACTTCTGGAACCTTCATGCCCAAAGTACTTGCAGGGATTATTTAACAGACACACTCGACGTGATCACATTGAAGAAGAAAGTTTTAGCCGGAAAGAATATGCAGCTTTATTAAAAGGGCAGTTCTCAACTGTCGCTCAGCATAACTTCACCGGCTATTACAATCGAGAGTCTCGTCGCTCACTGCTCTATTATTTGTTCTTGTCGCTTCTGCCAAAGTGGCTTCTTAGGTTTTTACCCTGCTCGCAGCTTATGGTAGCCGTTAAGTAGTAGGTAGATCACGGTTGAAGCTCCCGTTTGCTCAAAAATGAAGACAGTCGCCGTGCCCTTCTAAAAATGCTGGTCTCCGCACTCTAAGAAAGTCGAAAAATTTCAAGCAGTTTCGCTCACAGTACATGCCTCTTGAGACGTTGCATCTTGAATGTAGAATGCGGGTAACTGCTGCATGACTTCAAATGGTGTCGCGTGATTTAGAGCTTGTTCAATGTGCGCCTGAAGGCGTTTCATTTTCCCACTGAGTGCTTGGAACTCTTTATTATTACTTGGATCCCAGATTCTATAATGGGGGCCATATAGTGATGGGTGTTGTGGGGGGCGTTTCCACTCTTCTCGTTCATAATCACGTTTTCTGTATTGAAAGACCGATCTTCCATCAAAGCCAAAGAGTAACCCAAAAACTTCAGGTGTTTTTTCCATTATATTCGAGAAATTTTCGATCAATTCACTGAAAAATCTGTCTACTTCATCTTTAGAAAGAGGGGAGCTGGCATCATGCTTTCTGCATGGCAATCCTGCTCTTCTAAAGATATGGCTGTTTTTCTCAAGTACTTCTTTAAGGGCTTGATCGTGAATGAGGAAAATACTCCTTTTTTCTTTTTCCCCGAAACTTAGTGCTCTTATACCCGGAATATCATGCTGTATGAGATCTTCGAGTTCGACTCCGCTATACTTAATCTGATTGGGGCAAAAAGGAGTAGTTGATTCAAGCTCATCAGGTACAAAGAACTCAGAGATCGGTTTCACGCCAGCGAGAGTGAGAGCTACATTTGCAGTTTCTCCACTGAGTACGTGTGCCGCCGCCACATCGCGAATAGAGCGCGGGTCATTTTTAAGGTGTTTCGCCAGTTTGCTTTCCAGCGCGGCATTGTTAAGTTCTACTCCCGAGGGCCCAACTGAAGCCTTTTGATCTTTTGGAATAAGATAGATTTTTTCAGCGTCGCTCGTTCGTATTTCTACGCAGCCTGGTATAGGGGTATCTCCACGACGATAGGCACTTCTTTTCCACGCGACCGTGCCAATTTGATCATAAAGATCATCATTGAACTGTTGTGGCGGAGTCACTGTTCTCAAGTTTTCATCTTCATACTCGGTGAGATATGGGTAGTCTGCTACAACAACTGTCTGCCCCGGATAGTCTAGTACTTCTATCTCTTGCCCACGAAAAAGAATCGTAAGTTTTTTGAGGAGCTGCTCTTTTTCCGGTGTTTGGTTTATGTTGTCTAAATTTCGCATACTCTATTAGAGTTATGTATCATAATATTATATCACATTTTTGTGCGTTTGAGGTCTTCGGAAGTGATGATGTTGTTCTAGTTCAGTCTGATTCTGGACAGTATATTTCCGTAGAGGGAGATAATTGTCCTTTTAAAGAACCGGTATGCAATTTATAGACGTTCATGAAACAAAATTCAGAAATCGAGAACTTCACTTGAGCTGAGCTTATTTAGCATATAAACATGGCCTGTAAATAGTTGGCTCCGCATGTTGGAAGCAATCCGAACTTTCTTCGCTGTAGTGGGGGGGGTATAATTTGTTCATAGTTGTTTGCTATAATCCTCCATATGAAGAAAAACTCTCCTATCATTGTTTACCAGGCAAATAATGGTGCTATTGAGTTGCCTGTTGATGCACCTACGCAGACTTTTTGGGCAACTCAGGCTCAAATTGCTGAAATTTTCGATATTGAACGTTCTGTAGCCACCAAGCATATCAATAATATCTTTAAAGATAAGGAAGTGGATGAAAAAAGGAATGTGCAAAAAATGCACATTGCACATTCGGATAAACCAGTGGCATTTTACTCATTAGATATTATGCTAGCCGTTGGTTATCGTGCCAATTCAGGTAAAGCTATTAAATTCCGTCAGTGGGCAACCAAGATCCTTAGATCCCATATTGTTGATGGATATACTATTAACAAAAAGCGAATTTCTAAAAACTACAAAGTTTTTCTTAAAGCCGTTGAGGATGTTGAAAAGTTGCTACCTTCTGGTGGAGTTGT
>Ga0210044_10007174_pt1 | contig 14340 bp, 13 predicted proteins | sample CryGey13umfilter_2_FD_183959 | JGI IMG/M metagenome (GOLD analysis project Ga0210044, IMG submission 183959) | Groundwater microbial communities from aquifer in Utah, USA - Crystal Geyser 4/9/14 3 um filter (SPAdes) (version 2) | ecosystem: Environmental > Aquatic > Deep subsurface >...
AATACCACTGGATCAATGGATTGCTTGCCGCCAACACCATAGTAATCTTTGGTGAGTTTATAAATAAACCTGAGGTCTAATTTCTTCTTTAAGTTGCGGTAATAGTTGTCTTTGGGTATTCTGTACGACAAATGAATTTGCGTGAATAGTTTTTCTTCATAAAGCTTCTTGCCTTGCATGACTTTGTATTTATGTGGATGCCACAAATATACGTATTTAAATCATTCAGTAATCAAGTTATATTTGATAATATTCGAAGTTTTTTATGTAAGTTTTAGGTGTTCAATAAAATGGAAGTCATGAATATTGTATTAACACTACAATCTTTCAAAAATCATCACTCATCATATTATTTCCAAATCTTCTTCTTTAATCCATCCGGTGCTACCATTGGCGAGCTTTATTTTATACCAATCATTTATTTTTAAGGCCAGATTTACCTTAGTGCCTTGATGAATTACAAAGATTATGGTGCTCTCTTCTTCTGGAGAACTTTTTACATTTACAGCAGCAGTCATTACAATTGCCGAATTATTTTGAGTGCTTTCTTTATATTTATTATAACCAGCGAAACCAGTTATAAAGCTAATTATAAGCATAGTAACGCCTGCCCAAAAGGAAATGCTTTTGACGATAAACTTACGGGTGGTGAAAAATAAATAAGCTCCCAAGGAAGTAAAAATCCAAAAAATAATGCTAACTAAAGCCCACTGTTTTTCGGAAAAGATATTCTGAAATTGAAGCCACCATTTTTTGAGGAAAAATACTGGTATTACTTCAATCTTATCACTGATTTTAGTATTTGCCACGTTGAGATTATAATTCAAATCCTCGTCGGAGTTATCGATTTTTTTAGCTTTTTCGTAATATAATATTGCTTTGGGATAATTGTCCAATTTATACCAGCAATTTCCAAGGTTATAAAATATCTCATAAGACTGTTGTCCATTGAAGAGTAAGGAATTATAAATGTTGATGGCTTTGTGATATTCTTTTTTTTGATAAAAATCATTTGCCGAGGCAAAATTCTTTTCTTCTTGTCCAAAACTACTTTTAAACAATGAGATAAATATTAATGCAAGTAAAATTTTTGTTGTTTTCATTATTTGATTATTTTTTCAATTTTACTGATAATCATAAGACTCTCGTCATAAACTCCGTGGACTTCATCATCACTTTGAATAGGTGCGAAGCGAGCATATTCACAATGTTCAACAGCTTTTATGGCTTCTTCGATAGTAGCGGCATCGATATAAGCGCTAAGTGAAGTGCGTAAATTATCCATCGAAAGCTCAGATAATGGGATGCTGAATTTGTCGCTCAGATATCCCCATAGAACTTTTGAAATTTCAACATAAAACTCAGAATTTTCACCAGCGTCCATAAGTTTTTTTGCTCTGGTCAATCTTTTTCTTGCTACTCTGGTGGCTGTTTTTGTCTTCATCATAACCACATCAGCTCTCTGTTTAGCGAATTTTTTGTTCAAGATAATTAAAATAATTGTGATTAGAGGAATGATTATCAACATAATAATGTGCCAAAAAGAATTAAAAAAGTGATAATTCTTTTCTCTAATTTCACCTAAATCTGTTTTGATATACAAAATATCTTTGTTTAAATATTTTATGTCTTCGCGATCCACATTTGCCTCCGAAGGAATATAGCTTCCTGCCTTTCCTTTTGCTACTTCAATATTAAACGAATTGCTTTTTAGATTTACATAACTTCCTCTATTTACATCAAAATAGGAGAAACTTATTGCTGGGATTTCAAATTTTCCTTCTTTACGCGGAATTATAAGATATTCCCATGTCTTTGAACCACTAACACCACCAACAGAATTATCCGATTTAGTACTAATTTTCGGGTCATAAACCTCAAAATCAGAAGGAAAATCCGGCGGGGTAATATCCAGCAAATCAATGTTGCCACTACCTTTTAAACTGATTTTTAAATTCAGTGCATCATTAGCATTCACCTTATTTTTATCTACGGTGGCTGTGAGGGTATAATTTCCAACAATGCCATTGAAATTGTTTGGCTTGCCTTTTTCTGGCAAAGGCTTTACTTTAATAATTTGCTTTGGCGAATTTACTTCTACGTTAGTATTTTGACTGGTATTTATTTTATTGCCATACATCCACTGTTCCCATTGGTCGCGCGGTTTACGGCTGGTTACAATGGTTATTACTGCTTTGAGATTAAAGCTTCCTATCTGAAGTGTGCCTGAATTTTGAGGGAAGATAATCATTTTTTGAATAACAACCACATTGTAAACCTGGTTGTTATATGTCTCTTTGGTAAGTTTCAGCTGTCCAATATCTATCATCTCTTTCCAAAATCCTGTGTACGAAGGTTCTTTGAAATCGGTGATATTAGCAATCTGTTTTTTGGAATAAATTTTCTGAGTAACCAAAATGGGCTCACCAACATAAGCAGAGTTTTTGCTTATAATAGTACGCCCAAAAATTAAACCGTCAGCATTTGAATTATTAGCATCATTGGATTTATTGTCGGCATTTTGGTTGCTGTTTCCGGGAGCAGCGTTAGAAGATGAATTTCCTTTCACAACTTCTACAACGGCTGAATTGGAGTTATACCTTTTTCCATCAACCACAATACTTGCGGCGGCGATGGTAAATTTGCCAATTTTGCTTGCTCTGAGTTGATAGGTGAAGGATTTGTTATAAGATTGACTCATGGAGCCGTTGATTATCTGAGTAGATGATGAGGTAGAAAGATATGGGCCTCCAAGATAATCAAAATCTTGAAAGGTAGGTCCTTTGAAATCGCGCCCATCATTGTTGAGCTGATAAGTTACATTGAAAACTTCACCCAATTCCACAGCACCCGGAACTTGAACTTTGAAGTTTACATTCTGGCCTATTCCTACAATGCTCAAGAATAACGAAATAAATATAATAGCTATTTTGTTCATAGTCATCTGTTTACCAATCTTTTTCTATAGTAACTTTTGAAGCTTTTACTTTCTTCTTGTCCAAATTATTTTTTGTATTCTTATCTTTTTCGGCAATGGCTTTCAGCAGTCTTTGAGCATCTTGCTTCGACATTTTCTGTTCTTTTGGCTGAGCGCCTTCAGGTTTTTTGTTGTCGTTCTTTTGTTTATCCTTGTCGCCTTGCTGGTTTTGCTGCTTGTTTTTATCTTGGTTTTTGTCCTTGTTGTCTTTGCTATCTTTCTTATCCTGCTCTTTATTCTGATTTTTGTCTTTGCTATTTTTGTTTTTATTTTTTTGCTGTTGTTCTTGTAACAAATGCTTTTGAGCATAAGAAAGATTGTACTTTGTCTCCTTGTCGGTAGGATTCAATTTCAAAGATTTTTTGTATGCGGCAATACATTTTTCCCATTCTCTTTGCTGCAAATATGTATTTCCGAGGTTATGCAACACTTTAGCTTTATCGCTTGGGTTTAATTCCATCTCGCTAAGCTCATTAAACCCTTCACCTGCTTCTTTATATTTTTTCTGTTTATAAAGCGAATTGGATAAATTATATTTTGCTTTAAAATATTTATCGTTTTTTTCGAGTGCTTTTCTATAATAATCTTCGGCTTCGGTGAAATTGCCATTATTATATTTATCGTTTCCAGCTCTCAAAGTTTTTTTTGAAGCTGTCTGGGCTTCGAGCTTCAGGCTAAAAAATATTAATATTGCTAAAGTTAATATATTCAATACGTTAAATTGCTTTTTCATGTCTTTCTTATAAATAATTTATTTAAAAATATTGAATTTTGAAGCAAATTTTCCTTTGCGTTCGGTAACTATTGCCTCCAAAGTAAGCAATATTATTGCTGCCAACACAAATATTTGAAACCATCCCTCATAATCTTTAAATGTTCTTGTATCAATTTCGGTTTTATCCATTTTGTTGATAGTGCTAAAAACTTTGTCCAAGCCAACATTATTTGAATTGGCTCTTATGAAAATACCATTGGATGCTGAGGAGATTTTTTTAAGTATTTCATCATTAAGTTTTGTGATGATAGTGTTTCCTTCATTATCTTTTTTATAAGACTGTTGAATTCCATTTTTATAGATAGGAATTGGAGCGCCAGATTCTAATCCCATGCCAATGGTGTATATTGCAATTCCCTCGTTTTTAGCTTCTTGAGCTGCATCAATAGCGCCATCTTCGTGGTCTTCACCATCTGTAATTATAATTATGGCCTTATTTTTTTTGCTTTCTTTAAATGATTTATCACTCTTGAAAGTTTCTCTGGCAAGATTTATTGCCGAAGAAATTGATGTCCCTTGCTTGTTGATATAATCGGTACTTACCGAAGCTAAAAACATACGTGCAGCGCCATAATCTGTAGTTATTGGAAGCTGAGTATATGCATCGCCAGCAAATACAATAATGCCAATTCTGTCGCCTTGCAATTTATCAATAAGCTTCGATATAGCCATTTTAGCACGTGTCAGACGGTTAGGTTTTATGTCCTCAGCGAGCATAGAATTTGATATATCTATTGCAATAATTAAATCAGCCCCACGGCGATGAATTTTTTCCATCTTTGAACCTAATTGTGGATTGGCTAATGCTATGGAAATAATTATTATAGAAAGGTTTATCAATAAAAATTTGAAAGCTTTTTTTCTGGGTGATAATCCATTTATCAACTGTGTAATTAGCTTTTCTTCACCAAATTTATTCAAGGTTTTATTGTTAATTATCTTAATTGAAAACCACAGTATATATAGCAAAATCACTATTGCTGAAAGATAAAGATAGTCGGTATTTTCAAATCTAAAAATATTCATCTCTTTATGGTTTTGTTCTTAAAATTGTTAATTTGACAAGTATTTCTAAAAGCAAAATTGCCAATGCTCCAAGTAAAAGTTCTTTATACTGATCATACTTATTATTAAAAATACTTACTTCAATTCTCGTCTTTTCTAAATTGTCTATTTGTTTATAAATCTCTGAAAGACTTTGGTTTGATGTTGCTCTAAAATAGTTTCCATCAGTAATTTTAGCTACTTTTCTCAAAACTACTTCATCAATTTCTACAGGCAAACTTGTAACCTGCATTCCGAAAGGTGTTTGCACGGGGTAGGGAGCCATTCCATGACGGCCTACGCCTATGGTATAAATTCTTATCCCAAAAGTTTTCGCAAGTTCGGCGGCGGTTGCAGGATCCATAGAACCCGCTGTTTGTACTCCATCGGTAAGCAAAATTATTACTTTGCTAATTGCTTCAGAATCTTTTATTCTGTTGACAGCCGTTGCCAATCCATCGCCTAATGCTGTGCCATCCGCTATCATTCCGCTTTCCATTGGATCAATTAGATTGTTAACAACTTGATGGTCAATTGTTAGAGGACATTGTGTGAATGCCTCACCGCTGAAAATTACTAATCCAATTCGGTCGTTGGGTCTTTGGCTTATAAACTCCTTGGCGACTTTTTTTGCTGCTTCCAATCTATTTGGTCTGAAATCCATGGCAAGCATAGAACTCGAAACGTCCATTGCCATTACTATGTCGATACCTTCTACATTCATCTCTTTATGACTGTCGCTCGATTGAGGTCTTGCCATTATTACAGTCAAAATAATCAATGTTAAAAGCCTTAGGATTATAGGTAGATGAATGATTTTTTGTCGTGGACTTTTTAAATCTTTACCATTCAACCAGTCTGTAGATGACATTGTTAGACTTGCATTGAGCTGCTTATATCTTAAAATGTACCACAGAATTATTAGTGGAACTAAGCTTAAAAGAAGAAACCAATAAGGATTTGCAAAGCTAATATTTTGAAAATAACTTATCATTTTTCAGCCTCCTTATCTTGTGTAATTTCCTTAGTAGAATTTACAAAATTATAGGCCCATTTTATTGCGGCATCATTTACATTTCCCAATGGCTCGTACTTTGCAAATTTCACAAGGTCAGAGGTTTGTAGAATTTCTTCTGTCTTTTCTACCAAATCTTTTGAAAGGTCTTCATTGCTGAGACTTCCTATAATTTCGCTGCTTACCATTTCTTGAGCTGGAAAATCATATCTGCGCTCAATATATCTTCTCATAATATTTGTGAGTTCTGAGTAATAGGATTTTATCGCGTTATTTTGCCATAAATTTTTGTCTTTCAACTCATTTAACGAAGATATCGCTTCAACATCTGCAGACGGCAAAGGTTTTGTAAACATATTGAAGATTGGTTTATTTGCTTTGTATCTTCTATAAGCATAAATTCCAAATCCTATCAATCCCAAAATCAAAATTATTGGCAACACTATTCTAAGAATTTCCCAAATAGTATATGGTTCACCTTTGATTCCTTTTATGTCTTTGAAAGCTTTTGTGGTATCCACAGCTAAAGTGTTCACATTCAATAATAAACTGTTGGTGGCCGACTTGCTAAAAGTTGAATCACTTTTTAGGTCATAAATAAATTCCATCGCAGGAATAGTGAAGCTGCCAGAATCAAAGGATGTTATCAGATATTTTGCTCTTATAGAAATTTTGCCACTACCTAAATCTACTGTGTCTAATTTCCCTTTCTGCACAATTTCGATATGGCTGCTAATTGTGTCAGTAAAAATAGGCCATATAACAGTTTTTGATTTAGGTTGAATAAGCTCAAAATTCAAATTGGTCTGGTCGCCAATAAGAATTCTGTTTGTGTCAATACTTGCTTTAATTCTAACTTCTTGGGCTTCTAAACTAATACAAGCCAGAATGAATATAATTCCTAAATATATTTTTGCTATCTTCATATTAAAATCTGCTCTCTCTCATTCTAAATAATTTCAGCAATGGTTTCACATAATCGTCATTGGTACTTATATTTACCCAATCTACACCAGCAGAATTAAAGGTTGCCTTCAATTCTTCTTGATGTTTAATCCACCAATCGCCATAAGTTTTACGCACCTTGTCGAATGAAGTATCTATCCAATGTTCTTTACCAGTTTCCGGGTCATTAATTTTTATCAAACCCACATCCGTAAGTCGACTTTCGGCAATATCGAAAATTTGCAAAGCGGCTAAATCATGCTTACGTGAAGCAATCTGCATAGCTTTTTTGTATTTAAAGTCCATAAAATCGGAGATTACAAAAACAGTGCTGCGCTTTTTAATGACATTAGTAAGATATTTAAAGGCTTCGCTGATATTTGTTTTGTTACTTGTGGCTTTAAAATTAATAAGCTCATGAATTATCCTTAGAATATGTTTGCTGCCTTTGGCTGGAGGAATGAATTTTTCGATAATATCTGAGAAGAAAATTACTCCAACTTTGTCATTATTTGCTATGGCAGAGAACGAAAGTACCGCGGCAATTTCAGTAATAACATCTTCTTTATGAGCCTTTTGAGTCCCAAAATGGTTGGACGCGCTCACATCGATAAGCAGCATAACCGTCATTTCTCTTTCTTCCTCAAAAACTTTTATAAAAGGATGATGAAATCTCGCTGTTACATTCCAATCTATAAAACGAATGTCGTCGCCAAATTGATATTCGCGCACTTCGCTAAAAGCCATTCCTCGACCCTTAAAAGCAGAGTGGTAATGACCCGAAAATATTTGATTCGACAAGCCTCTCGACTTAATTTCAATTTTCCTTACCTTTTTTAAAATATCAACTGTTTCCAAAATTCTTAATTATCGCTCGTTTTATAAAAACACAAATCTATTTTAAAAACTTATATTTCGTTAATTATATTTATTTCCCAGAAATTTATTTAAAATTATTCTGCTATAATTTTCTGATAATAAAATTTTTAAGGAACTTCAACAGTATTCAATATTTCGTTTATCACGTCAACAGAAGTTATGTTTTCGGCCTCAGCTTCGTAGGTAAGGCCTACACGGTGACGCATCACATCGGCACAAATTGCTCGCACATCTTCGGGAATCACATAACCACGACGTTTGAGAAAAGCATAAGCACGGGCGGCTTTAGCCATAAAAATGCTTGCCCTTGGTGAAGCGCCATAGCTTATATATCCTGCCAAATTGCTTAGACCATATTTGTCGGGAAATCTGCTGGCAAAGACTATGTCGGTTATGTAATTTTCAATTTTTTCATCAAGATAAACATCATTCACCACGGCTCGAGCTTTAACAATATCTTCCGGTTTTAATACAGCATTAGTCTTTGGTTTTTCATTCTTAATCTGCTGACGTAGAATAAGTTTCTCCTCTTCCTTGCTTGGATAACCGACTATTACTTTTAGCATAAATCTATCTACCTGAGCCTCTGGAAGAGGATAAGTTCCTTCTTGTTCTATTGGATTTTGAGTGGCAAGTACCAAAAATGGTGAAGGCAATTTGTATGATGTGTCGCCTATGGTAACTTGATTTTCTTGCATTGCTTCCAACAATGCCGATTGTACTTTTGCTGGCGAACGATTTATCTCGTCGGCAAGAATGAAATTTGCGAAGATTGGACCTTTCCTTACAGCAAATTCTTCTTTCTTTTGACTGTAAATCATTGTTCCAATAAGATCGGCGGGCAACAAATCAGGGGTAAATTGAATACGACTAAATTTCGCATCAATAGCTCCAGCAAGCGAATTTATAGCTAAAGTTTTGGCCAATCCTGGAACCCCTTCTAACAAAATATGACCATCGGAAAGTAGCCCAATCATTAGACTTTCAACCATTTTCTTTTGACCAATTATCACTTTACCCATTTCCATATTAATGAGATCTACAAAAGAACTTTCGGATTTAATTCTCTCGTTTAATTCTCTAATATCTGTCGTTTCTTCCATAAATATTATAGTTTTGTTTGAGGCGCAAATTTACCCAACAGTGAGACTTTGTAAAGTATAATTGAGTTAAAAAAGGTTAAGTACATCTAAGGCAACTATTTTCTTCATTTACAAGGTTTTATATTAAATGAAAATGTTTGTTTATCAATACAAACTTTTGAGCTGTTAGGTAAGCATATAATTTTTGCTTAGTAATTTTAATGTTGAAACTATGAGGAAATCAAAATCTAATATCTATCCAAATCTTTTTAATCAGGATTATGAGTTCTGCGTTTAGGAATTGTAGAAATAGGTTAGGGTTACCTTAGCGTATATGATAGGGATTAAAATTTTTAAGAAAACTTCTTTAAATTGATTTTTCTTCGTTGTCCTTCAATTTTAACCCCGATAGCTTTCGGGGCATATACAAGTGAAATGCTCGTAGCTGTCGGTAGCGGTTTTAAAATTTCATCCGCCTCGAAAAATCTAATTTTTTTAAGCCCCCTTAACTTAGCGTATAAAATATCAAATAACCTATAATTTCATGATTAAAAAAAATTATTTTTTAATCGAAATAATTATTTATTTAGTTATATTTGCCCCATCGGATCAACTCACTTTTTATAGATTATCATATCGCAGACCTGCGGCAGTATTTATTACTTAAAAAAATGTTTAATTATTAATTAGCATAATGAAGAAAATAAGGATATTAGATGTAGAATTTGAAAATGATATAAGTGCATGGGAAGTTCCAGCATTGAGAGGGGCTATTGTTGCAACTGTTGGGCGCGAACACTTCCTATTTCACAATCACATTGATAAAGTCTTTCGCTATTCCTATCCACTTATTCAGTATAAACGAATTGGGAAAAAGCCTCATTTAGTGTGTGTTGAGATGGGAGTAGATGATATTCATAATTTTTTTGAAAACAAGCAAGAGGGAATTATTTTGGGCAATAGGCCTTACGAACTTAAGGTGGATAAACTTAGTTTAAATAATTTTACATTGCAAGTCTGGGATAGTAATTTCAACTATTTCTTACAAGATTGGTTGCCATTAAATCAGAAAAATTATAAAGATTTTAAAACTTTAAAATCTGAAATTGATCAATTAGAATTTTTAGAAAAAATACTTAAAGGTAATGTTCTATCTTTTGCCAAAGGAATTGATTGGTATATTGAAAAAGAAATAAAATTGCGTATTCAGAACATTGTTAGAGTTAGTCCTATAAGTTATAAGGGTATTAAATTAGAAGCATTTACAATAAATTTTAGCAGCAATATTTCTCTCCCAAATAACATAGGACTTGGTAAAAATGCAAGTTTAGGATTTGGAGTATTGAGAAACATAATCGACAAAAAATAGGACAAGTGAAGAAAGTGAGTAACAAAGGTGCAGATAGATTGCACGATAAGAATTAATATTTGTATAAAATTATGGATATGGAAAATAAAAAATATTTATACGGAGCTGCCGTTCAAGGCATACAAGGCTTTATTTTTGAGACCAACAAACTCAAGGAGATTGTGGGGGCTAGTGAAATGATTGAACATATTTGCACAAATCTTTTTTACGAAGTGGTAAAGACCAACAAGGATGATAAAAAAATTATTCTAGGTGCTGCGGGAAATATTAAATACATCTTTGAAGATGAACAAAAATGTCGTGATTTTGTAAGAATTTTCCCGAAATCAGTCATGGAATATGCTCCTGGAATTAACATTAGCCAAGCGGTGGTTAAATTCGAAGGAGAAGATTACTCCGATAAAATTCAAGACCTCGAGAACCTTTTAAAAGCTCAAAGAAACAAAGTGCCATTAAGCAACGAAATTGGCTTTATGGCTTTGGAACGTGCACGCCGAACCGGAGGGGTTGCCAAAGAATTCTCAAAAGATGAAGCCATTGATGAAGCAGCAAGTCAAAAACTAAAATCGGCAAACAACATTAAACTTTTTGAAAAAATGGCGGGTTTTGAGCCAAAAGCATCTGAGCTTTCTTTCGACATTGAAGAAATGACCAAATCGGGTAAAAACTCGTGGATTGCTATCATACACGCCGACGGCAATGGTTTAGGACAAATTATCCAAAACCATGGTAAAGAAATGACCCAAAAAGGAATTTTCCCTCAATTCTCTAAAGCCATTGACGATGCCACAAAAGCCGCCGTTAAAAAAGCTTTTGAAGAAGTGGTTCTTTCAGATTCAGAAAAAAAAGCAAAAGCTGAAAATCCAAAATACCGTTATCCCATACGGCCTATTGTAATTGGAGGCGACGATTTAACAGTTATCATTAGAGCGGATTTAGCTTTTGAGTTTACTAAAGTCTTTTTAAGTCAGTTTGAGCTAGAATCGGAAGAATTATTTAAGAACTTAGACTTATCAGAATACAAACAAGGATTGACTGCTTGTGCAGGCATTGCTTATATCAAAGAGTCTTATCCACTGCATTATGGTTTACACTTAGCTGAGCAACTTTGCTCCGATGCCAAAAAACGTGTGAAAGCAGTCAATAAGGAAGGTAAAATGATAGATCCAAAATATAATCAGATGCCCAAATCGGCTTTGGCTATATACAAAGTTCAAGAATCCTTTGTCGAAGATTTGAAAATTCTAAAGGAACGAACTTTGACAACTGACACTGGATTAAGTTACTATGCGTGTCCTTATTTATTAGATGAAGCAGATAATCTGAGTAAGAAACTTAATATTATTAAAGAAGAAACAGATAAAAACGATAAATCGAAAGCCGTTGGAAAACTAAGGCAGATTGTATCCGAAACTTATAAAGATAAATCAACGGCTATCTTTATGATGAAGCGAATGGCAGAAGTCAATTCAGATTTTTATAAAAAAATGAAATTGGAAAATGAATTATCAGCCTTTGAAAACAATACCCAATCTCAACTTATTGATTTAATCACCTTACATAGTTTTAATTATGGAAACAGAACCAATTAAATATATCATTACCTTTCTAAGCGATTGGCATGCAGGCAGTGGCTTAAGTTCAGGTGCAGATGCAGATGCTGTGGTTATTAAAGACAAAAACAATCTGCCTTACCTACCTGGGAAAACCATTAAAGGTTTACTCAAAGATGTTTTTAAAGACATTGAAGAAGTGCGGCCAAATTTACTGCCTGCTAATTTCGTAAAAAGCTATTTTGGTGAATATGCAGATAAGAAAAAACCTTCTGATGCGGGTTCTTTATTTTTCTCCAACGCCGAATTAAGCCAAGACGAACAAAACCAAATTTCAAAAGAAATGACCGAGTTTCTTTACCGCAATATAGCATCTACAGCAATAGTAGAAAATGGTGTGGCCCAAAAGAATTCTTTGAGGGTTATGGAGGTTTGTATTCCTGTTCAGCTAAATGGATACATTGATGGAGTCAATAAGGCTGACGTTGATGCTTTTAGAAAAGCGTTTGCCTATTTAAGACATTTAGGCAGCAATAGAAACCGCGGATTAGGTCGTTGTAAAATTGAAATTAAAACCAATTAGTTATGAAAGAGATATACTACAAAGTTACACTTTTGTCCGATGTGGTTTTGAACAGCACATTGGCTACCGAAGGCAATATGACTACCTTAGATTATATTCCGGGAAGTAATTTCTTGGGCATAGTGGCAGGCAAACTTTATGATAACATAGATGCTGAAGAAGCCTTTAATATTTTCCATTCTGGGAAAGTTAGATTTGGTGATGCTACCATTTCGCTAAATGGAAAATCATCCTATTCTATTCCAAATCAGTTTTATACCGATAAACTAAAAAAGGATTTAACTATAGACCCAATTTATATCGATTATCTTATTGACCGAGAAAACCCACCCAAAAACGAACAGGGCAAACAACTCCAATTGAAGCAAGTGAGAAGTGGATATTTTTTAAGCGATTTTACCCTAATTAAAGAAATATACAAATCGTTTGCCCTTAAATCGGCCCAAGACCGAAAAACGAGAACTTCATTGGATGGAGCCATGTTTGGCTTTGAATCTTTGAATAAAGGATTAGAGTTTATTTTTTCTGTTCAATTTGACGACGAAAACCTGTTTAATTCTGTAAACGAAGTTCTCGAAGGAACACATCGGCTTGGAAAATCGAAAAATGCCGAATTTGGACAAATTAAAATTGATAAGATAAATCAGGCACCCGAGACTATTAAGTCATTTGATTTAGAAAACAGAGTGCTGGTTTATGCTCAAAGCAATTTGTGTTTTTTTGATAATTTTGGCATGCCCACATTCCAGCCCACAGCTGAGCAATTGGGTTTAAGTTCGGGGAATATAGATTATACCCGTTCCCAAATCAGAACGCATATTTTTTCCCCTTGGAATTTTAAACGCAACACTACGAACACCCAACGAAATTGCATTACTAAAGGGTCAGTTTTTGTGGTTGATGGCGTAAAAAAAAGTACTGATTCATCGGTGGTTGGATTACACACTGCTGAAGGATTTGGTCGTGTTCTATATAATCCGGTTTTCTTACAAGGCGATAAAGATTTTAATTTTATTGAACTTAATAAAAGTCCAAAAAGTGAAGTTAAAACAACAAATGAAAGTTCATTGTTAATCAAGTTTTTATCGTTAAAAAACAGTGAGAAAGAATCTGAAAAAGCTATTTCTGACGCTGTGCAAATGTTGGTTTATTCTAAAGAACCTGCAATTACAGCACTTAAAAAAATTACATCGAGCCAATGGGGGGGAATTAGAGCTATCGCCACAAAAGAAAGTGACATGAAGGTTTTATCACTTAAATTATTTGGCAAAAGAGAGCTTACTGATGCTTCTGAAAAAAGAGATGAAAAATTTGGTTATCTCACCCATGGTGTAGCAGATGAAAAGCATTGGGGTAAAAACCGGGCAGCTAATCGAAAAGCATTTGAAAATATCTTTACTCAAAACAAAGCACATGGTACTCAGTTTATAGCCAAGTTTGCCGCTGAAATGGCTAAAGAAAGTCGCAAGTTAGATTCCAAACAAAACCACTAACATTATGATGACACATAGATATATAGCCCGTTTTATAATAGAAGCCGAAACTCCACTGTTCGTGGGTTCCGGGCAGGCTTCCTTACTCAAAGATGCTTTGGTGCAAAAAGACGTGAATGGTTTTCCTATGATTTTGGGTACATCGTTGGCCGGAGTAATTCGACATGCTCTTGCTTCGAATAATTGGATAAACCAAGTATTTGGATTTGCTGAAAAAAACAAAGTAACTGGTTCCCTGTTAAAAGTAAGCTCCGCTCAAATGATTCTAAACAATGGCCTGGTTTCGGAAGGTATAATGGATGATATTGATGCAAATCTTCTAAACCGCTTTAATAATCTTCCTTCACGTCAGCATGTGCGTATTACCGAAAAGAGTGTTGCTGCCGACAAAGGACTTTTCGACAACGAAGTGGTGTATAAAGGCGTTCGTTTTATGTTCGAGCTGGAGTTAAAAGGCACGGCAGAAGATAAAATGTATTGGGATAGCATCATCAATCAAGTGCAAGGCCCCACTTTTCGCATTGGTTCGGGTACACGAAATGGTTACGGAAGTTTGAAAGTGATTGCGATGTTTAATCAAACTTTTAATCTACAAGACGAATCTGATTTTAATGCTTACATCAAA
>Ga0210044_10007178_pt1 | contig 14333 bp, 14 predicted proteins | sample CryGey13umfilter_2_FD_183959 | JGI IMG/M metagenome (GOLD analysis project Ga0210044, IMG submission 183959) | Groundwater microbial communities from aquifer in Utah, USA - Crystal Geyser 4/9/14 3 um filter (SPAdes) (version 2) | ecosystem: Environmental > Aquatic > Deep subsurface >...
GAACCTTGTTTTCCGGATCATCTACAAAAAAAACCAGAACAGGGCCTTTTTTGTACTTCGACCCGCCTAAGTATTCCATCACCTCGGGACTGCCGCCAAAATGCCTGCCGGTCCAGGCAGCCGGCCCGGAATCGGCAGTGGCGGCCACCATCGCATTACCGTTTTTGGTATTCACAATTAAAACTTTCCGGTATTTATACCATTCCCGCAAATATTTGACCCTTTTGCTCCAATCGGGCAGGTAAAGAGTTTGGACTGCGGCATACCATTTTTCGGTTTCTTCCAAACTTTTGCTTAAATTTTCCCGGGAAGGAGCAAAATAGCCCCAAGCTCCTAAGCCAGGGGCCATTCCTTCCTCATAATACGGACCGTGGTTGGCAACAGAATCCCCCGGATATCTTTTCAGATGCTGCTCGACCCCGATAAGTCCGTAGGTGGTGTTGAGATGCTCCCCTTCCAAATTTGCCTTGGTTTTAATCCCGATGATTTGGGAAAAAATCTGCTCCAGGGCTTTTTCCTGCGTCAAAGCCAAAGGACCAGGTCTTTCCGGCAGGATTTTGGCAATTGAATCCACCAAAAGCTTCTGGGGAAAATCAGAAGAGGTGGTATCGGCTAAATGCCGGATACTATTGATGATTTCTAAAGGCTGGGGCAGATTTAGTGTTCCTGCGAGTGGGGCAAAAAGAAGTGTACCAGTTAAGGCCCCTGCCCCGATTATGTGGGCCGAATACTGCCTGATTTTACTTAAATCAATACTCGGGTATTTTTTCTGAAATTCTTGTTTTACTTCAAGACTTTTAAGCTTGAGCTTATTGCGTAAAAAGTCGGTGTCTTCGGCAATATTCTGGGCAGGAAGTCTTTTCATAAAATTTTTTTAATCCTGGCTACTGCTTCTTCTTTTCCTAAAATCTTGATTGATTCGTTAATCGGTGGAGTAAACTTGCTCCCAGTTACGGCAATCCGCAGGTCCATGAAAAAGTCGCCAACTTTGAAACCGTTAGCTTCCGGCACCCCGTCAAGGGGCAGGTCTTTTGACAAGGCTTCTGTGGCTGTCGTTAAATGCTTTTCGTAATTTTTGCCCAATAATTTTTTGTCAACTTCCTGACGCGTAAAGAAAAATTTGGCCAACGGCCAATAGTCTGAAAGTTTGGTAATTCTTTCCTTAACCAAAGGAACGGTCTTTTCAACTAAATCCTGGGGATATTTCCTTTCCAAATATTCCCAGATTTGAGTTTTGAGTTTTGAGTTTTGAGTTCGTCTTATGTATTCGCCGTTAAACCAATCCAGCTTTTTAGAATTAAACACGGGGTTTGATTTCTGGAAACCCTTGAGATCAAAATTTTTAACAAATTCTTCCAAAGTGAACAGTTCCCGGTTATCTTTCGGCGCCCAACCTGTCAGCATAATGAAATTTAAAATCGCTTCCGATAAATAGCCTTCCGCCAGAAGTCCTTCACAAGAAGCGCTGCCTTTTCTCTTGGAAAGTTTACCCCCTTCAGGATCCAGAATATCCGTTAAGTGGCCTATTTTCGGCACTTCCCAACCGAAGAATTTATAAAGAAGAAGGTGAATCGGAGTTGAAGGCAACCAGTCATGACCCCTTAAAACATGACTTATCTTCATTTCATGGTCATCTACCACCACGGCCAAGTGGTAAGTTGGAAACCCGTCGGATTTTAAAATCACCAATTCCTGCAAAACATCCGTTTCCCAGGAAATTTCTTTATTCAAAACAAAATCTCTAAAAGAAATCTTTTCGCCTCTGGAAATTTTAATCCGAACAGCGCCATTATCTTCATAGGCATGGCCGCCGGCAACCAAACGTTCGGCGGCTTTTTTATACAGATCAAGTCTTTGGGACTGGACATAGAATTCGTCCCACTTAAGACCGAATTTTGTGAGTAAATTTTTGATCTCTTCTACCCCGCCTCTTTTTTCTCTTTTTTTATCCGTATCTTCAATCCTTAAAATAAAATCTCCGCTGTTATGTTTCGCCAGAGCGTAAGCGTAAAGAGCGGTTCTTAAATTACCGATATGCATCGAACCTGTCGGGCTGGGGGCAAAGCGGGCCCTAACTTTATCCATTCCAATTTTGATTCTAACATTTAATTTGGCATTTGGCATTTAGCATTTAGCATTTATAATGTATATATGACTTCCCTGACCCAAGTCGCCATTACTGCCAGGAAAATAATCCGCTACGGGATATTTTTTATTATCTTTCTTCTTGTTGGCCGAATCCTGCTTTCTGCCGGAATCTCTATCTACCGAAAAATCTTTCCTGCCCCGCCGCCAAAACCGACTTTAGCTTTCGGTAAACTGCCGGCCATTTCTTTTCCCGCCCCAATCAATTCAACCAACTTTACTTTTACCCTAGAAACCGTTGAGGGGGATTATCCAAAACTGGCAAGCCAAGCCAAAGTTTTTTTTATGCTTAAGCCTTCCTCAAATCTGCTTTCCTTGGAAACCGCCAAGGCCAGAGCAGAGGCCTTAGGTTTTGACCCCAATGCTCAACAAGTTTCCCAAACCGTTTACCGCTTTCCGAATCAAAAAGCGCCCTCCAATCTGGAAGTTAACATTGTCACCGGCGCTTTTTCCATATCTTACGATCTTAAAGCGGATCCCTCGCCGATCAATCAAAAACCACCCTTCCCTGAAATCGCTGCCTCAAACGCCAGATCTTTCCTTTCTTCAGCCAACCTTTTGCCAATTGACTTAACCGGTACGGTCACTCACGAGTTTTTGAAAGCCGAAAACACAAAATTTGTTACCGCTCTTTCCCAGTCGGAAGCGAAACTAGTCAAAATCAACCTTTTTAGAAAAAGTTACGATAATCTGCCGTGTCTTACTCAAAACGCAAGAGACGCCAACGTCTGGTTTATGATCAGCGGGCTTTCGGACAAATCCAGGCAAATAGTCGCTGCCGAATATCATTATTTCCCGGTTGACGAAACCCAGTTTGCCACCTACCCCATTAAAACCGGTGAGGCGGCCTGGAGCGAATTTACCGCAGGCAAAGGCCACATTGCCAAAACCGGAAACCACCAAGAAGGCGACAGTATCAAAATCCGCAAAATCTACTTAGCTTATTATGATCCGGGGGAAGTTTTTGATTTTCTGGAACCGGTTATTGTTTTCGACGAAGGCACCGAAGACGGATTCATAGCTTACATTCCGGCCGTCACCCCAGATTATTACGGCCAGTAATAATTGGCAAAGATCCAGTCGATCAGTTCTTTTGTCTCCCCAAATCTATCTTGGCTACCCAAAACCGCCAGTATTACTTTACGTCCGTCTCTCTCCACATAGGTTACCAGATTTTCCCGGGCACTCTCGGTCCAGCCGGTTTTGATTCCCAACACTCCCGGAACCTTACCTAAAAGTTCATTTAAGTTGGCTAGTTTGTGAGAAATTTTGCCGTCAATACTGGTAACCGTAATCTCCTTAGTTCCGACAATGCCGGCAAATTCAGGATTTTTCATCGCGGTTTCGGAAACTTTAATCAAATCCCGGGCGGTTGAGGTAATTTCATCGCCGTTGGTATCCAATCCGGTCGGGTTGGTAAAGACAGAATTATCCAAATACAGCTCTTTGGCTTTCCGGTTCATGGCCGCGATAAAATCTTCCCTGCCGTAACCGTAATTTTCGGCCAAAACTTCGGCCGCGTCGTTGGCCGAATAAACCAAAAGCCCGTCAAGTAAATCGGCGACCCTTATTTTCTCCCCCTCTACCAAGCCCATTTTTTGGCCTTCAGTTTTAATCCCTTTTACTTCCAAAATCTGGTCATCGTAATAATAATCCATCGCCACCAGGGCAGTAATAATTTTGGTGGTTGAAGCCGGTAGAAGTTCCTTATCCGGGTCTTTTTCATATAAAGTCGCGCCCGAGTTTAAATCAACGGCCAAGACCGCCTGGGCCGAGACAACCGGAAAGGCCGCGTTTCCTAAAAAAACCGGAGCTGGGGAAAACGTCTTGGATTGCGGTTTTCTAACCGAAGGTTGCGACTGTGGGACTGGCGAATTCAAAATCACCAGGGCTATGGAAGCAATAAACACAAAAGCCGCCAGATAAAAATAAAAAAAGCTGTTTCTTTTCATTTTCTAAGAAGCTCGCTTCTTAGAAGCCAAAAAACCAAAAGTAAAGCCACAACCGACATAATGGCTAGAAAGCCGTTCATTTTTTCTTTCTGTCCTTCCTGACAAGTAAATAAATTGTGAACAATAATATGGCACTTACAAAAGTAGCGACGGTAAAAATCGTTGTTAAATTATTTGTAAACATACTTACTTCCTAATTAAAAGTATACCAGACATTATAAAGACTACACTTGAAATCAATCCCCACAGCGAATAGGTCAATATCTGGTAAATATCTCTTGACGGATTAAAAACGCTTCCTATAATTCCGCCCGCAAACCAAGCAACCCCGATATTCGACACAAAGCTTGCTAAAAGTTCTTTCTGTTTGGGATTAAATCTCATTGATAAATTATGGAAAGAGCCTGTTTATTCCCCGATATAAATAGGTAACTTCCCTAACATTCGGTAAATCGAAAATTTTCATCAACATCCGTGACGGCCCTAGAGCACAACCTCCATGGAGAGGCATACCGTACCTGAAAAAATCTAAATAAAATTTAATTGATTCTAAAGATAACCCCTTTTCTTTCGCCTGCTTTTTCAAAACATCCAATCTATGCTCCCTTTGTGCCCCCGTTGTTATTTCTATCCCATTCCATAACAAATCAAAGCTTTTTGTTAATCTAGAATTAGATTCCAAGCGCATATGGTAAAAAGGTCTGGCCGAAACTGGATACTCCGTCACATAAACAAATTCATGTCCTTTCTCTTTCAAAACATACTCGCTAAGTTTTCTTTCCTCCTCAGGACTTAAATCGTCCTCTTTTTCTTTGGAGACATTCAACTTTGCCAAAATCTCTTTCGCTTCTTTCATCGTAAGTTGCGGAAACGGTGTTTGGGGCACCACCAAATCCTGACTAAACTGTTCTTTTATTTCCCTCCCGTGTTTTTCTTTTACTTCAGTCAAGGCTGCCACAATTGCCTTTTCTTCCTCGGCTATCACATCTTGATGAGATTCAACGAAAGATATTTCGATATCATACATTGTAAATTCAGTGTCATGCCGAGAGGTAAATGACGGATTTGCCCTAAAAACTGGTCCAACTTCAAAAACTCTTTCAAATCCCGCCGCCATAGCCATTTGTTTATAAAATTGCGGTGATTGAGCAAGATATGCCTTACGGTCAAAATACTTTACTTCAAAAAGTTCGCCTCCAGATTCACTGGGTGCCCCCATAAACTTCGGTGAGTGAATCTCTATATAATCATTTTGAGTCCAATATCTACGGAAGCCATCTTCCATCGCCGTCCAAACTTCAAAAATAAGTCTCTTTTTCGGGTGCCGCAGATCAAGAAAGCGCCAATCCAGACGAATTTGCTGATCAGTCTCGTTGTCCGAATATCGATCCATTGATATTGGAAAATCAGACTCTGATAAAGAGAGTATTTCAATATTGTCTATTTGAACTTCTATTTTCCCGGTTTCCAAATTCGGATTAACAAGTTTTTCGGGGCGTTTGGCAATTTTGCCGATTACTTCGACCACCGATTCCGCAGTTACTTTAGGAAGGTCCTGACCCACACACTGAATAATGCCGGACCTGTCCCGCAAATCAATAAAAGTGATTTTTCCATGATCCCGGATTGAAGCAACCCAACCCTCGAGTTTTATTTTCTCTCCGATTTTTTCAACTGCTTCCAAAACCAGCGTTCTTTGCATCATTCCATTGTAGTTATTCTTTCCAGGCTTGACAACAGGCGATTATTTTCGCTAAAATGTACAAATCTCCTTGAATTTTTTGGGGAGGTTTTTTGGGGCTTAAAAATATGAAAGAATTTGATCCAGGAAACAAAAAAGGTCTAACACCAGAAGAAGTACAGATGGCTTATGAATTAAGTCATCGAAAGAACGGTCAATGTGTTGGAATAAGAATTAATTCAGGCGGAGAGACAGAAACGTACACACCAGAACAAGTTAATAAACCCGCAAATCCCTCAGTTTCAGTTCCAGAATCCTAGTTCCGTTCCAAGAATTGTCTTCCAGAGAATAAACAACATCAATATAGCTATTAGGGGTTAGAGGATAGTTTTTAGCTAAGCCGAAACCGATTGCGTTAAACGCGATTCCATTCTTTTCCAGCTTAAGCTTTAAATGATTATTTTCTTTACCCACCGTTCTTGCTTCCAAAACCTTAACCTTCCGGGTGCAAAAAAGCGGAGTAAAATTACCCAATCCGGTTGGTTCAAATTCAGTTAATTTGTCGTATAGATCATAGTTTATCCGGTTGAAGTCTAACTCCAGATCAATTTTCAACTTCTTAGAAAGAATTTCTTCTGTTAAAAGAGGCTTGGCAAGCTTGTTAATCTCTTGAGCGAACAGTTTTATTTTTGCCGTTTCTATAGAAAATCCGGCGGCCATGGGATGCCCACCGCCCTCAAGATACAAATGTTCCAGTTTTCTAATTACCTCGATGATATTAAATCCAGAAATAGACCGGGCTGAGGCTTTGGAAATTTCTTTCTTTTTAGACAAAACTATCGCCGGCCGATAAAACTTTTCTACTAATTTAGCGGCTGCCAGACCGATAACCCCTTCATGATAGTTTTCATGAGCCAAGATAATGATGTTTTCCTTAACCTCATTACCTAATTTTTCCTGAGCGTGAACAAGCACTTCTTCAACAATCTTTTGCCGCTGAAGGTTGGTTTTACCGATTAGGGCCGCCAGTTCTCTGGCCCGGATTTTATTTTTAGTGCAAAGAAGTCTTAAAGAATCAAGTCCGTGAACCAACCTACCCATGGCATTGAGTCGGGGGGCAATAATAAAGTTGATTTCATAAGAACCAATGGAATTAGGGTCAATTCTTGCCTCCGCAAAAAGGGCCAAAAGTCCGGGTCTTTTAGTCTTAGCCAATTGAACCAGTCCGTATTTGGCAAAAGAGCGGTTTGGCCCAATCAGGGGCAGCTGGTCGGCAATTGTCCCAATTCCGGCCAGTTCTAAACCGTTTGTTGTCCCCAATTCCCTGGCCAGTACCCAGGCCACCGTCGACCCGCTTATTTGGGTAGTGTGAATTGTGGCGAGCGCGGCAGGCTTAATCTTTCCGGCTTCGTGGTGATCGGTAATAATAATATCAATTCCCAATTTACCGGCCAGGTCAACTTTTTTATTAGCAACTATTCCGTGATCAACAGTAATAATCAGACCTAAATTTTTGCTCTCTTTTTTAAGTTTTTGGATACTTTCAATATTGAGTCCATAGCCTTCAGAAAATCTTTCGGGAATATAGGGCAGGACATCCAAACCCAAAGAATAAAGGGCTTCCCATAAAATGGCTGTCCCACAGATTCCGTCTGCGTCATAATCACCATAGACAATCACTTTCTCTTTGGTTTTTACTGCTGTTTTTATTCGTTCTATTGCCTGACTAATTTCTAATTTACTAATGCCTAGTGCCTTGACTGATATTTTTTCCGGAGGAACGGGATTTAAAAATTCCTTCTTTTGCTTGGCGGTTTTTATGCCCCGGTTTTTCAGAAGGGCATCAATAATATTTTTGTTTTTCCCTTCACTTAAAATTTTCCAAATCATGCTGGTATAATATTATCAGCATGAACACGAAAGTCCAGCTGCCACCATCGGTTTTTGAAATACTGCAAAAGTTTACCAAAGCCGGTTATGAAATTTATATTGTCGGCGGAGCAGTCAGGGATATTCTCATGGGCCGGATCACCAATGATTGGGATTTCACGACCAACGCCACGCCGGAAGAAATCCTAAAAATCACTCCCGGCGGACTTTACAACAACCAATTCGGGACAGTCTTTACCGACAATCCCGACGACCCGAACCGGCCCCACGAAATCACCACTTTCAGAAGAGAAGAAGGGTACAAAGACCACCGCCATCCGGACAAGATAGTTTGGGGCAAATCACTAAAAGAAGATCTTGCTCGCAGGGAAGCGACAATCAGCGCTATTGCTCTTGGACCCAAAAATAACATCATTGATCCTTACCGCGGCCAGGAGGATTTGAAAAACAAAATTTTCCGGGCCGTCGGCGACCCTAATGAAAGATACCGCGAGGACGCTTTACGCATGATACGCGCCATCAGAATTTCAGCCCAACTGGGCTTTATAATTGAGAAAGGAACAATGGCGGCAATAAAAAAGAATGCCGCTTTAATCAATCAAATCGCCCAAGAAAGAGTTAAAGATGAATTATTTAAACTTTTGGCTTCTTTCTTCCCTTACGAGGGGATGTTATTACTCAAAAACTCCGGCCTTATGCAGCAGATTATCCCCGAACTGGAGAAATGCTTTGGTGTCGAGCAAAAATCTCCGGGCAGGCACCATATTTATGATGTCGGGAACCATCTTTTAATGTCTTTAAAATTCTGTAAATCCCAAGACCCCGTGGTTCGTTTTGCCACCTTAATCCACGACATCGGCAAGCCCCAGACTTTCAAAAAACTGGAAAGCGGCACAATTACTTTTTACAACCACGAGCTGGTTTCCACCAAAATTGCCATGAATATCGCTGACCGGTTGAAATTCTCCAACGCCGAAAAACAAAAACTCTATATTTTAGTCAGATTTCATCAGTTCACGGTTGATGAAAGGCAAACCGATTCAGCCATCAGGCGCTTCATCCGTAACGTAGGACTAGAAAATATCAAAGACATACTGGATTTAAGAGTGGCTGATAGGTTGGGTGGCGGCGCCAGAGAAACTTCCTGGAGACTGGAGAAATTTAAAAGAAGGTTAATCGAAGTCCAAAAGCAACCTTTTTCCATTAGAGACTTAAAAATAAACGGCAATGACGTCATGCGGATTCTAAATCTCAAACCCGGCCCCAAGGTCGGTGAAATCCTAGAAAAACTTTTCGCCGAAGTTGTGGCCAAAAAAACCGAGAACGAAAGGGAAGTTCTTCTTAAGAAACTACCTTCTTTTTAACTTTTTCTCAATCTTATCCCAAGTAACAAGTATCGCAACCGAAACAAAAGGTGATGAATAGGTTCCTGAAACGGTTCCGATAAGAAGAGCAACAGCAAACCATTTTATTGTTTCTCCCCCTAAAAGAATTAAGGCAAGAAGCATGAATATTATGGTAAAAGAATTATTGATTGACCGCGCCATTGTTTCGGAGGTGGCCAGATTAGCCAGATTGTAAAGATCCCCTCCAACTTTCTTTTTAAGCTCTCTCACCCGGTCGTAATTAACGATTGTGTCATGCACCGAAAAAGAAAGAATGGTAAGAAGAGAGGTGACAAACAGAAAATCAACCTCTGCCCCGTAAAAATGACCTAAGAGAGCAAAGCTGCCGATTAAAACAAAACTGTCATGGAACATCCCCAAAACCGCTGAAAGCCCAAATTTGAAACTCTTAAACCGCCAGGCAACCCACAAAAGAATTCCGGAGGCAGACATAATCAAGGCAATCACGGTTTTTTTCACCAAATCCGGACCGATTGAAGGGCCAACGCTCTCAAAACGAATCTGTTCCACTTTTGGATCGCTAAATTCTTGCGTCTCATGAAAAGTTTTTATCTGGCCATCGGGAAAACGATATTCAATAATCGTCCCTCCGGTAAAATCGATGCCGTATTTTAAACCCCATTTGCCAAAACCGAAGATTCCCGCTCCGATCACCATGCCGGATATCAAAAGGTAAAGCCAGCGATATTTCATCCAGTCAATCATTTTCTTTTCTCCTTAACCAAGACCCTTAACAAATTTCTGGAAACCACTATTCCCGTAAAAAGGCTGATTCCTATTCCTAACGCCAGAGTAATGGCAAATCCCCTGACCGGGCCTGAGGTGTGCAAAAAATTCCAATCTAAGGGATTGGCTAAAACAAAGGCGGTGACCAAAGTGGCAATATTAGCATCCCGGATCGAATCCCAAGCCCGACCGAAGGAAACCTCCAGAGCGTCTGCAACCGTGATATGCTTGCCCTTTTCTTCCTTAAACCTTTCAAAAATCAGGATATTGGAATCAACCGCCATTCCGACCGAAAGCATAAATCCGGCGATTCCGGGAAGAGTAACCACCACCGGAATCAGTTTATAAAGAGCCAAAGTTAAAACCCCAAAAACCACAAGGCCGATATCGGCCACTAACCCGAGTTTGCCGTAAACCAAAAACATAAAAAAGACAACCATGATAAGCCCGATCGCCCCGGCCTTAACACTTTTGGCAATTGATTCTGCCCCTAAAGTTGCCCCGACCGTTCTTTCTTCAACCAAAGAAACCGGAACCGGTAAAGCTCCGGCATTAAGCTGAATCGACAAATTCTTAGCCTCATCAAGGGAAAAATTTCCCGTAATCTGGGCCTGACCACCCGCAATCTTCTCCTGAACCACGGGCGCGGAAACCAATTCATTATCTAAAACTATGGCCACCTTCTTGCCGACATTTTCTCCGGTTATTTTCTCAAATTTATCGGCCCCCGCCTGGGTAAAAGAAATGGAAACCGCAGGTTTATCGGTATTCCTGTCAAAAACAACCGAACTTTCGGCCAAATCTGCTCCGGTTAAATCCGTAGGCACCAGGGTTGATGAGGGCGTGGCATTTTTTTCCACCGGCAAATCCACCACTTTCATAAAAACAAGCTGGGCGGTTTTACCGATTATACTTTGGGCCTGCTTCGTATCTTTGATGCCGGGCAATTCAACCATAACCCGGTCATGCCCCTCAAAATTGGAGGTTTGGACATTTGGCTCCGAAATTCCAAAAAAGTTTACCCGTCTTTCAATAACGTTTCTTAAAGAAGTAATGGCCAAAGATTTTTTCTCGGCCGCAATTTTGCCGGTATCGGCTTCAAAAACCAAATGGCTGCCACCGGCCAAATCCAGCCCCAGTCTTAAATTAAACTTGGATTGAAAGGGAGAGTCCACATACAAAGCGCCTAAAAAAAGAGCAAAAATTAAAATCAGTTTTTTGGCAGGAGTCATACCATTAGCCCACGAGGTCTTCTTCGTCACCAATAATCATAATTCTGCTTTTAGCTAAGATTCCAGAAAGGAAGGGGTCACGGCGTTTTTTCCTAAATTCAAATTCTTCCTTAGTCATCACGGTGTAGTTAATCTCCTTACCGCGCCTGCTTTCTTCAACCCTGATAATAGCCGCCAGTTCCGGCAAAACCACTTCCCCAACCACCAAAACATCAACCTCTTCTTCGTGTTTTCTGGGAGTTCTGCGGCCAAAGCTTCCGGAAAACATCACGAAATTCACCTTGCCAATTTTATTTCTGTTCTTGATAATTTCTGCTCCCAGACCGGTTGTTTTGGAAACAATGGCCAGGATATCACCAAAAAGAGGGTAGTCGCGCCTGACCCAATAGTAAACCCTGTTTCCCCGAGCTTCCTTTTTCAAGATTCCCGCCTCTTCCAATCTTTGCAGCTCTCGTCTAACCGCATTGATCTCTTCTTTAATTTCCCTGACAATTCCCCGAACATGATACATTTCCCTTAAATCCGCAAAGAAGAGTTCCAAAATTTTAATCCTGACTTTCGAAGTAATAATGTCGCTAAATGCAGCCATAACTTTCTTGAGGGCAGTCCTTCTTCGCTAAAGCTTCGAAGGATTAATATTTCACTTCATTTCCAACCGGCACAACCTCGATCCAAATCCGACCTCTGACAAAAGATATTTCTTTACCGGCCTTATCCGTAAACTTGGTCCGGCCAGTCGCCGAGGCCTTGCTCCAAGCTCCTTCGCTTACCTGGCCGTTTTGAAATACCAGGGCTTTCCCGGTTCCGATAGTTGTATAGAACAAATGCAGTTCTTTGTCAACCCGACCTTCCTCTTTGGCAAAAATCACCACCACGTTTTTGGCAGATAACTGTTCGCCATTCTCCAGATCTTTGTGTTCCTTACCACCATTAAACCTCAAGTAGCGATTGTTGGCCGTATCATATTTCCACTCTACGTCATAGCCCGGCATGCTGGTCCAAAAATTAAGCGAAATGTCGCTGGCCGTTGGACTTACGGTTTTATCATCAATAAACTTCCAGGACGTGTAGCTTTTGTTCCAGGCAACGCCGTTTTTATCTTCAAACTCAAAGCCTCTTTTGGTTGCCTCGGCATAAATTTCATCGGTCCGGCCGATTTTCTGATGTTCAACGTCCAAATCCATTCGCCTGTCATCAGTCAAAAGGGCCGGGTAGCCGGTGTTGGTTGCTCCGTTCATATCACTACCCCATTGGCCATTTATCCAGCCGATTTTTTCCAGAAGTTTATAGGCATCAACTTTAGAGTTGATATCCCCAGATGGCTTAACCCCACCCGGGCAGTTATCGCAGATATTATTAGCCCCGCCCCAGTGGACAAAAAGCGGGTTAGTCCCATATTCGGCAGCATAGTTAATGTAGTAAACCCGGGCGCTTCTGACCGGGCCAATCGTGTAGTCATCCGCCGCCACCCCGCAGTAAAAAACCGTCAAAAATCTGGTAATCCCGCCTTCGGCAACAATCTCATAAACGATGTCCGAGCGGGAAAGTCCGGATTGGGAACGGGAAGCAATGTGATTTTCGATCATGGCGACAATCGGCCTTCTTTTTTCCCAAATATCCTTTTCCTGTTTGGTAAATTTCTCGCCGTTTATCGGGCAAGCTTCGGTCTTGGGCAGGCTGGGGTCAATTTTAGGTTTTGGGGCGCTGCCTGTCTGGGGAACAACGCTCTTGCTTGAAATCCGGCTGAATACCAAAACAGAAACTCCGGTTGAAAGCAAAAAAAGTCCGACAAAAGAAACCACAATCATGAAAGTCTTGGTTTGAATGATTGTTTTTAGTTTTTCCATCAAACTACCTTTTCTAAAGCTTTCTTTTCTTCGGCCGACAGCTCCAGTTCGCATTTCCCTTTTTTAATCGGCTTAATATACAATCTAGTCCTTTCCCGGGTATGAAGGCAAGTGATAATTGCTCCTGAATCATCTCCGTCAAGAATAGCTAAAGAAAAACTGTGGTCTCCGCCAATTTCTTTAAAAGGATTGAATCTGACAATTCCGATTTTTTGAACATGGCTTTTACCCTGAAGCTCCAATCTTTTGATTTCCCGAGCAGCCACTGCCACCGCCTGCTCATTATCTTTCTGAACTTTCAAAATCTTGGTCAATATTTTGATCAGTTCGCCTTCCCCTGTATCTTTAGTCAGTTTGCGCAAAAAGCGGTAAAGGCCAAAAAACAGAATGCTTAGAACCAAAAGCCAAACACCGGTCACGACCGAGGCAATTAACATAACTGTTATGATAATATCAAAGTACGGTGGCAAAACAAAGAACTAGAAAACAAAAAGAAAATCCGCACTGGCCTTACGCTCATGTCAAGGGGCAAAAAAATATAGGTCTTGAAGCTAAAAATGATGAAGTTGGGCATAGAAAAAGTGCCGATATTTCGGCACAAGAAGCTCAGGCTCGCAGCATCAAGCACGACCTGGTAAGAAGCCTAATCCTCATTAGCTTCATCTTGTGCCTAGAACTGGTGATATACTTAGCCTGGAAATAATTTTTCTGCCTTTGGGAAGGAGGTGAAGTAAAGTATGGCAATGTATTGTGTCAAATGCCGCGCCAAGAAAGAAGGAAAGAATGCCCAATCCGTGACGATGAAGAACGGCAAGAAAGCAACCAAAGCTGTTTGTGAAACTTGCGGCACGACCATGTTCAGAATCGGCGGTTAACCGATTTTTGAGTACCTAAAAACAAAAGGGTTTCCTGCGAAGCTTTAGTGGAGTAGGATCTTTTTTGTTGTGTTGTCAATATAAAATTGTCACCGGCCCGTCAAGAGTACAGCCAATCTCCATGTAGTCCCCAAAACTTCCGGTTTCAACCCCGCACCGTCCGGTGCGGGGCAAGCCTTCCCTCAACTTCTTGACAAAATGGTCGTAGACTTTTTGAGCTTCCTCCGGTAAGGCAGCCTTGATAAACGAAGGCCGATTTCCACCGGAGGTATCGGCATATAAAGTAAATTGGGAAACTACCAGCAATTCCCCGCCGGCATCCTTCAGAGATAAATTCATTTTGTCTGATTTATCCGCCATCACCCGTAGCTTAAGAAGCTTGGCGGCCAACGTTTCGGTCTCCTGCAAAGTATCTCCCTTTTTCACCCCGACCAGAACAAAATACCCTTTCCCGATTTTCCCCACCACTTTGCCGTCTACCGCCCTCTTTACCTGCGCTTTTTTGACCCTCTGCACCACCAACTTCATGGGCCCATTTTAACAGAAAAATTAGAACAAATATGCTATAATACAGCTGCT
>Ga0210044_10007184_pt1 | contig 14317 bp, 9 predicted proteins | sample CryGey13umfilter_2_FD_183959 | JGI IMG/M metagenome (GOLD analysis project Ga0210044, IMG submission 183959) | Groundwater microbial communities from aquifer in Utah, USA - Crystal Geyser 4/9/14 3 um filter (SPAdes) (version 2) | ecosystem: Environmental > Aquatic > Deep subsurface > Groundwater...
AAGGCGATCACCGTGCCCCCGTGCTTCATCGGACCCGCCTCGCGCGTCACCAGCCCGCCGCGCCGGCGGATCTCGTCGCAGGCCGCGCGCGCGTCCTCGACCGCGATCGCGATGTGGCCATAGGCATCGCCCAGCTCGTACCGATCCACCCCCCAGTTGTAGGTCAGCTCGATGGCCGCCGCCTCGGACTCGTCGCGGTAGCCGAGGAACGCGAGGGTGAACTTGCCGTCGGGAACATCCCGGCGGCGCAGCAGCCGCATGCCCAGCACTTCCGAATAGAACCGGATCGATCGTTCGAGATCGCCGACGCGCAGCATCGTGTGGAGGATCCGCATGATGTTCAGGCCTCTCAGAGACAGGGAAGGTGGGCCGCCTGGGCGTTGAGCTGCGCGCGCAGGCGGCGGCATCCGGGGCGCACCCGCTCGACCAGCGCCCAGAAGCGCGCGGAATGGTTCAGCTCGCGCAGGTGGGCCAGTTCGTGTGCGACGACATAATCGATCAGTTCGATCGGCAGGTGCACGAGGCGCCAGTTGAGCCGCACGCCGGTGCGCGGGTTGCAGCTTCCCCAGCGGGTCTGCGCGCTCGACAGTGCGATCCGTGGAGCTTCGACCGGCACGAGCGGTGCGAGCGCGCGGGCGCGGCCGTGGAACAGCGCAGCCGCACGCGTCTTCAGCGCGCCGACGAGCGCCTCACGCTGCGAGATCGGGCTGCCGAGTTCGATCACGCGCGCAGCCTCGTCCCAGCGCGGCGCCGGCACGCCGCGATGCAGGCGCAGCGTCCACGCGTGGCCGAGCACCGGAATCACGGCGCCGTCGCACACCGGTGCCGGAGTTCCATGCGGCTGCCATGCGCCCAGCTTGCGCAGCACCCATGCGCCGTTGGCCTCGATGAACGCCTCGATTTCGCGCAGCGATGCGCGCGCAGGCGCACCGACGCGCAGCCCTCTCTGGTCGATCGCGAGCCCGATTCCGCGCCGCCGCGCGCGCCTGAGCGCGTACTCGACCACCTCGCGTCCCACCACGATGCGCCGCCGTTCCCCGTCGGGCGGCGGCAGGCGGAAGGGCAACTCGATCTGTCCGGAGACTGGCAGACTCATGGCCGTGAATGGTAAGCGAAAGCGCCGCAAAGATGGGGTCTAAAAAATGGGGTCAGTTCTTTACTTTATAGTGTTGATGACTCTGGCATTGCACATCCGGCCGCCGGGCGCGGGGCGTAGCCGGAAAAAACTATAAAGTAAAGAACTGACCCCGCCGGTGCTGACCCCGGCGGTGTCAGCGGAGCGGGATGCGGGCCTGGAGGCCGGCCGGGCCGATGCCGATCTGCACGGTGTCGTCGGGCTTGCGGCGCCACTGCCAGAACATCGTGCCGGCTCCGTAGCCGACAGCTGCGCCGGCGACGGTGTCCGAGAACCAGTGCTTGCCCGCGGACACCCGCGCGAAGTTGGCAAGCGCCGCGACGCCGTAGAGCCACGGCAGCTCGTACTCGCGCGCGAAGGGCGTGACGAACGCCCAGGCGAGGCTCGTGTGGGTGGAGGGCAGCGACGAGCGCAGATTGCCGGCAGCGAAGGGGTGGAAATCCGTGCGCCCGCGCCCGTCGGTCGGGCGCGAGCGGCCGATGGCGTACTCGGCCGCCTGATCGGTGAGCAGCCCGGCGAGCCCGGCTTCGAGCGCGGCGATGCCGGTGTTCGCGAGGCGCCGATCCTGCCCGGCCATCGCGGCGACTCCGGCAGCAGCGAGCGCCACGAACGGCACGGCGTCGCCCGCCGCGCGCAGCGCCCTCACCGCGCCGTTGCGCCCGTGGCTGCGCGCGAAACGCCAGCCCGGCGCGTCCAGCCCCGCGGAGAGCAACGTGGCCGCCGTGCCGAGCCCGATCGCCTTCCACGTGTCCGCATCGCCGAACAGGCTGCCGGCGCTCGCCGCATCGCGCCCGGCGATGTCGAGCCACGAGCGATCCAGCACCGAGCTGCCCAGATCCGGCAGCGCGTCGTCGTCCTCCACGTCGCCGAGCCCCGAGAGCCCGTCGGCCTCCAGCACCGAGCGGCGAGGGCCTTCCATCATCGCGTACAGATCGGCCGGCGAGGCGACCATCTGCGCCACGTCGCGCCCCCACTCCTGGAAGGCGAAACCGGCCTGTGCGCGCGTGTCCTTCGTGAGCATGATCTCGAACGGAACGGACAGGAACACGCCCTTGTCGCGGTAGCGCTTTCCTTGGCTGCCCGGCGCGTTGAAGTCCTCGTTGTTGGTGGCCGAAATCCATGCGCCGGCTTCGACTCCGCTCGCGAAGCGCCGTTTGAACTCGAAGCGCGCGCCCACGTCCCTGGCGAGGAAACGGCCGCCGCGGATGGCCAGTTCGTAGCCCTTCGCCAGGCGGTAGTGCGCGGAGGCGATCGCGGTCACGGTCGAATAGGACTGGAAGCTCAGCCGGCTGTCATAGCCGCGGCGCTTGAGCGCATCGACCGCGACGTCGAACGCCCAGGCCCCGCGCCGGGGCACGATTAGTGCCTGGCCGCCGACGCCAGCGTACATGTCTTCGTAGAATCCGGCCGACCAGCGCGTGTAGAGGCCGCGCGCGGGGGTGCCGAACCTGTTCACGATCAGTCGCGAGAGCTTCAGCCGCGATGCCCGCAGATACTCATGCGCATCCGAGCGCACGATGTTGATCCTGCTGTCGCTCGGTGCGATGTCGGGACGGAAGTTGTCGTGCAGGCGAAGGCTCATGCCCGCGCCGAGGTAATAGCCCGAGCCGAGATTACGCTCGTAGTCGGCGGTCGCGAAGATCTGGTACTGGTAATACCCGGTGGCGCTCTTGGTGAGCGTGGAGATGCGCAGCGGCACCAGCGAGAAGCGCTCGCCGCGCGCGCTTTCGGAGCGCAGGCTCACCAGATGACCGTCCTCGCCGGTGGCGATCTCGAACGGCCGTTCTCGTTCGGCCTCCATCTCGGCGATCACCGCCTGGCGCTCTTCGCCCGCATCCGGGAAGGCGCCGGGCGCGGCCGCGTCGATCGAGACACTCTGCGCGAGTTCGCGGCGCGGCAACTGACCGTTGAAGTAGCGCTGCAGCGCTGCGAGGTCGACGAATTCGTAGCGCGCGACCGGCATGCCGTGCTCGGTCGGGGTGATGCGGATCTCGCGCGTCTGCGCCGGCGAGAGCAGCAGTGCGGTGCGCACCGCCCGCCCGACCGCGCGCGCGGTGCGCGAGATCCGCGGATGCGACACCGCGACGTGCAGCACCGCGCGATCGTCGAGGCGGATGGAGACATCCTCGAAGCCCTGGGCGAAGAGCGCGCGCGCCAGCTCATCCTCGTGGCGGGCGTTCCATTCGGCGAGCAGCGGCCGCGGCCGCAGCCGGGTGTAGGGTGGCGGCTCGTCGATCTTCGGGACGAACTGCCTGCGTTCGAGGGGCAGGCGCACGCTGAGGTTCAGCCCCGGTTCCTTCCCCTGGCGCGAGAGCTGGACGCCGAGCCAGTTCCAGCGGTATTCGGCCGCGACATTCAGGCCGCCCTTGCGCTCGTCCACGTGCGTCGCCGAAACGAAGGTGTCGCGAGCATAGTCGTAGCCGTCGCGCTCGGCGACCAGCGACCAGGGCGAATCCTTCCCCAGCCGCAGCCGCGCGCCCGCGAAGGCGCCGTCGATGCGATTCCTGCGGCGATTGACGCCGGTGTTGCCGGCACCCAGCGCGGTGAGCCGCCGCCAGCCGTATCCCAGGCTGAGGTCGAGCAGCCCGAGCTGCCGGCTCGCGACCACATACTCCGAGGCGAACAGCCGCGTGCCGAAGAAGTCCTGCGCACCGATCGCGACCGCGGGACGGTTCCCCTCCTCGTCGAAGAGGCGGAGCTTGACGTCGGCGCGCTCGTCCTTGTACTGCTCGCGGTTGCCCGGTTGGTCCGGGAAGGCGCGCTCCCCGATGACCCGGATCGCGGACAGGTTGATCTCGGCGAAGGGGAAGATCGCGACGTTGTTGTAGAAGGCCGCGTAGGGCGAGGCCACCGAATAGCCCGCCGTCCAGGTGCCGTCCGGCTCGATACGGGCCGAAGGCATGTTGATGTAGCCGGTCTGTCCGCTCGAAGTGGGCTCCGCGCGCGCCGCCGCAGCGATGCACAGCGACAGGGCGAAGGCGGCGATCGCACCGGAACGTGCGCGCGCCGATGCGCCGGATTGCGCCAGGATCAAGTCCGAACCCCGCTTCTCGCGCGGCCGCAAAAAAAGCCCACGGGGAGACCGTGGGCTCGCTGCGCCGGCAGAAAACTCAGTGATGGCTGCTGGTGGTATGCGCGGGCGACGAGCCGCCGCCGCCCCCGCCGATCGCAGCGGCGGCCGCCACGCCTGCCCCGATCGCGATCGCCGCGCCGGTGCCGGCACCTGCGCCCGCGCCCGCCGCTCCTGCGCCCGCACCCTGCGCGGCGCCGCCCGCCACTCCCGCGAGGTCCATTCCTGCAAGCTGGGAGAACGCCGTCGACACGCCGCCGGGGAGCGCGGCGCCCGGGATCGCGGTGGCGAGCATGGTGCTCGACTGGACGGTGCCGAAGGCGCCCGCCCCGAATGTCGCCGTTCCTCCCGCGTTCGCCGCGGTGACCTCGCCCGAGAGTACGTTCAGATAGAGCGGGTTGACCGTCGCCATCATGAAATCCGTCCCGCGGATGCCGATCGTGGCCTGCGGCGCGCGGAAGGCGACGGCGCGCGCGTTGCGCTGCCCGATCAGCCCGGTCACGGCGCGAATCGCTCCCCGCACCAGCGAGAAGAAGGCGCTGCCCGCCCCGGGCTTCGCGGCATCGAACTTGTATTCGTCGATCTTGAACGAGGTGTTGCCGTACAGCGCCACCACCTGTCCGTCATCGAAGCGCAGGATCGCGCGTCCGGTCTCGCCGGTGTTGATCGTGGCGCCGCTGGCGATCGCCTGCCCCTTCTTGGCGGCCGAAGGCGCTGCCTGCCCGGTGACGACCTTGACCTCGCCGATGGCCGACCGCAAGGTGGCGGCGGCTCCGGCGGTTCCCGCGAGCAGCGCAGCCGCGAGCGCGCACGCGCACATGCCGATTCGCTTCATGTTTCTCCTCCCCGCTGATCGGACTGGTTGAAATTCAGTGCAGAGGCACGGTGTGCGCAGGCGTGGAGCCGTTTCCGCCTCCGCCGATTGCCGCGACGGCAGCGACCGCCGCCCCGACCACGATGGCCGTCGTGGTGAGCGCACCCGTGGCTCCGGCTGCCGTGCCCGCACCCTGCGCCGCTCCGCCGGCACCGCCCTGGGCGCCCTGCGGGTCCTGTTGTGCAGGGGGCGCCGCCATGACCGTGGAAGAGATCGCCATCGACAACGCCACCAGCATCGCTCGCATTCTCATTGAACGTCTCCTTTCGCCTTACGCTGTGCTTCGGGGAAGAGCCTGGCTCCGGGCTGAAGGAGCCGGCACGCCGGCGTCATGATACGCCATGCCCGCGCCGTCGCCCAATGGTACAGGCCGAGCAGCACGACGAAGGCATAGAACAGCGCCGCCTCCGGCACGCCCGCGCGCCAGGCGGCCATACCGGCGAGGCCGAACGCGGAGGATGCGAGCGCGAGCACGATGACGGTGCGCTCGACCGAGAACCCCGCATGCTGCAGTACATGATGCAGGTGCTCGCGATCCGGCGCGAACGGGTTGCGCCCCTTGCGGATGCGCCGTGCCATGACGGTCAGGGTGTCGAGGATGGGCAGGGCCAGGATCCACACCGCCACGATCGGCGGCATGCCGCCGGGGCGCTGGCTGAGCAGCATCGCGACCCACGCCAGCACGAAGCCGAGCATCATGCTGCCGGCATCGCCCATGAACACCACCGCCCGCCGCCGCCACGGCAGCCGCATGTTGAAGAGCAGGAAGCCGATCAGCGCTCCCTTGAGCACCAGGATCTCGTCCACGCACAACGGCATGCCGATGAGAAAGGCCGCTGCGGCGAAGTAGGCGAGCGCGATCACGCCGACGCCCCCGGCGAGCCCGTCGAGCCCGTCGAGCATGTTCGCGGCATTGACGATCCCGACCACGGCGAAGACCGTGAACGGGATCGCGAACCAGCCCAGCTTGACCTCGCCGAAAGCGAACAGGTCACCCAGCGAGGCCAGCATCAAGCCGTCGCCGAAGATGACCAGGAGCGCCGCGCCCGCCTGGACCGCCATCTTCAGCAGCGGAGGCATCCCGTAACGGTCGTCGATGACCCCGGCAGCGACGAGCATGCCCAGCGCCAGCAGCACCGATCCGCCCAGACCGAGCTGGCTCCGGGCCATTTCGACCAGCGCGACGGCGAGGAACATCGCGATGCCGCCGATCACCGGCACCGGGTCACGATGCTGTTTGTGTCCGCCGGGCCGGTCGAGCAGGCCGAAGCGGGGGGCGAGCGTCCCCAGGGCGAGGATCAGGACGGCGGTGAGCAGGCCGGCGGCAAGCAGGATCGGCATGGCAGAGCTGGGATTCGTTCTCGGTCTCCGCGATCTTGTGCTCGTCGCGGCGAGGTGGATTATCCGCCTCCGGCGCGAAATGGCAATCGCGCAGATGTAAGCGGATGTGGCCCGCGCCCCTTGCGAAGTGCGGACGGTCCTGCCATCCGGGCGGCGGAGGAGCGAAGCGACCAAGCAATCCCGCCTGCTCGACCGCCGCCCGCATCGCGCCACGGCCCGCCTATAATGTCGTCCGGTTTCGACCTCCCGCGGATGATGAGAACGTTCGCCAGCTTCGTTCCGATCCTGCGCCGGCTCTCCGGCGCCATCGCGCTTTGCGTCGCGGGCGCGGTCGCGGCGCAGGGCAGCGGCTTTCTGCAGGCGAGGCCGCCGCTCGCGCCTGCAGCCGCAGCCTCGAACGGCATCCCGCCCGAGCTGCAGGACGCCTACCGCCGCTACGCCGCGCAGCCCCTGGCCCCCGCCGAAGCTGCGCCGCGCCCGGCCGAGGCACTCCCGCGCCCGGCCGCGGCGCCGTCGCCCGGCGCGGCGCACGAACCGGCGCCCGAGCCCAACGAGTTCCAGCGCTTCGTCGCCCAGAGCACCGGCCAGAGCCTGCCGCTGTTCGGGCAGAATCTGTTCGCCGGAGTGCCCACCACCTTCGCGCCGGTCGAGAACGTCCCGGTGACGGCGGACTACGTCGTCGGTCCCGGCGACGAACTGCTGGTGCGCGTGTGGGGCCAGGTCGATGGCGACTTCCGCGCCCTGGTGGATCGCAACGGCACGGTGAACCTGCCGCGCGTGGGCGTGTTCAACGTCGCCGGCGTGCGCTACCAGGATCTGCACGCCTTCCTCAGGAACGCGATCGGGCGCCTGTACAAGAACTTCGACCTCTCGGTGAGCCTGGGCCAGTTGCGCTCCATCCAGGTGTTCGTGGTCGGCCAGGCGCGCCGCCCGGGCAGCTATACGGTGAGTTCGATGAGCACGCTGGTCAATGCGCTCTTCGCCGCCGGCGGCCCGAGTGCGAAGGGCTCCATGCGCCGCATCCAGCTCAAGCGCGCAGACGCGGTGGTGACCGAGTTCGACCTCTACGACCTGCTGCTCAAGGGCGACAAGTCGAAGGATGCGCGGCTGCTGCCCGGCGATGTCATCTTCATACCGCCCGCCGGCGCGCTGGTCGCGGTCTCCGGCAGCGTCAACGTGCCGGCGGTGTTCGAGCTGCGCGCGACCGAATCGCCGTTCGGCGAGGTGCTCGCCTGGGCCGGGGGGCTCAGCACCACCGCCTCCGGCCAGCGCGCGGTGGTGGAGCGCATCGAGGACCGCAAGGCGCGCAAGGTAGACGAGTTCACCCTCGGGCGCGAGGGGCTCGCGCGTAGACTTCGCGACGGCGACGTGGTGCGCGTGTTCGCGCTCACGCCGCGGTTCGACGCCGCGGTGACCCTGCGCGGCTTCGTCGCCGAGCCCGCCCACTATCCGTGGCGCGCGGGCATGCGGGTGCGCGACCTGATCCCCTCGAAGGAAGCGCTGGTGAGCCGCGAGGTCTGGCGGGTGCGCAACCGCGCCGAGAAGACCGAGCCGGGCAGCGAAGCGGAACTGCGCAACGAGGTCAAGCGGGCGGAAGAGGTCAACTGGGATTACGCCGTCATCGAGCGCCTCAAGGACGATCTCACCACCGATCTTCTGCCCTTCAACCTCGGTAAGGCAGTGCTGGAGGGCGATGCGGCCCAGAACCTGGAACTGCGCGCGGACGACATCCTCACCGTGTTCTCCAAGAAGGACATCGACGTTCCGGTCGCCAGCCAGGCCCGGTACGTGCGCATCGAAGGGGAACTGCGCGCGGCCGGCGTCTACAAGGTGCTGCCGGGCGAGACGCTGCGCCAGCTCGTCGCGCGGGTGGGCGGCCTCACTCCCCAGGCCTATCTGTACGGCGCCGAGTTTTCGCGCGAATCGACCCGACAGGCCCAGCAGAGGCAGCTCGACCAGGCGCTCAGCCGGATCGAACTCGAGGCGCGGCGCATCAGTGCGGAACGCGCCCAGGCGATCACGACCTCCGAGGACGCGGCGGCCGCCAGGCGCGAAGCCGACGCGCAGCAGGCGCTGATCGCGAAGCTGCGTGCGGTGAAGGCGAGCGGCCGGATCGTGCTCGATATCCCGCCGCAGCCCAGCCGGCTGGCGGACCTGCCCGACATCGCGCTCGAGGACGGCGACCGCCTGTTCGTCCCGCCGCGGCCCTCGGTGGTGAGCGTCTTCGGCGCCGTGTTCAACCAGAACGCCTTCATTCACCGCGAGGACAAGCGGGTCTCCGACTATCTCGCCCAGGCCGGCGGCCCGACCCGGGACGCGGACACCGGACAGCTCTACGTCATTCGCGCCGACGGCACCGTGCTCAGCAAGGAGAACCGCGGCTGGCTCTCGCTCGAGGGCGAGCGGCTGATGCCGGGCGATGCCGTCGTCGTACCGGAGCGGCTCGACAAGTTCGTGCTGGTGCGCGAACTCAAGGACTGGGCGCAGGTGTTCTACCAGTTCGCGCTCGGCGTGGCTGGGCTCAAGGTGCTGAGGAACCTGTGAGCGGCGCGACGTCGTGCCGTACGGCGACCCCAGCCTGTCCTGCGGATGGCGCGCCTTCGTACCCGCGAGGATTTCGAGGAGTTGTCCGCCGCAAGCTCGCTCTCGTCGCCCAGAACCTGGAGCGGCTGTCCGCATTCATCGACACGGCCGCGGATTGAAGCGTGGGCACACCCGCCGCATGACCATCGAGTGAACGCCGGAACATGAGCGAACCCGCCCCGCCGCAGGATGCGCAGGCGCCGAGCGAAGACGACGAGATCGGCCTGCTCGATCTCGCCCTCGTGCTGGCGAAGCACAAGGCGCTGGTGCTGGGATTGCCGTTCGGCGCCGCGGTCGTCGCCGCGATCGTCAGCCTCCTCATGACGCCGGTCTACACCGGCATCGCCCGTGTCCTGCCGCCCCAGCAGTCGCAATCGACCGCCGCCGCGCTGCTGGGGAATCTGGGCGCGGTGGCCGGGATCGCGGGAGGCAGCCTGGGGATCAAGAATCCGAACGACCTGTACGCGGGCATGCTCAAGAGCCGCAGCGTGGCCGACCGGCTCATCGAGCGCTTCAAGCTGCGCGAGGCCTACGACGCGGACACGGCGGACGACGCGCGCAAGGCGCTGGAGAAGCGCACGCACATCACCGTCGGCAAGGACGGCATCATCGTGATCGAGGCCGAGGACGAGGATCCGAAGCAGGCGGCGGCCATGGCCAATGCCTACGTCGAGGAGCTCGACCGGTTGAACGACACGCTCGCCGTCACCGAGGCCTCGCAGCGGCGCCTGTTCTTCGAGAAACAGCTCAGGCTGGCGAAGGACGGCCTCGCCGATGCCGAGGTCTCGCTGCGCAAGACGCAGGAGAAGACCGGGCTCATCAAGCTCGACGAACAGGGCAAGGCGATCATCGAGGCGGTGGCGGGGCTGCGCGCGCAGATCGCAGTGCGCGAGGTGCAGCTCGGCGCCGCCATGCGCACCTTCGCCACCGAAAGCAACCCCGACTACGTGCGCATGCGCGAGGAACTCTCCGGCATGCGCGCCCAGCTCGCGCGGCTGGAGAAATCCGCCCCCGGCGGCGAGGGCGGCATCCTCGTTCCCACCGGCAAGGTGCCCGAGGCCGGGCTGGAATACGTGCGCCGGCTGCGCGAGGTGAAGTACGGCGAGGCGATGTTCGAGCTGATCGCCCGGCAGTACGAGCTCGCGCGGCTGGACGAGGCCAAGAATTCGTCGATCATCCAGTCGCTCGACCGCGCGGTGCCGCCCGAGCGCCGCACGAGCCCCAAGCGCGCGCTCATCACCGTGCTCACCGCGGTGGTCGCGCTGCTGGTCGCCGTGCTCGCCGCGTTCGTGCGCGAGGCGATGGAAAAAACCAGGCGCGACCCGGAAGGCGCGCAGCGGCTCGACCTGCTGCGCGCCTACCTGCGCTGGTAAACCGTAAACCGGTAAACCGGGGTCAGGTCTTGACATCACGCTTTTGACGGCATAGTTTGCGGCGATGTCCCGTCCCCTCCGGCTCGAATTCCCCGGTGCGATCCATCACGTGACCGCGCGCGGCAATGCGCGCGGTGCGATCTTTCTCGACGACGAGGACCGGCAGCGGTTTCTCGGCTGCCTGGGCGAAGTCGTGACGCGCTTCGGATGGCTGTGTCACGCCTATTGCCTGATGGACAATCACTATCACCTGCTCATCGAGACGCCGCGCGGCAACCTGTCGGCGGGGATGCGCCAATTGAACGGTGTCTATACACAGCGCTTCGACCGGCGTCACGACCGTGTGGGTCATGTGTTCCAGGGGCGGTTCAAGGCGATCGTGGTCGATCGCGACGGCTACCTGCTGGAGCTGTGCCGCTATGTCGTGCTCAACCCGGTGCGCGCCGGCGTGGTGAAGCGCATCGAACGCTATCCGTGGAGCAGCTATCCGGCGACGATGGGGTTCGCCGCGGCTCCGGCGTGGCTTACCACGGACTGGGTGCTGGGCCAGTTCGGCAAGCGCGGTGCCGTGGCCAGGCGAGGCTACGCCGAGTTCGTCGCGCAAGGCAAGGGCCTGCCGTCTCCGTGGACGGCGGTGAAGGGTCAGGCGCTGCTCGGCCCGCAAGCTTTCGTGGAGACACTGCGCCCCTTGCTCGAGGGCAAGGACGCGCTGAAGGAGATTGCGCGTGCCCAGCGCCTGCTGCACCGGCCGAGCCTGGGGGAACTGTTCGGAGGCGCTGTTCGAGGCGACAAGGCGTTGCGCGACCAGGCCATGCGCAAGGCGCTTCAGGACTACGCCTATACGATGGCGGCGATCGCTCGTCATGCCGGGGTTCACTATTCCACGGTGAGCCGGGTCATCAAGGGGGAGAGATGAAAACCGTCATGTCAAGACCTGACCCCGGGTGTTTCGGGTGTTTCTTCCTGGGGATCGCGGCGGTGCTGCTCGCTGCCTGCGCGACGACCGATCCGGCGCTGGAGGCGGCGGGGCGGCTGGCGGCCGAGGGACGGCCCGAGGACGGCCTGCGCGTCCTCGAAGAGACCCTCAGGCGCGAACCGGACAACCGCGCGGTGCGCGCCGAATTCCTCCGCCGCAAGGAGCTGTTCGTCGCGCAGGCGAGCAATCGCGGCGACGCGGCGCGCGCGGCCGGCGATGCGCAGGCGGCCGATGCCGCCTATCGCAAGGCGCTCGAGTGGGATGCCGCCAGCCCTCGTGCGCGCGCCGGCCTGATGATGCTCGAGGCGCAGGCGCGTCATTCGGGCCTCGTCGCCGAAGCGCAGCGCCTCGTCGATGCGCGCCAGCCCGAGGCGGCGGGGGTGAAGCTTCGCGTGGTGCTGGCCGAGGATCCGCGCCATCGCGAGGCGCGCGCCCTGCTGCGCAGGATCGAGGAACAGGCCGCGCAGGCCGCGAGCGCCGGCCTGGGGGTGCTGAAGGCATCGCTCGACAAGCCGATCAGCCTCGAATTCCGGGATGCCAACCTGCGCGCGGTGCTCGAGGTGGTGGCGCGCACCGCCGGCATCAACATCCTCTTCGACCACGACGTGCGCGCCGACCTCAAGACCAGCGTGTTCGTGCGCAACACGCGCGTGGAGGAGGCGCTCGGCCTCATCCTGCTCAGCAACCAGCTCGACAAGAAGGTCGTCAACGAGAACACCCTCATCGTCTATCCCAACACCCCGGCCAAGCAGCGCAACTACCAGGACCTGATGGTCAAGGCGTTCTACCTCGCCAATGCCGATGTCAAGCAGACGCTCGCCATGATCCGCGCCATCGTCAAGACGCGCGACGCCTTCATCGATGAGAAGCTCAGCCTGCTGGTGATCCGCGACACCCCGCAGGCGGTGCGCCTCGCCGAGAAGCTCATCGCCGCGCAGGATCTGGCCGAGCCCGAGGTCATGCTGGAGGTGGAGGTGCTTGAAGTCAGCCGCAACCGCATGCAGGAGCTGGGCCTGCGCTGGCCGGACCAGATCGGCTACGGCGTCCTCCAGGGTTCCACGCAGAGCACCACGCTCTCGGGCGGCATCTCGCAGACCGTCACCAATCCCGGCGGCACGCTCGCGCCGGGCTTCGTCGACCTGCGCAACCGCACCGGGCTCACTACCTTCACCGCCAACCCGCCGCTGGTGCTCAACCTCAAGGCTCAGGACGGCAAGACCAACCTGCTCGCCAATCCGCGCATCCGGGTGAAGAACAAGGAGAAGGCCAAGATCCACATCGGCGACAAGGTGCCGGTGATCACCACCACCGCGGCGGTGAGCGGCGGCTTCGTGTCCTCCAACGTGAGTTACCTCGACGTGGGCCTCAAGCTCGACGTCGAGCCGCAGGTCTTCCTCGAGGACGAGGTGGGCATCAAGGTCAGTCTGGAGGTGAGCAACATCGTCAAGGAGATCAGCGTCTCCGGCTCCAGCGGCAACACCGTGGCTTTCCAGATCGGTACCCGCACGGCGACTACGCTGCTGCGGCTGCGCGACGGCGAAACCCAGGTGCTGGCCGGTCTCATCAACGACGAGGACCGGGCCCTGGCGTCCAAGGTGCCGGGGCTGGGCGACCTGCCCATCGTCGGGCGGCTGTTCTCGAGCCACAAGGACGAGCGCGTCAAGAGCGAGATCGTGCTGCTCATCACCCCGCGCATCGTGCGCGGGCTCGCGCGCCCGGAAGCCGCGGTGAGCGAGTTCCTCTCCGGCACCGGAGCCGCGGTGGGTTCGGCTGCGGCGCGAGCTGCCCAGGCGGCTCCCGCCCAGCCTTCGCGGCCGCTCCCCCTGCCCGCGCCGGCAGCCGCACCCGCTGCGCCGGGCGGCACGATGATTCCGTTTCCGGGCGCGGCGCCTTCCGGGGCGGACGCCGGCACGGCGGCGCCCGCCGCAAGCCCGCGCACCGGCATCTTCCGCCGCGCGCCGGTCGTGCTCCCCGCGCCCGTCACCGGCGCCGCCGCCACCGGCAGGGAAGCGCCCTCTGCGGGAGGAAATTGAGCGTCGCGCCGTGCACGGGCGGCGGCAGCGCAGGATTCCCCTTGACATCCCCGGCAAACAGTCGACAATTTTGCGACCGTGAAAGTTTGTCGTGCATCGATGTACGGCGGTTCCAACGAGACCACTGACCAGGAGCTCACCATGCGTGCGATGAATCGTTCCGCAGCATCCCGAAGCTTCCGCGCAGGCGTCCTCTGCGCCGCAATGATCCTCGCAGGCGCCGCGGCCGACGCGGCCCAGAACCGCTGGGTGCCGTTGAACGGCCCGCAGCAGGGCGGGAACGTCCGGGCGCTGCTCGTCCAGAGCGGCGGCAGCTATGCCGGCACGACCCTCATCGCCGGCATCTTCAGGGGCGGCGTCTACCGCAGCACCGATGGCGCGGCGAGCTGGTCCGCGATCAACACGGGCCTCGCCGACGACCGGGTCCGGTCGCTCCGGACGCCCGCTGGCGACTCTTCCACGATCTTCGCGAACACGATGGGCGGCGGCATCTACCGCACCGACGACGCCCACGCGGCGACACCGACCTGGAGCCGGATCGGCGAGAACACCCTGCCCTGCGGCTTCATCCGCTCGATGCGGCTCGCGAGCTCGACGGCGCCATTCACCCTCTACGCCAGCGGCTGCGGCAACATCTACAAGTCGACCGACAGCGGGGTGAACTGGACGCTCCTCAACGGCGGGAGCAGCGGGCTGGCGGTGGGCGGCACCGAGGCCAACACCATCCGCATCGGCGGTTCCGCCGGCGGATTCGGTTCGACGACCGTCTGGATCGCGACCACCGGTGCCGGAATCTTCCGCAGCACCGATGACGGTGCTACCTGGACGGCGGCGAATGGAAGTCCTTCCAACGAGCTGGGAGGAAGCAGCCCGCCCAACGGACTCAGCGTGTTCAACGTGGTCGGCCGTACCGGCAGTTCCGGCTCCCTCTA
>Ga0210044_10007185_pt1 | contig 14316 bp, 17 predicted proteins | sample CryGey13umfilter_2_FD_183959 | JGI IMG/M metagenome (GOLD analysis project Ga0210044, IMG submission 183959) | Groundwater microbial communities from aquifer in Utah, USA - Crystal Geyser 4/9/14 3 um filter (SPAdes) (version 2) | ecosystem: Environmental > Aquatic > Deep subsurface >...
ATCCGCCCCGGCGGCGTTGCCCTCCCTCACCGTACTTGCCCAGTACGCCTCGGTCGCGTCGCCTTGCCGGATGCGGCGCATCGACCCTCTCGGTGCGTCACCGTATTTATGAACTGAAGTACTTAGCCGATCTCGTCGTCGGGGAAATCGAAGGCGGGCAGCCGCTTGATCCACTCGGCCACCACGGCCTGCACGGGGCCCGCGGGCTTCCCCCCGTCTTCCACGGAGAGCATCGCGTTCCGCAACTCGGTCAGCAGGTGGGTGTTGAACCCTCCCGCGTCTTCCCAGTTGGCGGTGCGATCGCCTGTATTTTCATAGAAATTCGCCATGTTCTCTCCTGCTATCTAAGACGGACGGGCACTGGAAAAGATTCATCCGTCCCGTTCGGTCGGTTTTGGGACTAAGACTGTAGTTGCGGACGCCCCTCCTGTCAACAGGGAAAGCCCGAGGAAAGCCCGAGTTCATTTCAGGGAGAGAGGTGTTCCCTCCTGTAGTCGGGCCGGGTCTCGTACGGCAGGGGGTCGGGGACCCCGGCCTCGGCGAAGGCTCGCAGCCGAAGGGCGCACGAATCGCATGCGCCGCACGCCTTCTCCCCTTCCCGGTAGCACGACCAGGACCGTTCGAAGGGGACGCCCATCGATTTTCCCATCAGGACGATGTCCTTCTTCAGCAGGTGGACGAAGGGGGCCTTCACGACGATGCCGCTCCCTTCCTTCGTCCCCCGCCGGATCGTCTCGTTCATCGCCTCGTAGAATTCGGGGCGGCAATCCGGGTAGCCCGAGGAGTCGGCGGCCACGGCGCCGATGTAGATGTTCTTCGCCCCGATCACCTCGGCCCACGAGACGGCGATGGCGACCAGGTGCGCGTTCCGGAACGGGACGTAGGTGACGGGGACCCCCTCCCGGCCGAGATCCGCGCCGGGGACGTCGATCCCGCCGTCGGTCAGTGCGCTCCCCCCGATCCGCTTCAGGTAGCCGATGTCCGCGACGAGGCGCCGGGCGGCGGGGATCTTCAGGTGCTCCGCGACGGCGTGGAAGCAGGAAAGTTCCCTCGCCTCGGTGCGTTGTCCGTAGTTGACGTGGAGCAGGGAGAGGTCCGACTCCCGCATGCAGAATTCCGCCATCACGAAGCTGTCCATCCCGCCGCTGACCAGGGCGATCCCGATCGGTTTGCCTCCCGTCGTCACTTTCTCACACCCCTCTCCGGTCCGGTCCCCAGACGAGCTTGTGGAGCTGCAGCTGGAGCCGGGCGTCGAGCCCGTCCCCGATCATCCACCCCGCGAGCCGTTCGGGCGCGAGGAGCCCGAACGCGGGGGAGAGGAGGACGCTCCATTTCTTTCCCCGCCGGTAGCGGGCCGCCACGTCCTTTGCGTATCTGTAATCCTCCTCGGAGGAGAGGACGAACTTCACCTCGTCCCGCTCCGTCAGGTGGAGGAAGTTTTCCCACAGCATCTTCCCGTCCTCGCCGGAGGAAGGGCACTTCACGTCCATGATCTTCACCGCCCGCGGGTCGAGGCCGGAAAGGGGAAGGGTGCCGTTCGTCTCCACGAGCACCTCCTGCCCGCGGTCGAGCAGCGTCGCGACGAGAGCGGACGCCTTCTCCTGGAGCAGCGGTTCCCCTCCCGTGACGCACGTGCGGGTCAGCCCGAAGGCGGTCACCCGGGAGACGACCTCCTCGATCGAAAACTCCTCCCCGGCGTCGTAGGCGTACGTGGTGTCGCAGTACCGGCATCGGAGGTTGCACCCGGTGAGCCGCACGAAGGCGAACGGGTACCCCGAATACGACGTTTCCCCCTGGACGCTGGCGAAGATTTCCGTCACCTTCAGCATCCGCGAATTATACCATGGGGTCGCGCAGGCCCCGGCCGACGCGCGGGATCGGGCCCGGCAGGATGTGCTATTCTTTGAAGAATCGCCGGTAACGGTATCGAATCGCTCGTATCCGCCCGCCGGTCGCCGCCGCGCGCGGGGAAAGGACGCACGAACCGATGCCGGAAACCACGGCCGGTACCCCGGAGAACCGCCGGCTTCGCCTGAGGACGGCCCGTTTCTCCCTCGGGAGCGCCGTCACCCTCTGCTCCTTGAAGTTCGCCGTGGGGGTCGTCTCCGGCTCCCTCGGCGTCCTCGCGTCGGCCCTCGACAACGTGGCGGACATCTTCATGTCCACGGTCAACCTCCTGTCGATCCGGAAGGCGATGGACCCGGCGGACGAGAGCCACCCGTACGGGCACGGCAAGGTGGAGACGCTCGCCACTCTCTTCCAGGGTGGGGTGATCGCCCTCACCGGGGCGGGTGTGGTCTGGGAGGCGGTGCGGCGCCTGCGCGAGGGAAGAGCCCCCGAGGGAGCCGGCCTCGACGTGGGCATCCTCGTCATGATCTTCTCCGTCGTCGCCTCCTGGTTCATCTCCGCCCGGATTCGGAAGGGGGGCGAGACCTCGGGCTCTTTGGCCCTTGCCGCCGACGCGCTCCACTTCCGGACGGACGTCTACTCCGGGAGCGGAATCCTTCTCTCCCTCGTGCTATACAGAATGACGGGATGGAAGTGGCTGGACCCGGGGGTCGCGCTGGCGGTGGGCGTCTACATCTTCTCCGCCGCGGTGCCGTTGCTGAAGGGGGCGGTGGAGGACCTGATGGACCACCAGCTCCCGGCGCAGACGGTGGCGCGGGTGACGGCGATCATCGAGGCGCACCGGCCGATGGTGGTGGACTGGCACGATCTGCGGACGCGCCGCTCCGGGTCGGAAAAGCAGGTCGATTTCCACGTGGTGGTGTGCCGTGATCATTCGCTGGAACAGGCCCACCGGGTTGCGGACCACCTGGAGATGGAGATCCGGGAGATGCTGGGGAACGCCCACGTGGTGACCCACATCGATCCGTGCGAGATCGCGTGCCCGGGCCCCGACGAATGCGCCCGCGTGAAAGGGATGATCACCGGGCTGCACAGCCCCGAGCGGGACGGAACCCCGAAACTGAAAGGAGAAAGACCATGAAGTTTTCGATGATCGTGCTCATCGTTCTGTTGGCCGTCGTGGCGGCCTTCGCCGTGCAGAATCCCGGCATCATCACGGTCAAGTTCATGCAGTTCCGCGGGGACACCTCACTGCTGGTGGTGATCGTCGCCGGCTTCGGGGCCGGCGTGCTGGGGGGCTGGCTCGCCGGGCTTCCCGGGTCCTTCCGCCGCAGGTCGGAAGCCTCGGCGGCGGCGAAGCGGATCCGGGAACTCGAGGCCGAGCTCGGAGAGCTGAAACATGCCGCCGCGGGGACGAAGTCCTCCCCTACGTGAAAAACGCCGCGAGCGACGCGCGCCTTCGCGAGGTCTCCGGCCTCCTCGCCGGACGGTTCGGCCGGCCCGAACTCTGTGCCCACGAGACCGAGCCGATCCTCAACCTCGTCCTGACGATCCTCTCGCAGAACACGACCGACGCCAACCGCGACCGCGCCTTCGAAAACCTGCTGACCCGGTTCCCGACGCTGATGGCGCTGGCCGCCGCGCGTGCGTCCGAAGTCGAGGATGCGATCCGGACCGGGGGCCTCGCGAAAGCGAAGGCGAAGGCGATCCTCGGCGCGCTGGCGCGGATCAAGGGGGAGCAGGGCGGCTACTCCCTCGACTTCCTGCGGGGGATGCCGCTTCCCGAGGCGAGGGAATACCTCACCTCCTTCCCCGGAGTGGGCGTCAAGACGGCGAACATCCTGCTCCTGTTCTCCTTCGGCATGCCCGCCTTCCCCGTGGACACGCACGTCCTCCGGGTGACGAAGCGTCTCGGGCTCGTTCCCGGCACGTCTACCCTTGCGAAGGCCGCCCTCTCCCTCGAGCCGCACGTGGGAGCCGGGGACCATGGGCCGCTGCACCTCAACCTCATCCGTCTCGGGCGGGAAGTGTGCCGTCCGCGCAACCCGCTCTGCCCGGAATGCCCCCTCCTGACGGTGTGCCCGGAGGGGGCGCGGAACACTAAGTGCTGCGTTTCATAAATATGGCAACGAATTCAAAGAGCGATCCCGGAAGGCGTTGCGCCTCCGAGACCCACCCTCCGGCTGCGCCGCCTCGGAGGGCGGGGCTCCGTTCGTGGCTCGCCGTGCGGTGCACCTGCACGGCTGCGCTTTACCTCACTGCGCCCCCCCTCCTGCGGCGACTCCGCCGGACACTCCCGTTGCGTGCGCCTTCCGTGCTGTCTTCCCGAACCGTTACCGTATCTATGAAACGCAACACGAAGTGGAGGGGGCGCCGCCCGTGACGTTTCGCACGGTGTTTCAGATGGTGGCCGTCGGCCTGGCCACCCTGGTGGTCGGGCTGCCGGCGATCGCGCTGGGGCTGCTGGTCCCCGGCCAGAGCCGCAAGGGGAAGATCTTCCGATGGGTGACGAAGAGCTACTCCAGGATCCTCCTGCCCGTCTTCGGCGTCATCGTCGAAACGCGCGGCGTCTCCCGCGTGGACCGGAACGCCCCGTACGTCTTCATGTCGAACCACGCGAGCCATGTCGACTCCCTTGCGCTCGCGGTGTCGATCCCGCACCCGCTCCACTGGGTCTTCAAGAAGGAGCTCTCGAAGATACCGGTCTTCGGGTGGGTGCTCCTGTCCCTCGGGCAGATCATGGTGGACCGGCGGAACGCGATGCAGTCCAGGCACGCGCTTGCGAACGCGGCGTCGGCGCTCGCGGGGAACAACTCCGTCCTCATCTACGTGGAAGGGACGCGCAGCAAGGACGGGAAGCTGCAGCCGCTGAAGAAAGGCGGCTTCCACATCGCGCTTCAGTCGGGAATGCCGATCGTCCCGGTCCGCGTGTCGGGAAGCCACGACATCGTCCCGCCGGGCTCGCTCCTCATCCGGCCCGGCACCGTCGTGGTCGATCTGTTCGACCCGATCCCGACGGAGGGGAAGACGGAGGCCGACATCCCGGAGCTCATGGGACGGGTTCGGGACGCGCTGCTTTCCTGAACGCCGGGTCCAGTACGAAGAAGACGGCGGTCCCCGCGCCCACCGTCGCCGCCGCCGTGACGAACATCGCCTCGTACCCGAACCGCTCGGCCACGAAACCGAAGGCGGCGGCGCCGGTGACCAGCCCCATGTCGAAGGCGGCGGTGAACATCGCCATCGCCATCGCCATCGAGCCCTCCCCCACCCGGTCGAGCACCAGGGCCGACAGGGCCGGGAAGAGGAGCCCGTGCCCCGCCCCCGCGGCGGCTCCCACCAAGACGATGCCCACCCTGCCGGGAAACGCGGGGATCAGGAGATTCCCCGCGCCCATCAGGACCAGGGCGCACAGGGAGACCCACTCCCGCGGCAGCCGGTCGAGCATTTTCCTCCCGAGCGTCCGCGTTCCGATGACCGACAGGGCGTAGACGAAGACGAACGCCCCGATCGACTCCGATCCCCGCACGACGAGGTAGACGGGGAGGAAGGTGAAGATCACCCCGTACGCCACCCCGAAGAGGTACCCCGCCGTGTTGGGCAGGAGGAAGGTCCGGGAGAGGAAAACCTTCAGGGAGGCGATCGACGGGCGCTCCCGCGCGGTCGGCTCGCGCATCCCGAGCGGGAAGAGGGCGGCCAGGAAGGCGACCCCGATCCCCGCGGCGAACAGGCCCTGGAACCCCGCCCGGCCGATCACCCACTCCCCGATCCACCCGCCCACCGACACGGGGAGGAAGAAGGAGAGCCCGAAGATCCCCAGCGCTTCCGCGCGGCGCGCCGGCGGGGCGGATGCGGCGATGTAGGCGTACGACGCGGCGGTGAAGATGGAGAACGACGCCCCCTGCGCCACGCGAATGAGGAACAGGTGCGCCCCGGGAACGGTCACGAAGAGCCACGGCACTGTGGACGCGGCGGCCAGGAAGGCGCCCAGCGACAGGAAGGCCCGCCGGGCCCCCCGCCCCACCACCATCCCGAGCCCGGGCTTGAGGACGACCGACACGAGCGTCCCCGTCGCCATCAGCAAGCCGATCGCTCCCTCGCGGATTCCCAGGCGGTACATGTACGCCGGGAGGAAGATGAAGATCACGGAGTACAGGGAGTAGAGGAAATTCACGACGTTCAGGAGGACGTAGTCGCGACCGTAGAGGGGGGAGGCCATGGGAGAGGCGATTTTACCACACGACATCTAGCCTTCCCCCTGGGACCGCTTTCGAAGAGAATGGCGGTATGAGCAAGCCGCTGCGTCTCGCCCTCGCCCAGGTCAACGCCACCGTCGGGGACATCGCCGGGAACGTCCGCAAGGTCCTCTCCGCCTGTGGCCGCGCCCGGGAGGCGGGGGCCGACCTGGTCGCCTTCCCCGAGATGGTCCTCCCCGGCTACCCGCCGGAGGACCTGCTGCTGCGCGCTTCCTTCGTGGAGGAGAACCTCGCGGCGTGGCGGGAAGTGGCGGGGAGCGCCCGCGGCGTGACGGTCGTGGCCGGATTCGTCGACCGGGACGGGAAGGGGCGGGTGTGGAACGCCGCCGGCGTGGCGGCGGACGGGCGGGTGCTGGGCGTCTACCGCAAGATGCACCTTCCGAACTACGGCGTCTTCGACGAGATGCGCTACTTCCGCCGGGGAACGGAGCCGGGGATTTTCCCGGTGGGCGACGCCCGGGTCGGAATCACGATCTGCGAGGACATCTGGGTGCGCCGTGGGCCGGTGGCGCGGGAGGCGAAGGAGGGGGCGAGCCTGATCCTCAACATCTCGGCGTCGCCGTACCACGCGGGGAAGTGGGAGGAGCGGCGGGGCCTGGTGGCGGCGCACGCGCGGCGGACCGGCTTGCCGGTGGCGTACTGCAACCTGGTGGGCGGCCAGGACGAGCTGGTCTTCGACGGCGGGAGCATGGTGGTCGCGCCAAGGGGCGAGGTGATCGCGCGGGCCGAGATGTTTTCCGAGGAACTGCTCCTGTGCGGGATCGGGGGATCGTCCGAGGGCGGCCTCGTGGCGCCGATCCCGCGGATCGAGGAGGAGATCTTCCGGGCGCTCGTGCTGGGGACGCGCGACTACGTGGAGAAGAACCGGTTCCCCGGGGCGATCGTCGGGCTGTCCGGAGGGATCGATTCCTCGCTGGTGGCGGCGGTGGCGGCGGAGGCGCTCGGTCCCTCCCGTGTGCTCGGAGTGACGCTGTCGTCCCCGTTCACATCGCCGGAGAGCGTGGAGGACGCGCACACGCTGGCTTCGAATCTCGGCATCCGGCGCCTCGACCTCTCGATCGGCGACGCGTTCGCGGCGTTCGGGCGCACCCTGGCGGAGCCGTTCGCGGGCCGGGCGGCGGACACGACGGAGGAAAATCTCCAGGCGCGGATCCGCGGGACGATCCTCATGGCCCTCTCCAACAAGTTCGGGGAGATCGTGCTCACCACCGGGAACAAGAGCGAGATGAGCGTGGGGTACGCGACGCTCTACGGCGACATGGCCGGCGGCTTCGCAGTCATCAAGGACGTCTTCAAGACGATGGTGTATCGGGTCTCCCGGCGGTACAACGAGGGCCGCGGGCGGGACGTGATCCCGGAACGTGTGCTGACCAAGCCTCCTTCGGCGGAGCTTCGGCCCGACCAGAAGGACTCCGACTCCCTTCCCGAGTACGATCTCCTCGATTCGATCCTGAAGATGTACGTGGAGGAGGACAGAAGCGTTCCGGAGATGGTGGCGGCGGGGTACCCGGAAGATGTCGTGCGACGGGTCGTGACGCTGGTGGACCGGAGCGAGTACAAGCGGCGCCAGGCCCCGCCCGGCGTCAAGATCACCCCACGGGCCTTGGGCAAGGACCGCCGGATGCCGATCACCAACCGGTCGAGGGGATAATAATTGTTGTATCTATTGACATGACGGTTATGGTAGTATCCAGGCTCTGGTCGATTTGGGCCTTGTTGCCTGGGTTGAGCAAGAACATTTTTTTGGGGGACGGTTTTGGAGACAGGTACAGTGAAGTGGTTCAATGACGCAAAGGGGTTCGGATTCATCAGCCAGGAAAACGGTGGTCCTGATGTGTTCGTTCACTTCAGCGCCATCAAGTCCGAGGGCTTCAAGAGCCTCGCGGAGGGCGACAAGGTCCAGTTCGAGATCACCCAGGGCCCGAAGGGCCCTCAGGCTTCGAACGTCAGCAAGGCCTGATCACGCCTGACGGCGCCGGGTGAAGAACCCGGAAACGAACAAACCCCCGGCGGGCATCCCGTCGGGGGTTTTTTTGAGCCTTTTCGGCTACGTCGCCTCGGAGGGCGGGGCTCCGTTCGTGGCTCGCCGTGCGATGAACCTGCACGGCTGCGCTTTACCTCACTGCGCCCCCCCTCCTACGGCGACTTCGCCTGCCCTCCCGTCGGCTCCGGATTCCCCGTATCTTTACGTTGTAACTATTTGAACGGGTACCGTGAAAAGAGTCATCGCACGTGGACGGTGGAGTGTTTCGCGATCCGGACCAGGCCGGGTTTGGCTCCTTTGAATTTTGATACGTGGCGGGCCTCCGCGAGGAAGACCGGGACGTTCTTCGAGCCCTTGGCCTTGCTGTGGAGGACCGCCAGCCGTGCCGCCTCCTCGACCACTTCGCGGGGGACCTCTTTTCCGGCGAGTCGTTTCACCAGCACATGGCTTCCCGGGATCCCCTGCGCGTGGAGCCACAGGTCGTCGGGGGCGGAGAGCTCCTTCACGATCCGGTCGTTCCCGACGTTGTTGCGCCCCACCAGGATCGCGTAGCCGCGAAACGCGACCTTTTCCACCTGCGGGAGGACGGGACGGGGGACGTCCTTGCGCGCGCCCTTTTTTTTCGTGGACGGTTTCACCCTCCAGGGAAAGGAGGAGGAGAGCTCCTGCCGCACGGCGATCACGTCGTCCCGCGTCCGCGCGGCTTCCAGCGGACCTTCGAGCGACTCGAGGTAGTAGACGGTTTCGGCCACTTCGCGCTTCCGTTTCCGCACGATCTCCGTCGCCCCCTTCGCTTTCCGGGCGAGGCGGAAGTACCGGTTCATGTTCTCCACGGGGGTCTTCGCGGGATCGAGCGGGATGTTTTGGAAGGAATCCATCCCCTTCCTCAGCGACCCGAGATTCGCCTTCAGCGTCTCGCCGCGATCGGTCCCCAGCAGCCCCTCGACGAGCCGCTCTTCGTCGCCTCCCACGTTTTCCAGCTTGTGGCGCTCCTTCTTCAAAAGCGCCGCGATCCGGGAGTTGACCTGCTGCCGGAGGACGGCGATTTCCCGCGCCTGCGCGACTTCCGCGTAGAAGGTGTCCGCCGCCGCGTTGGCGGTGGGGAAGGAGAGGAAGTCGGCGAACCCCGCCGCCGGGCAGGGGAAGGGGAGGATCCGCCGCTTCCCGTTGGCGAGTGTCCCGATCCCGGGTGCGAAGTCGCTCTCCTCGTACCGGTGGACCAAGCCGCGCAAAACTTCGTACAGCGCATCGGGGCTTTCTTGTCCCCGCGCCGCCGCTTCCTGCGCCACTTCCCGCCCAAGACCGGCCACGTTGTCCTGCAGTGCCTTCGGGATTCCCTCCCAAACGTTCGCGAAGATCCGAACGGCGTCGTCCCGCGTCACGTCGGGCAGGAAGACCCGCGCGGGCCTGGGCAACGGGCGGTACGGGATCCCGGGGACGACTTCCCGGATCCGGCTCTCCTCGCCGGATACGGCGCGCAGCGGTTCAAGGATCGTCCCCTCATCGTCCACGTAGATCAGGTTGGCGTGGCGGCCGAACAGCTCGGCGTACAGGGAGGTCTTCGCGTGCTCCGCGTCGGGGCGGCCGGAGACGAAGTCGATCCGCACGGAGCGATCGTACGGGGTGACGGAAAACCCCGCGATCCGCATCCCCTCCAGGTGTTTCCGGAGGAACTGGCAGAAACGGGGCGGCGACGGCGGGTTCGGAGTTTTGCGCGTCGTGAGGTGGATGCGGCATTGTTCCGGGTCGGCGGACAGGAGCAGCCGTTTCTCTCCCCGGCCCCACAGTTCGAGAACGACTTCCTTCGCACCCGGCTGGTGGACCTTCGACACCAGCGCTCCGGGAATCTCCGCCGCCAGCTCGGCGACCACCTGCTTGAGGAGAAAGGCGTCCATCCGTTCCCATTATAGGCCTCACCCTTGGCACCAACCCGGGGCCGGCCGAAAAAACGCCGGGAGATGGCTCAAACCTGGATTGATCGCGAGACGATAATGGCATTGGCATGGGCGGCAACCTTTTCGATCAACCGCAGGACAAGCCAGGAGGTGCGGCATGAGCCGGACAGAGGTTTACAAGGAGATCGAAGGGATGTTCGGGCTGGTCCAAGCTTCTTCAAACTCGTGCCGGATTCGTCGCTCCGGCTCGAATGGGACCTGTTCAAACGGGTGCAGTTCGAGGAGGGGCCGATCCCGAACAAGTACCGGGAGCTGATCGGCGTCGCCATCTCGGCCGTAACCAAGCGCCGCTACTGCGCCGTGTACCACACGGAAGTGGCGAAACTGAACGGGGCCACCGACGCGGAGATCGAGGATGCGGTGCACTACGCGAAGTCGTCCGCGGGTCTTACGGGCACTCCGCCGTTCCTCAGTCGATGTATTTGTGGAACACGTAGTCGGTGTCCTTCGCACCGGCGGCGTGACAATCGAAGCAGTCCTTGACCGGGTCGATCGCCTTCGCCTTCCGGTCCGGCCCGAAAGCCGCGTACACCCACCCCCCGGTCTTGACCGCGCTCTTGTCCTTTTTCATGTAGACGTCCATGAGCTTCTTCCCCTGCGTGGTCATGCCGCTCTCCACGACGACGTCGTAGAAGGAACCGACCATCACGGATCCCTCCTTGAACGTACCCCCCTTCTTGAGGGAGGGGAGGGCCGCCTTGTTGGCGTAAATGTTGTGGAACCCGTACAGGCCGTGGCTCTTGTCCGGGATGACCATCGACTTGGTGTGCGTCCAGGCCCGGAAATCCTTCGGCAGCGCGGCGGTCTTCTCGCCGGCCGTAAGGGCGGACGCCGCGAACGGGACCGCAAGCGCGGCGGCCAGCAGCAGGACGAACGTGGAAAGGGCGTGTCGCTTCATGGAATTTCTCCTCCTCGGGGGTGTCGGCGCGTAACACCGTTGGGGAAAGGATACCGGCGAAGTGCTTTCAGGGATGTGACCGGGGTCACACAGGATCGTTTTTCCCGGTGTGGCGGAGGTCACCCGGGATGTTCCGGGGGAGACACCCGCCGCAACCCTTCTGGGTCCGCGATTCGGATTCGCATCCGTTCGAGGACGACCAACCCGTCGTCCTCCAATTGCGAGAGGAGGCGACTGACCACCTCGCGGGCCGTCCCCAGGTGCGTCGCGATCTGCTCGTGGCTCATGGATACCGGGTGGCAGATGCCCCGGGAATCCATCGATTCCTCCAGCAAAAAGACGACGAGTCGTTCGTCCATGCGATGGAACGCCACCTCCTCGACCAGCCTCATCACCAACGAGAGGCGGGAGGAGAACATTTCGAGAACGAATCGCTGGACCGGAGCTTCTTCCCGGAAAAGACGGCGGAACGTCGAGGCGGGGATTCCAAGCGCTTCCGTGTCGGTCTTGGCCGCCGCCCGGGCCGGGTACCTTGTGTCGTTCAGGAGACACGAGATGCCCAGGACGCACATCTCCCCTGGCTGGACGAGGTACAGAGTGATCTCCCTCCCGGAGGGGGAGGTCTTGTAGACGCGGATGGATCCGCTCGTTACGAGCAGCGCTCCCTCGCACGGTTGCCCTTCATCGAGCAGGACGGCGCCGGCGGGGAACGATTTCAAAGCGACGGAGCTTCTCAGCAACGTCGCCCCGCTCGACGTCAAGCCATCCCAAAAATGGAACGCCCTTGTCCACTCCTCGAGTGCCGCCACGGAGCGCAACGAATGACGGTTCATCGCATATTCTTCCACCCACGGGATCTATCGACAATATGATGCCGGCTGAAACGGATGGTTGCCTCTTTCCGACCGCTCACGGGACCGCGAATTCGAGGAACGCCCGCAGGCGCGACTATAATGGTGAACGGGAGGGCGTGCCGCTATGCCAACCACAGACGCTCCTGGGTTCCGGATGTATCACGAGGAGCACGGGAGCGGGTTTCCGCTGCTGCTGATCAACGGGCTGGGGAGCGATCACCTCGAGTGGATCCACCAGATTCCCGCCTTCGCGGCGCGCTTCCGGACGGTCGTCTTCGATAACCGGGGAACCGGAAGAACCGACATGCCGCCCGGGCCGTACACGACGGCGCAGATGGCGGACGACGCGGCGTCGCTGCTGGAGGCTCTCGGTATCACCCGGGCCCACGTTCTCGGCGTTTCGTTCGGGGGGATGATCGCGCAGGAGGTTGCGCTGCGGCACCCGGATCGGGTCGATGCGCTGGTGCTGGGGTGCACCGGGCCGGGAGGGGAGCTCTCGGTCCGGCCGTCCCCGGAGGCGATGGCGGCATTCACCGTTGCGAAGCGGGAGGACCCGGAAGCGGAGTTGCGCCGGATGCTCCCGTTCCTCTACACCGACGCGTGCATCCGTGAGCGGCCCGGGGAGATCGAGGGGTTCGTCCGGAGGCGGCTTGACCACCCGACGCCGCCGGAGGGATACGTCGCCCAACTGTCCGCCGCGGTGACCCACGACGCGTCGTCGCGGCTCGAGAAGATCCGGGCGAGGACGCTCGTCATCACGGGAGACGCGGACCGCCTCGTCCATTGGGAGAACTCGCTTCGGCTCTCGGGACGGATCCCGGGAGCGAAGCTGGTCGTGCTGCCCGGCGCCCCCCACCGCCTCTTCGCGGAGAACGCCGACGCTTTCAACCGCGAGATCCTCCGGTTCCTCTCCTGAAATCAGAGGGCGCCGGCGGCGCGCAGGTCCTTCTCGAACCGGGCGGCGTCGAACGCGTCCCCGGAGACGATGGTCCCCTCGACGTCAAGGGTGGGAACCTTCCGCATCCCGTCGTTGAGCTTCATCACGATCCCGGCCGCCTCCGGGTGCTGCTCGATGTCGACCTCTTCGTACGCGATCCCGCGCTCTCCGAGGAACCGCTTCGCTGCCTTGCAGTCCCCGCACCACGGGGTGGTGTAGATGACGATCTTCTTCGCCATGGCGTTCCTTCCTTTCCGTCGGCGTTCCCGCCGGACTATTCGTTGTTCGCCCGGGGCGGCAGCAGGCTACGCTTTCTCCGCTCCCCGGTAGGCCGGATCGTTTCACGGTGGAACTCGACGATGTGCTCCACCGCATCCTTGGGGCCGTCCGTCAGGTAGAACAGGTTCATGTCGACCGGGGAGATCGTCCCCTCCTCGACCAGCGTCTGCTCCACCCAGCGGATCAGCCCCTCCCAATATCTCCGCCCCATCAGCACGACCGGAAATCGCCGGATCTTTCCCGTCTGGATGAGGGTCAGCGATTCGAAGAACTCGTCCAGCGTCCCGAACCCCCCCGGCATGATGACGTACCCGGACGCGTATTTCACGAACATCACCTTCCGGGCGAAAAAGTGCCGGAAGGTGAGCGACTTGTCCTGGTACCGGTTCGGTTTCTGTTCCGCGGGGAGCTGGATGTTGAGCCCCACGGAGACGCCCTTCCCCATCCGCGCTCCCCGGTTGGCCGCCTCCATGATCCCCGGGCCGCCGCCGGAGATGATGGCGAACCCTCGACGCGAGAGTATTTCCGCGACCTTGAGGGTGGCCTTGTACGCCCAGTTGTCCTTCTTTGTCCGGGCGCTGCCGAAGATCGTGATGGCCGGGCCCAGGTCCTTGAGCGTCTCGAACCCCTCCACGAATTCGCTCATGATCCGGAAGACGCGCCACGTTTCACTGCTTCTGCTTCCGAACTCGTCGATCGCCATCGTTCCTCCTGGATGTTTCCGCACACCCGTGCTATCCGGCGGGGCCTTTCTCCGGCCACCACAGGATAACAGATGGCTCATTGGACGGCACGGGGCGGTTGCGTCACCATCATGCCGCGGTCATGATTCACGTGGTACTACATGGGCGTGTTCGACTTCCGCACCAAAATCAACTTTCTTTCTCTTGCCTTGCGCGCTGTGGGGGGGGCGGATATACTCCATCATGAAAGTTATTTTGGTGATGCCTGCCGCACAACTTCAGGAAAATAACGGAGGGAGCATGCTATGGACCCAAGGGATATCAATAGTGCCAAGGATGCGATGCGATCCGCAATGAGGAAAGGCCCGAAGAGGTCGCTGGTGATTGTCGTGGCGATCGTCATCGGGTTTCTGTTTTTAAATCCATGGATCCAGATCGGGGCGGGTGAAAGAGGGGTTGTCCTCAATTTCGGCGCGGTTCAGAAGGACGTGATGGAAGAAGGGTTGCATTTCAGGATACCGATCATGCAGAAAATTGTCCGGGTGGATGTCAAGGTGCAGAAGGCACAGACGGATGCCGCGGCCGCCTCGTCCGACCTTCAGGATGTAAGTTCCACGGTTGCGAT
>Ga0210044_10007188_pt1 | contig 14311 bp, 17 predicted proteins | sample CryGey13umfilter_2_FD_183959 | JGI IMG/M metagenome (GOLD analysis project Ga0210044, IMG submission 183959) | Groundwater microbial communities from aquifer in Utah, USA - Crystal Geyser 4/9/14 3 um filter (SPAdes) (version 2) | ecosystem: Environmental > Aquatic > Deep subsurface >...
GCATCGCGAATGCCGCGGCCGTTGTCGCTCACGCTCAACTCGACCGTGCCGTCATGGCAGGAAAGCGAAATGCCGACTTGGGTGGCCTGCGCATGTTTGGTGATGTTCGCCAGCGCCTCCTGCAGGATGCGGAACAGCGAGATGGCGATGCGCGGCGCCAGCGGCATGGTTTCATCGTTGTGCCGGAAGTCGCAGGCGATGCCGGCGCGCTGGGAAAATTCCGCCACTTCATTGTCGATGGCGGCGACAATGCCGAAGGTGTCGAGCGCGCTGGGGCGCAGACTGCGCGAGATATTGCTCGCGGCCCGGGTGCATTTGTCGATCAGCGATTCGATATCCTTGACTTTGCTTTCCAGTTTTGGCGAGTCTTTCAGGTGACTGCTGAGCCAGGCCACGTCCAGTTTGGTGGCGGTGAGCAGGCTGCCGAGATCATCATGCACTTCGCGCGCAATGGCGATGCGCTCCTGTTCGCGCACGTCCTCGATGTGGGCGGATAATTCGTGCAGTTGCTGTTTCGAGCTGGCCAGTTCAGCCGCATTCAATTTGCTCTGGGTGATGTTGAGCATGATGCCTTCCCATACCACGCAGTCTGCCGTGCGGCGCGGGCTGCAGCGCAGGTTGATCCACTTGATCTCGTTGGCGGGTTGGGTGTGCACGCGTCCTTCCCAGTTCCAGAAATTGAGATGTGTGGCAGAGTGCAACATGCTGGCACGGTAGCCTGCGGCATCCTCCGGGTGCAGCATGCGCTCGAACAGCCCGGGTTCTGCCGTCAACTCTTGCGCCTCGACCGCCAGCAGCGGCTGACAGCCTTCGCTAACGTAGGGGAAAGTGACCTTGCCGTCGGCATCCATCCTGATCTGGTAGGCCATGCCCGGCAAGTCGGCGATAAAAGCGTGCATCCGCGCCTGGCTTTCCTGTAAAGCGGACTGGGCATTACGATAGTTGCGGCGGATGCGCGCCTGATGCAGATTGTGCTCGATCGAGGGCGCCAGACGGTTGAGGCTGCCCTTGAGGATGTAGTCATCCACGCCGGCCTGCAGGGTGCGAATAATGGTTTCTTCCTTCAATTCGCGCGCCAGTAACAGGAAAGGTACATCCAGATCGAGGCGGCGCATCAGGCTCAGCGCGGCCAGCCCGCCGAAACAGTCGCCATCATCGCTGCACAGGATGACATCGAAGCTTTGGTTGCCGAGCGCGCGTTGCATCCCCGCTTCATCGCGGACCCGGGTGGGACGCAACACGTAACCTGCCGCATCGAGTTTGACGAGGACGCTTTCCGCATCCTGATCGCTGCATTCGACCAGCAATACGCGCAAATCTTCGTTTGACATGACCTGACTCTGGGTTGGGGACGCAGATTATAGGCGGCTTGCGCGACAAACTGCCAGAGTGCGGTAGAATGCGCCCCGTTATTGAATCGCCTTTCGCCCATGTCCGCCGTCCGCAATATTGCCACGCCAGAACGTCTGATTCGCCCGGAGATTCTGGCGCTGAATGCCTATCACGTCCCACCCGCCAGTGGTCTGATCAAGCTGGACGCGATGGAAAATCCCTATCGCTTGCCACAGGAATTGCGCGACGAGATCGCGCGCGCCGTGGCGGATGCCGAGATCAACCGTTATCCCGACGCGGGCGCACAACAACTTAAAGCCGGCATCCGTCAGGTGGTGGACTTGCCTCCCGGCATGGACATTCTGCTTGGCAACGGTTCGGACGAGATTATCCAGATTCTGGCGCTGGCCGTGGCCCAGCCCGGCGCGGTGCTGTTGAGCGTCGAGCCGTCGTTCGTGATGTACCGCATGATCGCCCTCTTTGCCGGGATGGAATATGTCGGCGTGCCGCTGCGGGAGGATTTCTCGCTCGATCTCGAGGCGATGCTGTCAGCCATCAAGCGTGACCAACCCGCTCTTGTTTTCCTCGCCTATCCGAACAATCCGACCGGTAATCTGTTCGACGCGGCGGCCGTCCGGCAAATCATCGCGGCTGCGCCAGGGTTGGTGGTGCTGGACGAGGCGTATTACGCTTTTGCCTCTGATAGTTTCATCCCGCAATTGGCGCACTACGAGAATCTGCTGGTGATGCGCACTTTTTCCAAGCTGGGCATGGCGGGTTTGCGGGTGGGTTTTTTGGCGGGCTCCGCCGTGTGGTTGAGCCAGTTGGAAAAATTGCGCTTGCCGTATAATGTGGGCGTGTTGCCGCAAGTCGTGGCCTCCAAGCTGTTGCAGCATCACGACGTGTTGCTGGCACAAGCCGAACGCATCAAACAGGAACGCGGTAGGTTGTTGAACGACTTGCAGGCGATGTCTGGCGTGCAGGCGTATCCCAGCGAGGCTAATTTCATCCTGTTCCGCGTCGCCGGCGCGACAGCGGTATTTGCAGAATTGAAACAGCGCGGCGTGTTGATCAAGAATCTGGACGGCGGGCATCCGGCATTGCTGGATTGTTTGCGCGTCACGGTCGGCACACCCGAGGAGAACGCGAAATTCATCGCGGCATTGCAGGATAGTTTGGTGTAAATGGAAAGAAATCATGCGTAGCGCAAAAGTCAGTCGCAACACCCTGGAGACGCAAATTACGGTCGAGATCAATCTCGACGGCACGGGCAAGGTTGAGCTGGATACCGGCTTGCCATTCCTGGAGCACATGCTGGATCAGGTGGCGCGGCATGGCCTGCTCGATCTCGCCATCCAGGCCAAAGGTGATTTGCACATCGATGCCCATCACACGGTGGAAGACATCGGCATCACCCTGGGACAGGCATTCGCGCAAGCCATCGGTGACAAGAAAGGCTTGCGCCGCTACGGCCATGCTTATGTGCCGCTGGACGAAGCCTTGTCGCGCGTGGTGTTGGACATCTCCGGTCGGCCCGGGTTGACTTTCAATTGCCGTTTCACGCGCGCCTCGATCGGCGAGTTCGATACCGAACTGTTCCATGAATTCTTTCAGGGCTTCGTCAATCATGCCCTGGTCACCCTGCACATCGATAATCTGGCGGGCGAAAATGCGCACCATCAGGCCGAAACCATCTTCAAAGCCTTCGGCCGTGCGCTGCGTATGGCGCTGGAACTCGATCCGCGCATGGCCGGCGTCATGCCATCCACCAAAGGGTCTTTGTAAGTCGTCATGACTGATGTCGCGATCGTCGATTACGGCATGGGCAATCTGCGCTCGGTGTATCAGGCTGTGCGCAAGGTTGCGCCGGATGCCGTGGTGAGTGTCACCGATAACCCTGAAATTGTGGCTGCTGCCGGGCGTGTGGTGTTCCCCGGCCAGGGCGCGATGCGCGACTGCATGCACGAGATGGAAGCGCGCGGTTTGCGCCAGGCCGTGCTGGATGCGGCTCACAACAAACCTTTCCTCGGTATCTGCATCGGCCTGCAGATGTTGTTCGAGCACAGCACCGAGGGCGATGTGCCGGGGCTGGGCCTGCTGCCGGGCGAGGTGGTGCGCTTCGCGCACGATCTGAAGGATGCACAGGGCAACAAACTCAAGGTGCCGCACATGGGCTGGAATCAAGTCCATCACGCTCAACATCCCCTCTGGTCCGGCATCCAACAGGATGCGCGCTTCTATTTCGTCCACAGCTATTACGTGCAGCCGCGCGACGTCGCCCTCGTGCAGGCGACCAGCGACTATCCGCAACCGTTTGTTTGCGCGGTGGCGCGGGATAATTTGTTCGCGGTGCAGTTTCACCCGGAAAAGAGCGCGGCAGCCGGACTAAAATTGCTGCAAAATTTCATCAACTGGAAACCTGCCTGATCGTTTAATCATGGATACCTCTACCTTGCTTATTCCCGCGATTGATTTGAAGGATGGACAATGCGTGCGCCTGCGCCAGGGCGAGATGGAGGGCGCGACCGTGTTCTCCGACGATCCGGCGGCGATGGCCAGGCACTGGCTGGCACAGGGCGCGCGTCGTCTGCATCTGGTTGATCTGAACGGTGCCTTCGCTGGAAAACCAAAGAACGAAGCGGCCGTGCGCGGCATCATCGAGGCGGTCGGCGGCGAGATTCCGGTGCAACTGGGCGGCGGCATCCGCGACCTGGAAACCATCGAGCGCTATCTCGATCTGGGCATCACTTACGTCATCATCGGCACGGCGGCGGTGAAAGTGCCCGGCTTTCTGCATGAAGCGTGCGATGCTTTTCCCGGTCACGTCATGGTCGGTCTCGATGCCAAGGGCGGCAAGGTCGCGGTGAACGGCTGGTCGAAGCTGACCGGGCATGATGTGGCCGATCTGGCGCAACGCTTTGAGGGTTACGGTGTGGAAGCCATCATCTACACCGACATCGGCCGCGACGGCATGATGAGCGGCGTGAACATCGAGGCGACCGTGGAGCTGGCGCGCCCGTTGAGCGTGCCGGTCATCGCCAGCGGCGGCGTCACCAATCTGGACGATGTGCGCAAGCTGTGCGCGGTGCGCGGCGAAGGCATCACCGGTGCGATCACCGGCCGTGCCATCTATGAGGGCACGCTGGACTTCAAGGCGGCACAGGCGCTGGCTGACGAGCTGGCGCCCAAACTCTGATGCTTGCTAAACGCATCATTCCTTGTCTCGACGTCACCGCCGGCCGGGTGGTCAAGGGCGTCAGCTTCGTCGAGCTGCGCGATGCGGGCGATCCGGTCGAGATCGCCAAACGCTACGACGACCAAGGTGCGGATGAGCTGACTTTTTTGGACATCACTGCCAGTTCCGACGACCGCAGTATTATTTTTCACATCATTGAAAAAGTGGCGGAGCAGGTATTCATTCCGCTGACCGTCGGCGGCGGCGTGCGCGAAGTGCAGGATGTGCGCAATCTGCTCAACGCCGGGGCGGACAAAGTCAGCATCAACACCTCGGCGGTGGTCAACCCGCAACTGGTGGCCGATGCGGCGGGGCGCTACGGTTCGCAGTGCATTGTGGTGGCCATCGACGCCAAACAGGTCGGCGCAGGCAAGTGGGAAGTGTTCACCCACGGCGGACGCAAGGCCACGGGGCTGGATGCGGTGGAATGGGCGAAGAAGATGCAGATGCTGGGCGCGGGCGAGATTCTGCTGACCAGCATGGATCAGGATGGGCAGAAAAAAGGTTTCGACCTTGCGCTCACGCGTGCAGTGACGGATGCGCTGGAAATTCCGGTGATCGCCAGCGGCGGCGTGGGGAACCTGCAACATCTGGCCGATGGCGTGAAGATTGGCGGCGCGGATGCGGTGCTGGCGGCCAGCATCTTCCATTTTGGTGAGTACACCGTACAGCAGGCGAAACAGTTCATGGCGCAGCAAGGCATCGAGGTGCGACTGTGAAAATTAGCGGGAATTGTGGGTCGGGTTTCAAACCGACATGTCGGGATAAATCCCGACCCACATCAGGTTCGGAGTATTTATGAGCGAAACGTGGCTGAATAAAATCAACTGGTCGGAAGATGGTCTGGTTCCAGCCATCGCGCAGGATGCTGTGACTGGGCGTGTGCTGATGGTGGCCTGGATGGACCGCGAGGCCCTGTTGCTGACCTGGCAGAAGGGTGAGGCGATATACTGGTCGCGTTCGCGCAAGAAACTGTGGCACAAGGGTGAAGAGTCCGGCCATTTCCAGAAAGTGAAGGAGATTCGTCTGGACTGCGACGGCGATGTGATCCTGCTGCAAGTGGAACAGCAAGGCGGCATCGCCTGCCATACCGGACGCGCGAGTTGCTTCTACAGCAAACTGGTGGACGGGGTGTGGGTGGAGGTCGATGCGGTGTTGAAAAATCCGGACGAAATTTATAACAAGTAACGGGCGCCTCTATAAATTCAAAATCTTAAGCGAGACAAGGCGCGGAATAAATTTTAGCGCGCCGCATATGTTTGATATGTAAGCTAAAATTTATTAAGCAACGCAGTATCGCGACGGAGTTTGGATTTATAGAGGTGCCCTAACTGGATTCCCGTCTGCGCGGGAATAACAAACGAATGAGTAATGACATTTTGCAACGATTGACCGAGACCCTGGAAGCGCGCAAAAGTGCAGCGCCCGAGTCTTCCTACGTTGCCAGGTTGTTCAGCAAGGGCGACGATGCCATCCTGAAAAAAGTCATTGAGGAGGCGGGTGAAGTGTTGCTGGCGGCCAAAGAGGGTGACAAGCAGCATCTGCTGTATGAAGTGGCCGACCTGTGGTTTCACTGCATGGTGTTGCTGGCCCAAAATGGCTTGAGCGCCGACGATGTGCTGAACGAGCTGGCGCGGCGCGAAGGGGTGTCCGGCATCACGGAAAAGGAGAGCCGGAAATGAGCGACGATTGTCTTTTCTGCAAGATCGCGCGCGGCGCGATACCGTGCCGCAAAGTGTATGAAGACGATGAGGTGTTCGCCTTTTACGATATTCATCCGGTCGCGCCGGTTCACTTCATGCTGATCCCGAAACAGCACATCGTTTCTTTGCTCGAAGCGGAAGAAGGGCAGCAGCGTCTGTTGGGAAAAATGTTGTTGCTGGCACCGCAATTGGCGCGAGAGCAGGGGTTGGATAATGGATTCCGCACGGTGATCAACTCTGGCAAGGGCGGCGGGCAGGAAGTGTTCCATCTTCACATCCACGTCATCGGCGGCGGCAACATCCCGCCGATGGTCAGGCGCGAATAATCTTTACTGCGCTTTGGGTTTTGGCCGTTTGCCCACTTTTACCTGAACTACCACTTCACCCTGATTCCGTAACAGCCGCAGGTCGGCCGTTTTGCCCGGCGTTAGTGCCGAGATGATTTCCAGCATTGAGGTGGAGTCTATTTTAGTGTTGTCCCCGATGCCGATCAGTATGTCGCCCGGTTTGATGCCGGCTTTATAGGCCGGGCTGCCGCGCACAATTTCAGAGATCAAAACGCCCTGCGTATCGCTCAACTTGAATGATTCTGCCAGTTCCGGCGTCATGTCCTGCACCGCCACGCCGATCCAACCGCGCGTCACGGAACCACTCTGGATGATCTGTTCCATGACTTTTTGGGCGGTGGAAACCGGGATGGCGAAACCGATACCAAGCGATCCGCCGTTGGGCGAATAGATGGCGCTGTTGATGCCGAGCAGGTTACCCTCCGCGTCGACCAGCGCGCCGCCGGAGTTGCCGGGATTGATGGCGGCATCGGTCTGGATAAAGTTTTCGAAGGTGTTTAACCCGAGGTGGTTGCGTTTAAGCGCACTGACGATGCCCATGGTTACCGTCTGGCCGACCCCGAACGGATTGCCGACTGCCAGCACAATATCGCCAACATGCGCCGCTTCGCCGCTGGCAAAAGTGATGGCAGGCAGATCAGTCCCCATCTCGACCTTGATCACAGCCAAATCTGTTTCCGGGTCGGTGCCGATGATGCGGCCCTTGGCACTGCGTCCGTCGGCAAAGGCCACCTCGATCTGGTCTGCCGCTTCGACGACATGATGATTGGTCAGGATGTAGCCGTCGCTGCTCACGATGACACCCGAACCCAGGCTCGAATTCTGTTGCGGCACGCCTTCCTCCAACTCATCCCCGAAGAAGAAACGGAAGCGCGGATCATCCATGAACGGATGCGCGGGTTGTTTGACTTCGCTGGTGGTGAAGATGTTGACCACGGCGGGCATGACTTTCTGCGCGGCACGGCTGAAGCCGGTGCCGATGACTTCACCAGTCATGTCGTGCGGCTCATCCTGATACAGTGTAACCACGCCGCTGCGCGCGGCCGTCGGCAGTAGCGACGGCTTCAGGGTGTGGATGACGAACAGCACCGCCAGCACGATGGTGGTGGCTTGGGCGAACAGGAGCCAGAATTTGCGCATGATATGATTCGACGGTGCGGAGAATGAAGGGTGTGCCATGCAGTTGATCGAGTTGCGCGATTATATCGAAATTGAGTTGGAGAGCAGCCGTTTTAAGGATTACTGCCCGAACGGCTTGCAAATCGAAGGCAAACCGGAAGTCGAACGTCTGGCAACGGCAGTGACTGCCTCACAGGCGGTGCTGGAGGCGGCAAGCGACTGGGGGGCGGATGCCCTTCTCGTCCATCACGGCTATTTCTGGCGCGGCGAAAGTGCCCCCATCACAGGAATCAAGAAACGACGTATTGCTCACCTGCTCCGGCATGACATCAGTTTGCTCGCCTACCATTTGCCGCTGGATGCTCATCCGGTCTGGGGCAACAACACTCAATTGGCCAAACATTTCGGTTTTGTCGAGCAAGGCCGTTTTGGCGAGCAGGACATCGCCTGCCACGGCGGTTTGTTGCAGCCCCGGACTTTGGGCGAATTGGTATCCGACCTGACACGAGAACTAAAACGCACCCCGCAAGTGATTGGGGACTTGAATACCAAAGTGGTGCGCATCGCTTGGTGTAGCGGGGCGGCGCAATCTTATTTCGAACAGGCCATCGCACTCGGGGTGGATGCCTTCCTGACCGGCGAAATCTCGGAACAAAACGTGCACTGCGCCGAGGAGACGGGGGTCGCCTTTATCGCGGCGGGCCATCATGCTACGGAAAGATATGGCATTCAGGCGCTCGGACAACATCTGGCCAGCCGATTCACACTGGAACATCGTTTCTTTGACCAGCAAAACCCTGTGTAATGGTCGGGAATGTTCGTTCCCGCGTTGCATTGTGCAAAAGCGTTGCGTACTATTCGCCCGCTATTTTGTAACACCTTATGCCTAGCCCGTTTGGGGTGTAAAGGCGCCTGGAATCTGTTTATGGGGCAGCGCCACTCAGCTGCAAGCTATGTCCTGATTGGGTTTGTGCAGAATCAACAGGGCATAACAGGAGGAAAAAGCATGAAGATCGTAACGTTATTGGGTGGGTGCGCGGCGCTGGCACTTTCCGTTGGCTCATTCGCGGCTACAGATAAGGCGCTGACCCCGGCACAGGACGCCATCAGTGTGATGCAATCGAAGGAAGTGAGTTACATGAAGGATGTCCAGCCCATCCTGATCGACTATTGTGTCAGCTGCCATCATCCTTCCCCCACCGCCAAAGGCTATGCCAAGAGTGGACTCGATCTGACCTCCTATGAAGGACTGATGAAGGGGACCAAGTTCGGCAAGGTTGTCGTCCCCGGAGACAGCGAGGCCAGCACCTTCACCAAGCTGCTGACTGGCACCAACAGGGGTTTGAAAATGCCGATGGGGCTGAATGCGGGCGGCACCCTGGACCGTCAGTACATCCTGACTCTGCGCAAGTGGGTCAAGCAGGGTGCCAAGAACAACTAAACAATAATCTTAAAGAACAACTCAGAGTTGTCATTGGTTGGATGCGGGGTGTCATCGCTTCGCGTGTGAAGCAGGTATGGGGTTGAATGGGGAGCCAACCCTGCGTGTCTGAATAAAAACAAAACAGACGGCGCATTGCCATTTTCCTTGCCTGACGGTCGATGCGGCAATTGAAATTGCCGACATCGATTTTTGTGTAACGGTAACGTATGACGAAAGGGATGAGAGTCATGACAGAGAATGTGGATCACAGCAAGCGACGCATGCTGATCGCTGCAACGGCTGCGGCAGGAGGCGTCGCCGCAGCCGGGGCGGCAGTACCGTTCGTATTGAGTCTGATGCCGAGCGAGCGCGCCAAGGCGGCCGGCGCACCGGTGGAGGTGGATATTGGTGCGATCGAGCCCGGTTCGATGATCAGTATCGAATGGCAGGGCAAGCCGGTCTGGATCGTGCGCCGTACGCCGGAGATGCTGGAACTGCTGGGCAAGCATAATGATGCGCTGGTGGATCCGGAATCGACCATGCCGCAACAGCCGGAGTACTGCAACAATGCGACCCGTTCGATCAAGCCCGAAGTGCTCGTGGTGCTTGGGGTCTGCACCCATCTGGGATGTTCTCCCACCTTCCGTCCCGAAGTTTCTCCGGTCGATCTGGGCGCGAACTGGGCAGGCGGCTGGTTCTGTCCCTGCCACGGTTCCCGTTTTGACCTGGCCGCGCGTGTGTTCAAGGGCGTGCCGGCACCGACCAATCTGATCATTCCGCCGCACAAGTATTTGAGCGAAACCCGCCTGTTGGTTGGTGACGACAGTCACGCCCCCTCGTCGGTGCCGGATCGGAAGTTGAGTGAAAACCGCCCGTCGAACGGCGACAATAGCAAAGGGGTCGCATGATGAATCTTCTGACCAAACTGATCGGCTGGATCGACGCGCGCTTCCCGCTGGTCTCGACCTGGAAAGCGCATGCTTCCGAATATTACGCGCCAAAAAACTTCAACTTCTGGTACTTCTTTGGTTCCCTCGCCTTGCTGGTGCTGGTCATCCAGATTGTATCGGGCATTTTTCTCACCATGAACTACAAGCCGGATGCGCTGTTCGCCTTCGCTTCCGTCGAGTACATCATGCGCGACGTGCAGTGGGGCTGGGTCCTGCGCTATATCCATTCCACCGGCGCTTCGATGTTCTTCGTGGTGATCTACCTGCACATGTTCCGCGGCATGATGTACGGCTCCTATCGCCAGCCGCGCGAGCTGCTGTGGATCATCGGCATGATCATTTATCTGGCGCTGATGGCCGAAGCCTTCATGGGCTATCTGTTGCCGTGGGGGCAGATGTCGTTCTGGGGCGCGCAGGTGATCGTCAATCTGTTCTCGTCGGTGCCGTTCATCGGTCATGATCTGGCGATTCTGATTCGGGGCGATTTCGTGGTCTCCGACGTTACCCTCAACCGCTTCTTCGCCTTGCACGTGGTGGCGATTCCGTTGATTCTGGTGCTGATCATCGTGGCCCACCTGGTCGCCTTGCATGAAGTCGGTTCCAACAATCCGGACGGCGTCGAGATCAAGAAACACAAGGATGCCAACGGCCACCCGCTGGACGGCATCCCGTTCCATCCCTATTACACGGTGAAAGATGGTGTGGGTGCGGTGGTATTCCTGATGATCTTCTGCGCGATTGTTTTCTTTGCCCCGGAAATGGGCGGTTATTTCATTGAAGACAACAACTTCGTTCCGGCCAATCCGATGAAGACCCCGGAACACATCGCACCGGTCTGGTATTTCACCCCGTACTACGCGATCCTGCGCGCAGTACCGCCGCTGTTTGGCTCGCAGTTCCCGGGCGTGGTGGCGATGGGTGTCGCGACCGTGGCATTCTTCTTCCTGCCCTGGCTGGATCGCGGCCAAGTGAAGTCGATCCGTTATCGCGGTACGCTCTACAAGGCGTTTCTGGCTTCCTTCGTGGTGAGCTTTGTCGGTCTGGGCTATCTCGGTCTGATGCCGGCAACGGAAACCTACACCCTGATCTCGCGCATCTTGTCTGTTGTGTACTTCGCATTCTTCATTCTGATGCCCTGGTACACCAAGATCGACAAGTGCAAACCCGAGCCGGACCGTGTGACGTCCAAATAATTGAGAGAGGTTCGTTGACATGAATGCAATCAAGAAACTATGCATGCTGGTTCTGCTGATGGCAGTGCCGGCATGGGCAAGCGCCAGCGGTGCGGCAGTTCATCTGGACAAGGCGCCGGTCAATCTGCAGGATCAGGCCTCGCTGCAACGCGGCGCGAAGCTGTTCACTTCGCGCTGTCTGGCCTGCCATGCTGCCGCTTATATGCGCTACAACCGGCTGCACGATATCGGCATGAGCGATGAGCAGATTAAGGCGGAGCTGGAGTTGCCTGAAGACGTCAAAGTCGGTTCGACCATGCAGGCCGCGATGGACAGTAACTCGGCCAAGCTGGCGTATGGTGTGGCGCCGCCTGATTTGAGCGTGATCGCCCGTTCGCGCAGTGCAGATTGGCTATACACCTACCTGCGCAAGTTCTATGTGGACGAGGGGCGCCCGAGCGGCTGGAACAACACGGTCTTCCCCAATGTCGGAATGCCGTTCGTGCTGGCCGATTTGCAGGGTGAGCAGCATCTTGCGGTCGAGCAACACGAAGGCCATGAGGTAAAGAACTTGTTGCTGAAGACGCCGGGTTCGATGAAGCCAGCAGAATACGACAGCGCGGTCGCCGACCTCACCAGTTATCTGGTCTTCATGGGCGAGCCGGCCAAGCTGGTGCGCCACCAGATTGGCTGGATCGTGCTCGGCTTCCTGTTCATTTTGTTCTTGCTGCTGTATGCCCTGAAAAAGGAAATCTGGCGCGACTTGCATTGAGCGGATTGAATTCAAGGGCCGGTTTGTGGTAATTTGCGCTCCTGTTTCTTGAGTGCCAAACGGCGGAGCTCATCGCTCCGCCGTTTGGTTTTAGATGCAACATTTTGTTTTTAGGTGGTTATTTTATGATGACGCTTTATTCGGGGACGACTGATCCCTACAGCCATCGTTGTCGCTTTGTCTTGTTTGAAAAAGGCATGGATTTCGAGGTGATCGACGTGGATGTACTCAATATGCCGGAAGATCTGGCGGTGATGAATCCATATAACAAAGTGCCGGTGCTGGTCGAGCGCGACCTCATTCTGTACGAAGCCAATATCATCAATGAATACATCGATGAGCGTTTTCCGCATCCGCAACTGATGCCGCCCGATCCCGTCATGCGCGCCCGCGCACGGCTGTTCCTGTATCGCTTTGAGCAGGAATTGTTCTGCCATATTGCGGGCTTGGAAAGCAATAACGCCAAGGTAAACGAAAAGGCACGCGCGGCGGTGCGCTCCAATCTGACCCAGATTGCGCCGATCTTCGCCAAACAGAAATTTATGCTGGCGGACGAGTTTTCGATGCTGGATGTGGCGATCGCCCCGCTGTTATGGCGTCTTGAACATTACGGTATCCATCTGGACAAGGAAGCGACCCCGTTGATGAAATACGCCGAACGCCTGTTTTCGCGCCAGGGATTTATCGAGGCGCTGACTCCGGCTGAAAAAGCGATGCGCAAGTAAACAAGCAGATGACCGGCTCCGTTTCCACCAAACCTTATTTAATCCGTGCCATCCATGAATGGTGCACCGATGCCGGTTACACCCCGTATCTGGCAGTACAGGTGGATGATTACACTCAAGTTCCGGCCACCTTCGTCAAGGATGGCAGAATCGTGCTTAATATTGGGGTGGATGCAGTCAAAAATCTGCATCTGGGCAATGAGGACATTACCTGCGGCGGTCGGTTTGGCGGTGTGGCGCACCAGATCATTGTGCCGGTTGTGGCGGTGGTTGGCATATTTGCCAAGGAGAACGGGCAGGGGTTGGTGTTTCAGGATGCCGAAACCATGCCTGTGGCGGGTGACTTGCCGGACAATGGCGACGATCAACCGCCGACCTCTCCACCGCCGGGAAAAAAACCAAAGTTGACGCTGGTCAAATAAAGCCCGCTGGAAGAGGTGATAAAAAACCGCAGTGTGAACTGCGGTTTTTTTATTTCATCGCCAAGGGATAAATTATCTCGCAGGCAAAGCCAGTTGTTCCTGCATCTTGCCCAAGGCTTTTTGCTCGATCTGGCGAATCCGCTCGGCGGAAACCTTGAATTCGGCCGCCAGTTCATGCAGGGTTGCCGCATGGTCTTCCTGCAACCAGCGCGCCTGTACGATGCGCCGGCTGCGTTCATCCAGACTGCCGAGCGCCCTGGCTAACCCAGAGCTTTGCAGATGTTCGCGTTGCGAATTTTCCAGAATGGCGGAGGGCTCGTATTCCTCCCGGTCGGCAAGGTACTGAAGCGGCGCGTAGCTGTCTTCATCGTTGCCACCCGCCGGATCAAGTGCCAACTCGTGTCCGGCAAAACGCGATTCCATATCCACCACATCGTGCTCACTTACATTGAGTTGTTGCGCGATTTCGCTGACTTGCTGCGGTCGCAACGGCTCCAGGCCTTTTTTTAGACTGCGCAGGTTAAAAAACAGCTTGCGCTGCGCCTTGGTGGTGGCGATTTTCACCATGCGCCAGTTGCGCACGACGTACTCGTGGATTTCAGCGCGGATCCAGTGCAGCGCAAACGAAACCAGCCGCACGCCGCGCTCGGGGTCGAAGCGCTTCACCGCCTTCATCAGCCCGATATTGCCCTCCTGGATCAGGTCGGCTTGCGGCAAACCGTAGCCGGCGAAACCGCGTGCCACACTCACCACCACGCGCAGATGGGATAGTACCAGTTGGCGTGCGGCTTCAAGATCGCTGTCCTGCCGGAAGCGTGTCGCCAACGCGACCTCCCGCTCCTGCGTCAAGATCGGAAAACGATTAACGCTCTGGATATAGCTGTCCAGACTGCCGACAGCCGATGGCATCGGTAAATTTATAGTGGTTGTCATGGGGTATGCCTCCTTATACCTAATTTTAGCACTCGTGACGTTTGAGTGCCAACAGCAAGGAAAGTTCAAGCCTTAAAGCGGGCTGCCAGGACACACATACCAGCTTACAGGCCGAAAAAGGGTTTTTTGACTTCGCCCAAGCGATACAAGTCGGACAGGGCTATTTTTGCTGCGGTGT
>Ga0210044_10007189_pt1 | contig 14303 bp, 12 predicted proteins | sample CryGey13umfilter_2_FD_183959 | JGI IMG/M metagenome (GOLD analysis project Ga0210044, IMG submission 183959) | Groundwater microbial communities from aquifer in Utah, USA - Crystal Geyser 4/9/14 3 um filter (SPAdes) (version 2) | ecosystem: Environmental > Aquatic > Deep subsurface >...
GAATTATAGACGGTGAAGCATTTTTCCCGCTTCATTTAGTCGGAATGGTATTAATTATTTTGGGTGTTTATCTGGTTACTAAGGCAAACACAAAACCAAAAACTGTAAAATAATTTAGAACTTTTTACACTTATCAGATTTCCGATTACATTTTTAATATATTTGATTTTAATTTTAATCTAATTTAAAGTGGAGAATTAATGTCCCGGAAAAAAAATGAACTTGATCTGTTAGCAATTAATACATTAAGATTTTTAGCAGTCGATGCAATTCAAAAAGCAAATTCCGGTCATCCGGGTATGCCAATGGGCTGTGCACCTATTGCATATACCCTTTACAAAAATTTTATGAATCACAATCCAAAAAATCCAAAATGGTTAAACAGAGACAGATTTATTCTTTCCGCCGGACACGGAAGTATGCTTTTGTACGGTATTCTTCATCTTTGCGGATATGATATTACAATGGATGATTTAAAAAATTTCCGTCAGTGGAAAAGTATAACTCCCGGTCATCCTGAATTTGGATTAACCCCGGGTGTTGAAACTACAACAGGTCCACTTGGTCAGGGTTTTGCAAATGCAGTCGGTATGGCAATAGCAGAAGAACATATCGCTGAAAATTTCAACAAAAATGATATTAAAATTTTAGACCATTTTATATATGGAATCTGCAGCGACGGTGACTTGATGGAAGGTATCTCTCACGAAGCGGCTTCTATCGCAGGACACTTAAAATTAAGTAATCTGATTTTCTTATACGATAATAATAATATTTCAATTGACGGTTCAACTTCTCTAACTTTTTCAGAAGATGTTGAAAAAAGATTTGACTCATACGGATGGCAAACTTTAAAAGTAAGTGATGTAAATGATCTTGATAAATTAAACTCTGCAATAACAAAAGCACAAAAAGAAACAGATAAACCTTCTCTAATAATTTGTAATACTCATATAGGTTTTGGAAGTCCGAACAAACAGGACACATCTGGAGTGCACGGTTCCCCATTAGGTGAAGAAGAAATAAAACTTACTAAAAAGAATTTAAACTGGACTGAAGATAAAAGTTTTTATGTTCCTGAAGAAGTTAAAAATATATTTAAAGATGTACTTAAAAAAGGCAAAGGAAAAGAGGAAGAATGGAATAAAAATTTTGAAACTTATAAAAACAAGTATCCAAAAGATGCAAAACTATTTCTTGATTTAATGAAAGGAAATTACGATGATAAATGGAAAAAACATTTGCCATTTTTCAGTTATGGTAATAAACCAATTGCAACCAGAACATCTTCGGGGATAACTTTAAACGCTATTGCTGAAACACTTCCAGCACTGCTCGGTGGATCTGCTGATCTTCATCCTTCTACAAATACATATTTAAAAGTATATGGAAGTATGGCATCTGATAATTACAAAGCAAGGAATATTCATTACGGAATTCGTGAGCACGCAATGGCAAGCATATTAAACGGAATGGCAATATACGGTGGTGTTATTCCTTTCGGTGCAACATTCCTGATTTTTTCTGATTATATGCGTCCGGCAATTCGGCTTGCATCGCTTTCTAAAATCAGACCAATTTATGTTTTTACTCACGACAGCATTGGGCTGGGTGAAGACGGACCGACACACCAGCCGATAGAACATCTTGCTGCACTTAGGGCTATTCCGAATGTTATAGTCATCCGTCCTGCAGATGCAAATGAATCTGTTTTTGCCTGGCAGGCGGCAATAGAACACAAAGGAAGCCCTGTTGCATTAATTTTAACAAGACAAAATCTTCCGGTGTTAAACAGAGACAAATATGCAGGTGCAGATAATTTATTGAAAGGTGCTTATATATTAAAAGAAAGTGAAAACAATTTAAAAATAATTCTGATGGCTTCAGGTTCAGAAATAGAATTGATTTTAAGTGCAGCGGAAAAATTAGAAGCAGATGAAATTGGAACAAGAGTAGTCAGTTTCCCTAGCTGGGAGTTATTTGAAGCACAGAGCGAAAAATACAAAGAAAGTGTTTTGCCCAAAAACATAAAAGCAAGAATTTCTGTAGAAGCCGGAGTAAAGCAAGGCTGGGAAAAATATGTTGGAGAAAGCGGGGCTTCAATATCAATTGAAGGATTTGGTTCATCCGCTCCCTACAATACAATTTTTGAAAATTATGGTTTTACTGCAGATAACATTTATAAAACTGCTAAAGAATTAATTTAGCCTAGATTTTCCATTGGAAGATCTGCCCTCCGGGCCGACAATTTGTAAGTAAATAAAAGATCATATACTTAGTTATATAAAAATCTCGGAATTCGTTATTTTAGTAATATGTTTTTCTTACAAATTGCCAGGGGTTAACCCCACTATATAAAATGTTTTATAAAAATATTTTATGAGCGGCCTTCGGCAAAAAATTCATTTCCAATGAATTTTTTGGGTTTAAATTATACTTTATTGAAGATTCCCGATATCTTTTGGAACATCCGGCTTTGACGGAAAGATATCGGGTATCTAATTTACAACATTACTTCATCAACAACATTTTTTTTATTACCATAAAACCGGTTGTGTAATATTAAAATGACAGATAAAGTTTTGCAACACTAAAACCACGGAGGTTTTTGTAAAACTATTTCATTTCCATTTTTAATTTTTTTTCTACAAGTGGTTTTACATCTTTAACTATTTCATTCGGAATTGTCATTGCAAGATTGTAGTGTTTAATTTTCCAACCGAGTTTTGTTTTTATTAAAATACCGGAACCTCTTGCGGGACCAAAACCCGCAACAAGTACTTCGTCAAACCAGGCATAAGTTTCATCATAGCTTAAATAAATATTTCTTTTGGTTGCATAAATATTCCAGGCTGATTTCTTTTTAAACCAAGGCTCTGCCCATTTTTCAAATTCTTTTTTTGTCCATCTTTCTTTTGCATCGGTACCTAAAAATATTGCATCCTCAGCAAGGTATCCAAAATATGTTTTGGCATCCGCAATTGCTGCTGCGTGATGCCAGTTAGTTAAAAGTGTATCAATTTCTTTTACTTCGTTCCCTTTATTTGATGTAAATAAAAGAATGAATAATAATAGGGTATATAGCATAAAACATCCTTTATAATTAGTTAAAATAATTTTAAATAGTCATCCGCACATATAAGTCATTGCGTCGTTTAACGGAATTTCCCTCTCCAAATTAAAAATTTTATAAAGGGATTCCGATATCCCTTAGAGCCGGAATGACAAAAATAATTAAGTCATTGCGAGTGACTCAAAGGAGCGAAGCAATCTGATAAATAGAAACTCTGTTTATTTATAACAGATTGTTTCATCCTGATTTTACCTGTCCGTAATACTTCGTGCTAAGGAGGGTGGGGCGGGATTCGCAATGACAATGATAATAAATTTGTTTGCCGATTTTAATATAAATAAGTTTAAATATAAAAAAATATAGGCTATAAAATATCTAAAGATATGAGGAAAATAAGATGAAGTTTGACCCGGCAAAAGCATTACAAAATTTTTTGGTTTTCGGTGAATACGGAGATGTTAATCCTTCAATAACAGATTCATCAACTTATACTTTTTTAGACCCTAAAAGAATGGAAGAAATTTTTGAACACGAAATAGAAGGCTGTTTTTTGTATTCCAGACACTGGAACCCCACCAACAAAGGACTTGCAGAAGCACTTGCAAGAATGGAAGACGCAGAAGCAGCTCAAGTAGTTGCTTCAGGTATGGCAGCTATCAGTTCAACTATCTTGCAGATATGTAATACCGGCGATGAAATAATTTCAAGTCATACTATTTACGGTGGAACCTATGCTTTGTTCAAAAATTATCTGCCAAAACTTGGGATAAAAGTAAACTTTGTAAACACAAATAATCTTGATGAAGTTGAAAAAGCATTTAATAGTAAAACAAAAATTCTGTATTGTGAAAGCATAAGTAATCCCTTACTTGAAATAGCCAACATCCCTGAATTAAGTAAAATATCAAAGAAGCATAATGCTAAATTAGTAGTTGATAACACATTCAGCCCCATGATTTTAACTCCAAGTCAATTAGGTGCTGATATTGTTGTACACAGTATGACAAAATTTATAAACGGAACAAGTGATTGTGTTGCCGGTTGTATTTGCGCAAGTAAAGAATTTATTAATTCTTTAACTGATGTTACAAGCGGAACAACAATGCTTTTGGGCCCGGTGTTAGATAGTTTTCGAGCAGCTAGCATATTAAAAAACATATATTCACTTCACATAAGAATGAAGCAGCACAGTCATAATGCACAATATCTTTCTGAAAATCTTGAGAAGCTTGGTGTCAAAGTTTATTACCCGGGATTAAAATCTCACAAGCAGCATGAGCTTTTGATCAGTTTGAAAAATCATGGTTTCGGTTTTGGCGGAATGATGGTTTTAGATCTGGATACTTTAGAGAATGCACAAAATCTTATGGTAGAGATGCAGAATAATAAAGTAGGATATCTCGCCGTGAGTCTGGGATATTTTAAAACTTTATTTAGTTCACCCGGACACAGCACTTCATCTGAAATTCCCGAAGAAGAACAAAAAGCAATTGGAATAAGCCAAGGATTGGTTAGAACCTCCGTTGGATTGGATAATGACATTGAAGATACTTTTAATACAATTAAGAATTGTCTGAAAGCGATTGGGTTTATATCAAATAATTAATCAAAACAAAGCCACCGATTAATAAAATTGTAAAAAGTATTGCAAATATATTAAAGTACTTATCAATAAAACTTTTAATTGGCGGACCGAATTTCCAGATTAGTGCTGAAACCAAAAAAAATCTTGCACCTCTACCAATGATTGATGCAATCATAAACAACGGAAAATTAACATTGAATGCACCGGCACTTACTGTAAATACTTTATATGGAAGCGGTGTGAATCCTGCAGTAAATACTATCCAAAAATTATATTGATTATAAAGATCTTGAATTCTGAAAAACATTTCCTGAGAAAATCCCGGGAAAGTGGAAAAGAAAAATTTTGCAAGAGAAGAAAATTCATTACTTGGTGTCCACCATAAATAGTGTCCAATTAAATAACCTAAAACTGCTCCGCTGATAGAACCGAAAGTACAAATTAGTGCAAACTTAAAAGCTTTTTTTCTCGCACCAAGAATAAGTGCAATTAATAATGCATCCGGAGGAATTGGAAAAAAAGAAGATTCTGCAAAAGCCAAGACAAAAAGAACAATTGCACCGTATGATGTTTCTGCCCAGGAAAGAACCCAATCATATAATTTTCTTAAATAATTCATCTTTATAATTTTACAAATATTAATCAAAAACTTAATGATTTTTTAGCGGATAAAGAATAACTTTAATTATCATATATTAAATAATATTTAACAATGTTCTCTAAAAAACATTATATAAATTGGTTCTCATTAATATTTATAATTACCTCTTTAATTATAGTTTTTTTTGAGTTTCAATTAATTAAATCCCACCTGGTTATTATAATCAATAATTTGTTTGGGGCTACATTAATGATAGTTGTCTATAATATTTCGGATAAATTTCTAGACCCTAATAAATTTGATGTTTTTCTTGTTGCATTAACCTTTATATTTAGCTTTATATCTTATTTATCTTTTTTTCCATTAATATTTTACATCATCTTTTTACTTTTCTTCTTCAGAAATAATATTACCAAATTTTTAATCTTTATTTCAGTAATTATAATTTTCTTTTCCTTAATTCAAAAATTTATGTTTGGTATTATTACCACTGAAATATTTTATTGGGATTTCCCTTTACTTTGGATAATTACATTATACTTACTATCCATTTACTCCGGATGGATGGTTGCTGATATGCAGGAAGTTTATTTCGGTAGCGGAGTAATTATTTTTTTATGGTCTTTAATTTTTTGGTTAACAAATAATAATTTTGGAAGTATATCAGTAGTATCTTTTCTTTCGTCTATTCCATTTTTCATTTTTTCATTTAGAAAATATAAAGTGGACAAATTTTTAGGGAAGGTTTATACAGATTTGTAATGTTGTCATTCCCGTTACGCTGTAAACCGGGATCTCATAAATGATGAAAGATTTTTTTTAAAGGAGATTCCCGCATACATAAGAATGACATAATAAGGTTTCAACTCATCAAAGAAGCTATACATGCTGTATAAACAATATCATCAACACTGCAACCTCTGCTAAGATCAAAGAACGGTTTATTTAATCCCTGCACAATTGGACCAACTGCTGTAGCTCCGCCAAGTCTTTCTGCAATTTTATAGGCAATATTTCCAGCGTTCAAATCCGGAAAAATAAACACATTAGCTTTGCCGGCAACATTGCTTCCCGGAGCTTTTCTTTTTCCTATTGAATCTATTATTGCAGCATCAAATTGAATCTCTCCGTCAATATTTAGCTCAGGCCTTTTTTGTTTTACAATTTTTAAAGCACTTAATACTTTATCAATACTTTCGTGTTTGGCACTTCCTTTGGTTGAAAAAGAGAGCATTGCCGTATAAGGATCTTCACCAACTAATTTTTTAAAATTATCTGATGAAGAAATAGCAATATCAGCTAGTTGCTTTTCGTCAGGATCAGGTACAACGGCACAGTCTGCAAAGCAATAATTATAATTTGGTAAAATCATTAAAAAGAAACTGGAAACGACAGAAATCTCGGGTTTAATTCCAACGCATTGTATACCTGCGCGCAAAACATCTCCGGTTGAAGCAACTGAACCTGCAACACTTCCGTCAGCCATTCCTTCTTTTATCATCATTGCAGCAAAAAATAAATTATTTTTTATTGTTTCTCTTGCCTGTTCAATCGAAACTCCTTTTTTCTTTCTTATGTTAAAATAAATATTAGCAAAATCACTAAGCTTATCTGCTGAATTAGGATTGATTATTCTAATACCATTTAATTTTAACTTCAATTTATCAGCGTTTGTTCTTATTTTGTTTTCTTCTCCTAAAGTAATAATTGAAGCTAAATTATTATTTAATAATTTATCGGCAGCTTTTAATACTCTTTCATCATCAGATTCTGGTAAAATAATTGTTCTTTTATTTTGTGAAGCTTTTATCTTTATATTTTGTAAAAGGGGCAGTTCCATATTAATCTCCTAATATCTGTATATTTATTTATTAAAATTACAAAATTTGAGAGATACTTATGACTCATTCTTCTCAATTATATTTTAATAATTCATCTTACGCAAAAAGTGAGCAGTGAAAAGATGACATCTTTGTTTCCTGAATTGAATTCAAATAAAATAATAACTCTTTAACGAAGCAGAGACTTTATTTTCTTAATAAAAAGATGTCATCTTTCAGCTTTGCGTAACATCAGTTAATAATTACTTTAATTACTAAAACTAATCAAAGCCAATAAATAAAGGCTTTCCATTGATTAATTAAATAAAAAACAATACATTCACATTTCTTATTTATGATGATAGAACAAAATCTTTATAAGATTAAAGAAAACATATTTAATATATGTGCAAGTGCAAATAGAAATCCTGCAGAAATAAAACTTATTGCTGTTTCAAAAAATTTTGGTGTTAGACATATTGAAGAAGCATACGCAGCAGGTCAAATTGATTTTGGTGAGAATAGACCTCAGGAATTAGAGGGTAAATCAAAAATAATTGATAGTAATATTTGCTGGCATTTTATTGGTAATCTTCAAAAGAATAAAGTTAAATATGTAGTTAAAACAGCAGAATTTATTCATTCTGTTAATTCATTGGAATTAGCAGAAGAGATTAATAAACGATCTGAAAAAAATGATAAGGTTCAAAAAATTCTTGTTGAAATAAATACATCTGAAGAAGAGTCAAAACAAGGATTAACTAAAGATTCTGAAATTGAGAAAGTTATCTATAATATTGGTGATTTGAAGAACATAAAACTTGTCGGTTTAATGACTATGGCACCATATACTGAAGATGAAAATAAAATTAGAAAAAGTTTTGTTTTTTTGCGTATGTTAAAAGATAAATTTGTCCAAAATGGTGTAGAACTTAAACATCTATCAATGGGAATGTCATCAGATTATAAAATTGCAATTGAAGAAGGATCAACAATGATACGAATTGGTTCTGCTATCTTCGGAGATAGGGATTATTCAAAAAGTTGGAGAGAATTATGAAGATCTCACCACTAAATATTAAAAGACAAAAGTTCAGCAAAAAAATAAGAGGTTTTGATCCTGATGAAGTGGAAGCTTTTCTTGCAAAACTTGCTGATGAATTTGAAAATTTACAAAGAGTAAATGATACTTTAACTAAAGAATTGGAAAATGCTAAAGAAAAGCTTTCCGAATACAGACGCATCGAAAAAAATTTACAGGATACTTTGCTTAGAGCACAAGAATCATCTTCTAAATCAATTGAGTCAACAAAAAGACAATCTACACTAATGGTTAAAGAAGCTGAAGTAAAAGCATCACAGATTTTAGAGAAAGCAAGAGAGGATGCAAATGAAATTAGAACTGCTGTGTTGCACCTTAGAGATGAAAGAGATTTGATAGTTTCAAAATTAAAATCAATCATCCATTCACAAGCTCAGTTGGTGGAATTAAAATTAACCAGCGGTGATGAAGAAACAGATGCTGATCAATTCAGTTTTGAAAACAAAGAAAAATTAAAAGTTGATATAGACGACATAGTTAAAAAATTATTATAAAAATGAGCGAATTAATTTCTAAAATACAAGAGACGCTTAAAGTCATTAAAGAATATACCAAGGAAGAATATCCTGTAGGTATTATACTTGGCACCGGACTTGGTGGTTTGGTAAAAGAAATAAAAATTGAACATCAAATAGATTACTCAAAACTTCCACATTTCCCTCTCTCAACTGTTGAGTCACACAAAGGTAAATTAATTTTTGGAACTTTAGGTGATAAAAAAGTTGTAGCAATGCAAGGCCGCTTTCATTACTATGAAGGTTATTCAATGCAGCAAATTACTTACCCGGTAAGAGTAATGAAATTTCTTGGTGTGAAAATTTTATTAGTTTCTAATGCATGCGGAGGTATGAATCCTATTTATCAACGCGGTGATATTATGCTGATGATTGATCATATCAATTTTTTGGGTGATAATCCATTAATAGGTAAAAATGAAGATGAACTTGGCCCAAGGTTTCCGGATATGAGTGAGCCTTATGGCAAGGAGTTGATTTCTTTGGCAGAAGAAGTAGCTCTTAAAAATAAAATTAAAATACAAAAAGGTATATACATTGCTGTTCCAGGCCCAAACTTAGAAACTAAAGCAGAATATAGATTTTTAAGAGCAACAGGCGCAGATGTAGTCGGTATGTCAACTATTCCAGAAAATATTGTTGCAAATCATATGGGAATTAAAGTGCTGGGAATCAGCATTATTACTGATGAGTGTTTCCCTGATTCATTAAAACCAGTAAATGTTCAAGAAATTATAGAAACAGCACAAAAAACTGAACCAAAAATGACATTAATAATGAGTGAAGTAATAAAAAAATTATGAAGAATTTAAAAGTACCCGTATATCACTTTTTCATTCCGATACTGTTGGCACTGTTAATGTTCGGATCAAATTTCTTAAATACAAACATATTTGATTTTGGAAATAACGCATTTGCTGTTTGGTTTGTTCTCCTTCTTTTGTGCTTTGCCTGTGGTTGGTATATGGATAGAACATTGAACTGGAATTTAGGCGGGAAGGTTGTTTTTGCAACTATTGTTGCTGCAACTTTTATCAGTTTGGTTGTTGTGGTTACTTTTAGAGAATATTTCTTTGGAAATCAAACAGTTGTTGAAGATTTAGTAATGTATACGCTAAGAAATATTACTCTTGGTTCAATTTCATTTTTTGGTTTGGCTGTTGCAGAGATTTTAATGTTAGAAAAAAATTATGCTATTGTCTCTGAAAAATTAAAATTGTTTGAAACTGTTTTACACGATTCAGGCAAAGAAGCTGAATTAAAAATAAAAGAAGCTGAATTAAATGCAGGTAAAATTGTACAAGAAGCTGAAATGGAAGCTAAAGAAGTTTTGATGAAAAAAGAAAGAATTCAAAAAGAATTAAAAGATTTCATTCAAATCGAAAAAGAACTAATTAGAAAATACGAAAACTTATAGAATTTAATTACCTAGTAAGAACAAAGACAAGTAAAAATGTTTAAACAAAATTTAGATAAGATAAATTACCCTGAAATAGAAAATAAAATCTTAGAGTACTGGGAACAAAATAAAATTTTTGAGAAAAGCGTTTCTTCAAAGGCTGAAACTAAACCTTTCACATTTTATGAAGGACCTCCAACAGCTAATGGAAAACCCGGTATTCACCATGTTATTTCAAGAACTCTAAAAGATTTAGTCTGCAGATATAAAACCATGCAAGGTTTCAAGGTCAATAGAAAGGCAGGATGGGACACACATGGTCTGCCTGTAGAAATTGAAGTTGAAAAATCTTTAGGAATAAAACATAAAAGTGAAATCGCTGAATTCGGAATTGAAAAATACAACAAAGCTTGTAGGGATTCTGTTTTCACCTATAAAGACCTTTGGGAAAAAATGACAACCCGAATGGGTTATTGGATTGATCTTGATGATGCATATATAACTTTTACTAATAATTATATTGAATCTGTTTGGTGGGCTTTAAAAACTTTATTTGATAAAGGATTAATTTATAAAGATTATAAAATCGTTCCTCAAGACCCTCACTCAGAAACAGTTTTATCTTCACACGAATTGGCGCTTGGCTACAGAGAAACAAAAGACCCATCTGTATATGTACTTTTTAAAATAAAAAAATCAGACGAATATTTTCTTGTATGGACAACAACTCCCTGGACTCTAATTTCAAATGTTGCTTTAGCTGTCGGCGAAGATATAGATTATGTAAAAATTAAAACTGATGACAAAAAAATTATTCTTGCCAAGGAAAGACTTAGTGTTATTAAAGGTGAATATGAAATTCTTGAAGAGGTTAAAGGAAGTAATTTAAAAAATACTGAATACGAACAACTTTTTGACTACTTAACTGTTGATAAAAAAGCATTTTATGTTTTAACAGGAAATTTTGTTAGCACAGAAGATGGATCCGGAATTGTTCATATTGCACCTGCATTTGGTGTTGATGATTACGAACTCTCAAAAGAATATGACCTGCCAATGCTGCAGCCGGTTACAAGAGCTGGGTTATTTACAGACAACATTAAAGATTTTACCGGACAATTTGTAAAGGATGCTGACTCTGGAATAATTAATAAACTAAAAGAAGAAGGGAAGCTTTATAAAAAAGAAACTATTACACACTCCTATCCTTTTAGCTGGAGAAATGATACAGTACCAATTATTTATTATGCAAGAGAATCCTGGTTTATAAGAACAACTCAAGTTGCAAAAAGAATGGTGGAATTAAATAAAACAATTAATTGGCATCCACCTGAAGTTGGAGAAGGAAGATTTGGCAACTGGCTTGAGGAAAATAAAGATTGGGCATTATCAAGAGACAGATTTTGGGCTACTCCACTGCCTATTTGGATACACGAAGGTGGAGACATGTTTGCTGTTGGTAGCATTGAAGAATTAAAAGAAGGATTTATTGAAGAAAAAGGTAAGAGAATAAAAGTAAGTGAATTAAAAGATATAGATCTGCATAAACCTTTTGTTGACAATATTCTTTTTGAAAAAGATGGAAAAATTTATAAACGAACTCCCGAAGTGATAGATGTTTGGTTCGATTCAGGTTCAATGCCTTTTGCACAATATCATTACCCTTTTGAGAACAAAGAACTTTTTGAAAAATCATCATTTCCATCAGATTATATTTGTGAAGGTGTTGATCAAACACGCGGATGGTTTTATACTATGCACGCTATTTCTACAATGTTGTTTGATAGTGTTTCTTATAAAAACATTATTGTGAATGAATTAATATTGGATAAGTCCGGTATGAAGATGTCCAAATCAAAAGGCAATACAGTTGATCCTTTTATGCTTTTTGATAAGTATGGGGCGGATGCAACAAGATGGTATTTAACTGCAACAAGCCCGCCATGGAGAACTACTTTATTTGATGAAGAAGGATTAAAAGAAGTACAAAGAAAATTCTTTGGTACTCTTTTAAACACATATTCTTTCTTTGCTCTCTATGCAAACATTGATAATTTTAATTACTCAAAAGATCCGGTTGAATATGAAAAGAGACCTGAAATTGACAGATGGATACTTTCAAAACTTAGTTCGCTAATTACTGAATACAACAAAAATATGGATGGTTATAATTTAACAAAGGCTGCTAGATTAATATCAGACTTTACAATTGACCAGCTTTCTAATTGGTATATTCGCCGATGCAGAAGAAGATTTTGGAAATCTGAAATGAATGAAAATAAATTATCCGCTTACCAAACATTATATGAATGCTTGATAACTATTTTGAAAATATCAGCACCTTTTATTCCATTTATAACCGAAGAACTTTATCTGAACCTTAATTCAGTTACAAAAAAAGATAAATTTGAATCAATCCATTTAACTAACATTCCTAAACCAGAGTACACTAATAAAGAATTAGAAGATAAAATGGAGATTGCTCAGCAAGTAGTTTATCTAACAAGATCAATGAGAGCAAAAGCCAATTTAAAAGTCAGACAGCCGCTTGAAAAAATAATGGTTGTTGTAGATAAATCGAAACAAAAAGCTGTAAAACAAATGCAGGATGTTATATTAGATGAAGTTAACATTAAAGAACTTATTCTATTAGATGATGATTCCGGAATTGTAAATAAAACAGCAAAACCTAATTTTAAGTCAATTGGACCAAAATTTGGTAAAAACGCAAAAAAAGTTGCAGAATTGATAAGAAACTTTACGAAAGAAAACATTGATAGTTTGACAGCAAATGATAATATTGAAGTAACTATTGAGGGGAAATCACTTGCTATTGCTCTTGAAGATGTAGAAATTTTAGGCTCTGAAATAAAAGGTTGGGTTGTAGAAAGTACAGAGGGTGTAACGGTAGCAATTGATTCTGAACTCTCAAATGAATTAATTGCAGAAGGACTTGCAAGAGAATTTGTCAACCGTGTGCAAAATATGAGAAAAGATTCAGGCTTTGAAGTTACTGATAGAATAACAATAAAATATTTGGGTAATTCTGAACTCGTAAGTGCTGTTAATTTGTTTAATGACTATGTTTCAAATGAAACATTAGCTGATGAAATAAATAATGTTGACAATTTTAATGGTTCAACTAAAACTGATTGGCAAATAAATGATATAAATTGCTCTATTTGTTTGAAAAGAGTTCAATCCTAACTTAAGGAGATTCTAAAATGGCAAAAAAGAAAACTACAAAAACAAAAAAATCTAAATCAATATCTAATAAAAAAAGTGGAAAAAAAGTAAAAACTATGGTTAAGAAAAAAACAACTAAAAAAACGATAACTAAGAAGAAGGCTACGGCTAAAGTTAAAAAGAACGCTGCTAAAAAAGGCACAACTAAAAAGGCATCTGTAAAGAAAACTTCTATTTCTAAAGTTAAAAAGCCAAGAAAATCTGCAGTTAAAAAACAAGAACAAATAGTTGATGATTTTGATGCAAGAGCCGCCTCTCGTGCTAAAGCAATGAAAAAAATCAAAGGCTACAGTAAAAAAGAATTAGATCACTTTAGAAATATCATTATTGAAAAAAGAGATGAAATAATAAATCAGCTTCAAAATCTGAAAGAACAAATGATGGATATTTCTACAGGCGAATATATAAATGAAAACTCCCCATATTCATTACATATGGCAGAACAAGGTACTGATGCAATGGAAAGAGAAAAAACTTTTTTATATGCTCAGAGAGAAACAAAATTTTTAAGTTATTTAGAAGCAGCACTTCAAAGAATAGACAACGGCATATATGGAATTTGTCTTGAATGTATTGAAGAACCCAAACATTTATGTGATTCCTGCCCATTGGTACCAAAAGCCCGTCTAGAAGCAGTTCCTCACAGTCAGGTTTGTGTACCTATAAAACAACTTCAAGAGAAAAAGGATTAATCATTTATTTTTGAATAATTCTTTTTGCGTAGTTTAAATACTTAATAATAAAATACTATTTACTAGCCCATTTGCATTGCTGGTGTAAATGGGTAATTGTTTTTTGCATATTTTAAACCCAAAAAATTCATTGGAAATGAATTCTTTGCCGAAGGCCGCTATATAAAATGTTTTTATAAAACATTTTATATAGCGGGGTTAACCCCTGGCAATTTGTAAGAAAAACATATTACTCAAATAACGAATTCCGAGATTTTTATATAACTAAGT
>Ga0210044_10007190_pt1 | contig 14302 bp, 12 predicted proteins | sample CryGey13umfilter_2_FD_183959 | JGI IMG/M metagenome (GOLD analysis project Ga0210044, IMG submission 183959) | Groundwater microbial communities from aquifer in Utah, USA - Crystal Geyser 4/9/14 3 um filter (SPAdes) (version 2) | ecosystem: Environmental > Aquatic > Deep subsurface >...
ACAGAAATACGCCGGATACGAGGACTGGCGCGTCCCCACCCAGCAGGAGTGCCGCAACCTGTACGACCACGAATGCAAGAATACCGATTTCGACGGCGACATCGTGCACATCGACTACAAGTTCCCGGAAGGCTGTGGTTCCACCTATTGGTGCGCCGAAGAACAAGGGTTCAACGCCATGGCCTACAACTTTTACAGCGACCGCGGGTATCTGGTAAGGAAAAAATCCTCCGACGAGGGCAACATGTCCTGCAGGCCCGTTCGTTCCACCGGCCCGGAAGTCAAAAAAATGGGCCGGCTTTCCGCTACCGGACGAACCCGGCGCGAGTAGGTTTGCCGAGGGAAATGCTCTTCAATTAATCAAGCCGGCCTGGGCGGTATATAAAAAACCCCCGGCCTCTTCAAAACTTCACTCTGACACATTATGGCATCCCACCGGGCAACCTTTGCGGAAATCGACCTTGCCGCATTCCAGCACAACCTGAAACTGATCCGCACGCTTATTGCTCCGGGCGTCAAAGTTATGGCCGTGGTGAAAGCCGACGCCTATGGCCATGGAGCCGTCCCTTGCGCCAAAGCGGCGATCCAAGCTGGAGCGGATTGTCTCGGAGTGGCCATTCTGGAAGAAGGCATGCAACTGCGGCAAAGCGGTATCGAAGTTCCCATCCTCATTATGGCAAGCATTTTCCCCGGCGAAGTGAAAGACCTCATCCATCACAACCTGTCCACAACGCTGAACACCGAGGCTTTGGCCGAGGCGCTTGCCCGCCAGGCCAAAAATATGGCAAAGACGGCCTCGGTGCATCTGAAAGTGGATACGGGAATGGGGCGTCTCGGCATGCCGCCGGAAGAACTTATCGGCTTCGTGGAAAAAATCCGGTCCTTAAAGAACCTCCAGGTCGATGGGATTTTCACGCATTTTTCATCCGCCGATGAAGAAGATCCCGGCTTCACCCTCTGGCAGATCAGCCGGTTGAACAAAGCGCTGGAACAATTGAAATCGGCGGGAACTTCCCTGCCAAGGGTCCATGCCGCCAATTCCGCCGCCATTTTGCGTTTTCCCGACAGCCAGTTCGACCTGGTGCGCCCCGGTATCATTCTCTACGGCGCCCTGCCCTCCTCCGTCATGCAACCAATCGTAGCCGCGTTGCGTCAGAACAACCCCGAACATTGCTTTCACCCGGTCATGCACTGGAAAACAAAAATTCTACAGATCAACCACGTGCCCAAGGGGACGCCCTTGAGCTACAACAAGCAGTTCATCACGCAAAGAGACAGCCTCATCGCCACACTGCCGGCGGGCTATGCCGATGGTCTCAGCCGCAATCTATCAAACAGGATGCAAGTTCTGGTGCGCGGTCAAAGAGCGCCGCAGGTGGGAGTGATCTGCATGGACCTCTGCCTGATCGATGTGACCGGCGTCAAGGGAGTTCAGCTCGAAGACGAGGTGGTCTTTTTTGGTAAACAGGGGAAGACGATGATCCCGGTCGATGAAATGGCCGAACGGGCCAATACCATTTCCTACGAAATTCTCTGCACTGTGGGAAAACGGGTTCCGCGGATTTACTTAGGACTTATCCATAAATAAAGTATTGAAATATTGGCGCAAATGGCATATCGTGTCTCAGGAGGTGCGATATGCCGAAGACATTGTCTTGGGAAGTGTCCGACGCCTTTTGGGAGAAAGTGGACCCCCTGATTCCCAAGGCGGCAAGAAACCCCGCGAAGCCATACCGCCGCAAGCCCGGCGGCGGGCGCAAACCTTTAGAGTCGCGGCGAGTGTTTGAAGGGATTGTATACGTTTTGCGCACGGGTTGCCAATGGAAGGCGCTTCCCAAGGAGAAATTTGGGAGTCCCAGCGCCATTCACCGGTATTTCCGGGATTGGGAGGCGGCGGGAGTATTTCTGAAGATATGGAAATCCGGACTGGCCGAATACGACGCGATGGAGGGCATTGCCTGGAGCTGGCAGAGCATTGACGGCGCGATGAACAAGGCTCCTCTGGCGCGCGAGGCAACAGGAGGCAATCCCACGGACCGGGGAAAAAAAAGGGAGCAAACGCCATCTTCTGGTAGACGAGCGTGGTCTCCCGCTGTCGATAGTCGTGACCGGGGCCAACGCGCACGATGTGACGCAACTTGAGAAAGTATTGGACGGGATTGTGGTGACAAGGCCTGTCGCGACAAAGAAAGCCCCGCAACATTTGTGCGCTGACAAGGGCTACGCCGGTCAACCGGCGCTGGAAAGCATACGGGCGAGAAAATATACCCCGCATGTAAAACAACGCGGCGAGGAGATCCGTGAGAAAAAGAACGTTCCCGGATATCGCGCCCGGAGATGGGTCGTTGAGGCGTGCCATTCATGGTTCAACCGCTTCAGAAAAATTCTCGTCCGCTACGAAAAAACTTTGCCGAGTTATGTTGCGCTTATTCATTTGGCGGCGGCGATAATTTGCTTCCGGAAAACTGGAATTATTTATGGATAAGTCCTTAGGCCTCCACCGCACAATGCGTTACGGGAGAAAGCCCCTGGCCCCTTTGACAGGCTATGCAGGATCGGCAAAAAAGTTTGCGCCATCGCCAGAAGGGGTTGCCCGGCGTGAGCAGGCCCGTCCCCCGCGGAGGGGGGCGTATTTGCCATGACAAAATTTTGCCAATGGTTTAAACTTCCATGATTGGGTAGACAATTACTGAAGGAACCCTGATGCCTTTATCTAAAAGATCGAGCCGTGTCCATCTTAACCATTAAAAACTGCCTGGACCCCGTCCTGCGTAAAAAAGGCGAACTTGTCGAAAATATCGACGAGGCCCTGGTCAAGTTATCCCAGGATATGGTGGAAACCACTCTGGAGGCCCACGGCGCCGGTCTGGCCGCTAACCAGATCGGCCTTCCCTACCGCCTGTTCGTGGTCGATCTGGGGATAGAAAAAGGGACTCATGAACTGGTGACCGTCATCAACCCCGTGATCACGGAGATGCAAGGCGAAGAGATCGCGGAAGAAGGCTGTCTCAGCATTCCCGAGGTGTATGCGGAGGTCAAACGCGCCAGTCATGTGGAAATCAAGGGAATCGACATTCACGGCAATGAAGTGCGCTACGAAGCCGAAGGCTATCTGGCCCGCGCCTTTCAACATGAGATGGATCACCTCGAAGGGTCGCTGTTCTGGGACAACCTGGGCAAAATCAGACGCGATCTGCTCAAACGCAAGTTCAAGAAAAAGCTTAAAGAAAAGGAAACATGAAAATCGTCTTTATGGGAACGCCGGATTTTGCCCTGGCCACTCTGCAGAAGCTGGTTGCCTCCGGTCACGAGGTCCAGGCGGTCGTCACGCAACCGGACCGGCCCAAAGGCAGGGGACGCGAGCTTGCCCCGTCCCCCGTCAAACAATTCGCAGAGCAATCGGGGATCGATGTTCTGCAGCCGGAAAAAGCCAGCCATCCCGAATTCGTGGAGACGCTCGGTCGGTTGAGGCCGGATTTAATCGTCGTCGTGGCCTACGGGCAGATTCTGAAAAAAAGCGTTCTCGCAATCCCCAGGTTGTTCTGCCTGAACCTGCATTCCTCCCTGCTGCCCAAATACCGGGGCGCGGCCCCGATCAACTGGGCCCTCATTCACGGAGAAAAGGAAACCGGCGTCACGACCATAAAAATGGATGAGGGCATGGACTCCGGCGATATCCTTCTGGCAAAAAAAGTTTCCATCGAAGATGCCGACAACGCGCAGAGTCTGCATGACAAACTTGCCAAGGAAGGCGCCCTGCTCGTTCTCGACACGATCCGCAAACTGGAGCAGGGTTCCCTGACTCCGGTTCCCCAGGACCCCGGCCAGGTGACGCTGGCGCCCAAACTTAAAAAAGAGGATGGATTGATCGCCTGGGAAAAGGACGCCGAAAATCTGAGAAACCGGGTCCGTGGACTGGAACCCTGGCCGGGAGCCTACACATTTTATCAATCCAGACGGCTGCGCCTGTGCGAGGTCGAAACCGCTCCGGGAGAAGCCGGAGACCATCCCGGCGCCGTGGCGCGCATTACCGACCACGGCATTGAAGTGGGCACCGGAAATGGCCGGCTCATCATCACCCGGCTGCAACCCGAAGGAAAAAACAGAATGTCCGCAAAAAGTTTTCTTGCCGGGCACAAAATACAAAAGGGAAGCCTGTTTGCATCCAGCCCGGCTTCCTGCTTATCCAAAACAACTTAGAGGATACAATGCCGAGAACGCTAATCACCGGAGGCGCAGGATTTCTAGGGTCGCACTTTTGCGATTACCTGCTGAACAAGGGCCACGAGGTCGTCTGCATGGACAACCTCCTCACCGGTTCGCTGGAAAACATCGCCCATATAAAAAGCGCTAAATTCACTTTCATCAAGCACAATGTGACCCAGCACATCAAGATCGACGGTCCCTTGGATTACATTCTGCATTTCGCCTCGCCCGCAAGCCCCATCGATTACCTGGAGCACCCGATTCCCACGCTTAAAGTCGGCTCCCTGGGAACGCACAACACCCTGGGTCTTGCGGAGTCCAAACGCGCCACCTACCTCATCGCATCCACATCCGAGGTGTACGGCGACCCGCTGATCCACCCGCAGAAGGAAAATTACTGGGGCAACGTCAATCCCGTCGGCCCCAGGGGAGTCTACGACGAGGCCAAGCGGTTTTCAGAAGCGATGACCATGGCCTATCACCGCGAACACGGGCTCGACACCAAGATCGTGAGAATATTCAACACCTATGGCCCCCGCATGCGCATCCGCGACGGGCGCGCCATTCCCAATTTCCTCTATCAGGCCCTGGTGGGAGAAGACCTCACCGTATACGGAGACGGCAGCCAGACCCGCAGTTTCTGCTATATGGACGACCTCATCGAGGGAATCCACCGGCTGCTGATCTCTTCCATTCACGAACCGGTGAACATCGGCAATCCCAAGGAAATGACGATCAAGGAGATGGCCGAAAAAATTTTGCAGGCGACCGCAAGCAAGAGTAAAATCGTCTACACTCCCTTGCCTGTCGACGACCCGAAAGTGAGGCAGCCCAATATCGAGCTGGCAAAAAAATATTTGCACTGGGAGCCGCAAGTGACGCTGGAGGATGGATTGAAAACAACCATGGAGTATTTCAGGTCCAAATTGAGTTCGTTCAAACCCTGACCGATCCCCATGGCCAAAAGCGACAAATCTTCCATCAAACATTGGCCTGAAGACGAACGCCCCAGAGAGCGGCTGATAAAATATGGCGAAGACAAACTTTCCGATGCCCATCTTCTGGGAATCCTTATCGGATCCGGAGACCGCTCGACACGGAAGAACGCCATCGATCTCAGCCTCGATCTGTTGAAAGTGTTTCAGAATTTTTATCAGCTGGATCAGGCCTCCGTGACGGAGTTGTGCCAGGTCAAAGGCATCGGACTTGCCAAAGCCGCGCAGATCAAAGCCGCGCTTGAAGTCGGCAAACGCATGTCTTCGCAGATATCCGGCAAAAAGGAAAAACTGGCAACCAGCCGGTGTTTCGTGGAGCACTACGCGCCGTTTTTAAAAAACCTTAAAAAGGAAATCGTCAAAGTCGTTTTATTGAATCCCAAACTTTACGTGATCAAGGACCTGACCATTTCAGAAGGCAGTTTGAATGCCAGCATCGTGCACCCCAGGGAAGTCATGATTCCGGCAATCAAAGAATCCGCCGCCTCGTTTGTGCTGCTGCACAATCACCCGAGCGGCGATCCGACCCCAAGTCAACAGGACATCGAGATCACCCACCGGCTCAACAAAACCGGTCAGATCATCGGGATCAAAATGCTGGACCATATCATCATCGGGGACAACAGTTTTTACAGCTTTTCCGACGAAGGACTGCTATGACCCATCCCACCAACCCCTATCGGGCCAGGTTGCAACCTGGTCATGAATTCAGGCAGGAACCATGCAACGCGTAAAAAACTTTCTCAACGCCAGCGCCGACCTCAAATACCAGGTGGCGGAAACACTTTCTGAAAAAATTCTCGAAGCCTCCCGGCTCATCAGGGAGAGCCTTGCCGGCGGAGGCAAGCTTCTGCTTATGGGAAACGGCGGCAGCGCCGCGGACGCCCAGCACATCGCCGCGGAACTGATCGGACGGTTCAAAAAGGAGCGGCGGGCCATCCCGGCGATCGCTCTCACCGTGGACACCTCGGCCTTGACCGCGCTCGGCAATGATTACGGATTTGAAACGATCTTCTCCCGGCAGATCCAGGCTTTGGCCCGAAAGGGCGATGTCGCCCTGGGATTCAGCACCAGCGGCAATTCGGAAAACGTGATCCGCGCCTTCAAAGTGGCCAACGAGCTGGGGGTCGTCACCATCGGGCTTCTGGGTAACGAGGGCGGACGGGCGAAAGACCACGTGCGCCTTTCTATCATCGTCCCTTCAGACGATACCGCGCGCATTCAGGAAGTTCACATCACCATCGGCCACATCATCTGCGAAATCATTGAAGAAGAACTTTAAATGAAATCCAAATTCAAATATTTCTTTGACAGCAAGGCGCGTCCCCGCATTCTGGTGATCGGGGATCTCATTCTCGACGAGTATCTCTGGGGCGGCGTGACGCGCATTTCCCCGGAAGCCCCGGTTCCTGTCCTGGAGACCAAATCGGAGAATCTTTCCCTGGGAGGCGCCGCCAACGTCGCCAACAATCTGGCCGCGCTGGGATGCGATGTCACGCTGATCGGCGCCATCGGGCAGGATGAAAAGGGCGACCGGCTTCTCGAACTCATCAGGGAGCGGGGCATCCAAACCGATGGCATCTTCCGCTTCGTGCACCGCCCCACCACCTCCAAAATGCGCATTATCGCCCACAACCAGCAGATTCTGCGTATCGACAAGGAGGACAACCGCCCCATCACCGAGGAAACCGAAAAGAAAATAATCAAATTCACCGACAAAATTCTGCCGGAGATGGACGGCGTCATCTGCTCAGATTACCAGAAAGGCGTGCTCACCGAAAAAGTGATCCGGAACCTGATGCACCGCGCCCAAAACGGCAAAAAAATTGTTGTCGTCGACCCCAAGAGTTCCGATTTTTCATTTTACAAAGGCGCGACGGTCCTCACCCCCAACCAGATGGAAGTCGAGCGCTCGGTTCCCATCAAGGTGAGCAGTCTCGAAGACCTGGAACGCGCCGCGGAATATCTCCTGAGCCTGACACGGGCCGAAGCCCTTCTTGTCACCCGCGGCAAAGACGGAATGATCCTCTACAGGAACAAGGAAAAACCCGTCGTCATTCCCACCGAGGCCAGGGAAGTGTACGACGTCACCGGCGCGGGGGACACCGTGGTCAGCGTGTTCGGGATGGCGGCGTTTGTCGGCTTCAGCTTTCACGAGGCCGCCTGGCTTTCCAATATGGCCGCCAGCATCGTGGTGGGCAAGGTGGGAACCGCCACCGTGAGCTTGAACGAGATCAACGAATTTCTGCAGGAGGAGATGTTCCGCACCTCGCACACCCTTCTGGAACTGGAGGAGCTCAAGAAGCTGGTGAGCCTGGCCAAGAGCACCGGCAAAACCGTGGTTTTCACCAACGGTTGCTTCGACCTTATTCACGGCGGCCACATCGAATTTCTGCAGAAGGCCAAGAACAAGGGCGACCTGCTGGTGGTCGGCCTCAACAGCGATGCGTCCGTCCGGGCGATCAAGGGCGATGGCCGCCCCATCAAGACCCAGCAGGAACGCGCCAACATCCTCTCGGCCCTCAAATACGTCGATTACATCACCATCTTCGACGAACCCACCCCTGAGCACCTCATCAGCGAAATCCGCCCCGACATCCTGGTCAAAGGCAATGATTACGCCATCGACGAAGTGGTGGGCCGCGAAATTGTCGAGGGCTACGGCGCGCGGGTGGAACTCATTCCCATTGTCCAGGGCCTGTCCACCACCCGGACCGTCGAAAAAATCCTCGAAAACCACAAACTGGATTGACCCAGGCGTTCAAGGCGATTCCATACCTGTCACCCTGAGCGTCACTCTATGAGCGTGCGAAACAAAGAGATTGGGAAGGGGCATTCACTGCAACACCCGCAAGGTGACGACGCAAAGAAAGCCTGCTCTAAAGAGACCCTTGCCTAAGTGAAGAATCTACATGAAGCCCATCCCATACGTCATCGCGAGCCGCAAAGCGGCGTGGCGATCCAGGTATTCTGAATTTACCCCTCCGGGGCATGAAGGCTAGGGTGAGATATCACATACCCCTCCGGGGCATGAAGGCTAGGGTGAGATATCACATACCCCTCTGGGGCATGAAGGCTTGAGGATATTCGGCCACCGGCTTTGCGGCTCGCGATGACGTATGAAATAGTCTCAGGGGGGCACTCCATGAAGATTCTCGACTGACACAAGGCGAGAGGGAGAATCCTCCGAGCCCTGGCCCTGAGAATTCCAATCCGCTTTATTCCCCCAGCCGCCTGCCGGGGATGAGATAATTCTGCACGTAGTCCGTGACGCCGTCTTCCAGGGAGGTGATGGGCGCACTGTAACCCGCGGTGCGGATCTTGCCCATTTCGGCTTGCGTGTGATACTGGTACTGGTTGCGGATGGAGGCCGGCATGTCGATGTATTCGATGTTGGGTTCTTTCCCCATCGCGGCAAACAGCGCGCGGGCAAGGTCGTTCCAGTTTCTGGCCACTCCCGAGCCAATATTGAAAATACCGTTTGCCTGCGGATGATCGAGGAAAAACAGGGTCATCGCCACCGCGTCCTTGATGTAGAGAAAATCGCGTTCCTGCCCGCCATCGGCGTATTCGGATCTGTAGGATTTAAACAGCCGGATTTTTCCGGTGTCCCGGATCTGAAAAAAACCCTTGCGCACGAGGCTCTGCATGTCTTCCTTGTGGTATTCGTTGGGACCGTAAACATTGAAATATTTCAGTCCCGCCATTTTGCCAAGGACTCCCTGCTCTTTGGCCCACAGGTCGAGGCGCTGTTTGCTTTCGCCGTACAGATTGAGGGGGTGGAGCGTTGCCAGTTGCGATTCATCGTCGCGGTATCCCTGCGACCCATCGCCGTAGGTCGCCGCGCTGGATGCGTAGATAAAGCGAATCCCCTGCTCCAGCGCAAAAATGGCAAGATCCCGCGTGTATTCGAAATTATTTTTTCTTAAGAAATCGGCATCGGTTTCTGTCGTGGAAGAACAGGCCCCCATGTGGATGATGGCCTGCACCGGGACCGGTGCGCTGGAATGCACCGTTTGCAGGAAGGATTCCTTGCTTTTGAGATCCACGTATTTTAACGCCGCAAGGTTTTTCTCCTGCTCCGGATGGCGGGGGTTGTCGACGATCAGAATGCGCGTGACTCCGCGGCGATTGAGTTCCTGGACTATGGCGCTGCCGATGAATCCGGCGCCGCCGGTGACGACGATCATGCGTCCTCTGAAATTTAAGGGTGGGTCAGCCGCCTTGGCGGATCAAACTATTTTTTTGCTTCTCCTTCCCGGTGCAGGGTCTTTTTCCAATCCAGACCGGGTAATAGAAGGATATATGATTTTTTCTCCGCCAATGCAACCTGCTTTTTCAATTGGCTCACGCGGTCCTTCCCGGCGGGATGCGTGGACAGGTATTCGAGCCAGTCCAGCGACTCCTCTTCAAGCGCCGCCGGGGTTTCATTTTCCACCCCCAGGCCGATCTCCTGCTCCTGAAGTTTCTCGAACATGCGCACCGCCCCTCTGGGATCGATTCCGGCTCTCAGGATCATCTCCATCCCCAGACGGTCGGCCTCCAGCTCCATTTCCCGGCTGTGCGCCAGGCCTTGCAACTCTCCCGCCACACCCAGAATTTTATCCATCACGCCGCTCGTATCCCCGGTGACCAGGGTGAGCAGAATGCGGGACGCCATGGCGCGGACGATCCCGCGCGTGGAGTGGCGAAGCAGAACGTGCTGGATTTCGTGGGCCAGCACCCCGGCCAGTTCTTCGGCGGACTCCGTGGTGTCCAGCAATCCTTGAAACACGAGGACCCGCCCTCCCGGAAGGGCCATGGCATTGACTGTTTTTTGCGGCACGACATGAAACCGGAAAGAATAGGGCTGGACGGAGACGGTGTCTAAAAGCCTTTCGGCGATGGCTTCAAGAACCTTTTCCTGTTCCGCATCGGCAACCGGGGAAAACTGTTGCGGCAGCTCTTTCAGGATTTTATCGCCCAGCTCGGCCTCCCAGGCCACCGGGACCCTGAGGGCCACCCTGTCCGCCAATGCGGGGATCGCCCCTTTCCACAAGCCATACAGAAAAAGCGGGACCGCAAGCACCGCCGCCGCGATAAACAGGTATTTCCAGCCGCCGGCGGGTTTTAGCGTGGGATGCAGGGAAACCGCCGCAATGCGCCTGAGGTTTTCCAGAAACTCCGGGTCATCGACCACCAGCGTTTCCAGAGCCGGGGAGTCGGCGCTGACAGTGGAATGTTCCAGATGAAAGGGCGGTTTGCCGGGATCTCCCGCCGTGCGCAGCTTAAGATCAGGATAATCCCAGACGTGCGCAGGCTTCCCGTCCTCCAGGCTCAGCGCCAGTTGCCGGGGAGATAAACTGATTGCGGCCTGGTATTTTCGCGCACTGCGTCCGTCAAAAAATGCGCCGGTAAACTGCAGTTTGCGGGCGCCCACAGCCTGCGGTTTTTTCGGGGAGTTACCCAATATCGACCGGGATATCGAACGCATCCAGCGCTTCCTCACCGAAGGCGCCGCTTTTCTTCATTTCCTGCACCACGAAATCCACATTGAAATCCCCTTCCATGGTGAGATGATCGGCAAAAAACCTGTGGTTGCGAACGGCAACCCACGAATACCCCAGCCCCAGAGTCAGGAGAAGCAGCAGGCCATTGACCAGTTTCAACACAAACCATTCGCCGCCGGTGGCGGAAAAACGGAAGGACCCGTTGCCTATATGGGTGTGCGACCAGCAGTACCTTTTCAGGTAGGCCTGGAACCAGATCCAGTAAATTCCTCCGGTGAGCACGGTCAGGAAAAGCGCCAGGACATATTTTGCAAAAATCTCTTTGGCCTCTCCGCTAAACTCGCTGTTGATATGGCCGAAATAGCAGTTGCCCCGCCAGAACCTCTCCGCCTCCATGCGGAAATAAGGCCAGTACAACCCCAGAGTGATCAGCGTCAGCAGACTCCCCTTGAGATAAATCATCGCCGCTTCCTTGCCCTCGCCGCGGAAGGAAAAGCGGATACCGCGCCAGGCGGTGCGCGACAACCGGTAGCGCCAGGCTCCCACCATCAGAACCGGAACATATCCCAACAGCAGAATCGAAACCAGGTTGGCCGAAACCTGCCCGAGGTCGCCCCCGTAGATCTGAATGACTCCCAGAAGCGTCCCGATCACAAACAGGATGCCTAAAAATTTCACAAATCCCCGGAACAGTTCCTTACCCGTCCCATGATAGGAAAAATGGTCTCCGGCAAAGGTGGTGTTCGTCCAGATGTACTGGCGCGCCCGCGTTTTGGCCCAGAAATGATAAATGCCGAGGGTCAGAATGGTTTTCAACTGGTTGATGAAGAGGATGCCGAAAAACTCTCCCCCGTTGCCCAGAAACCCCAAAGGAATGGAAAGGCTGGCATCGCGGGGTCTCTTCAATGATTCCTCGTTTTCAGCTTCCGATTCCATAGCATCGCTGGCCGCATCTGCGGATGCTTCCGCAAAATGCTGGATCGGTTTGAGGTCCACATGAAACCCGATACTTTGCAGATACGCCGCCGCCGGCCCCGCCTGATGATCGGGAATTTTTTGCTCGAACTGCCAGGACATGCCACTCTTCAATTGCTGTAAAACGGCATTGCCCTGTTCCCGCCCCATTCGGAACACCCTGGCGATTTTTTCCGCCGCCTGTTCCTGGTCCGACCCGAACCACGAATTCAACGTAATGTGATGACTCATGCTGTCTCCTCCTGAATTTACCCGCCCGCGGATTGATCCGGCAGGGCCCGGTTCCCATGAATTTTTATTTAAACAGCAGTTATGAAAAATCGTAAGCCACCTGCTGGTCCGTCCAGCCCAGAAATCCATCCTGCCTGGGATCGCCTGTGAAAGGATGCTCTTTCCCGACCCACGATTGCGGCTGGTCCCAGTTGTCTCCATAGTGATACAAAAACATTTTTTCTCTGACGGAAGCCGGAAGGGTCATCAATTCCTGATAGGACGCATGCACGCCGCCCTGAAACAGCTGACAGTCGTGGAACATGACTTCCGCAAGACCGGCAAAGCGGATGGGGTATTCGGGATCGAACATGGTGTCGCCCGAAATCCATACCCGGCGGTTGATGAGGATGCCGCAACACCACTGCGATTCATCCACGCTGTATGCGGAATCGGGAAAATGACGCGTCCGCATTATCACGATTTCAATGGGCCCGAGCTGGAACGCCCAGCATTTGCGGTTAAAAATTTCAATACTCTGCGGGCGTTGAATGTTAAAGAAATCGGCCAGCTGGAGGGGCCGGCCCTGCTCGGCCTCGCAAAATTCGATGCCTCCGGCCAGGCTCTTGCTCCACAGGTTGTCCTGATAGTCGCGCAGTAGAATCATATGCGGCTTGGAGTTGGCCGAGGCATAGCGGTTCATCAGGGCCACTTCTTCCAGCCCGCCGATGTGGTCGGCATGGCTGTGGGTCGGCAGGTAACAGCGGACCTGCAACACATCCAGACCGATATCCGCAAGCGCGAGAGGCCCCTGGGTCCCGCAATCCACGAGCACATGGTGATCGCCCTGAATGACGAGGATATTGGATTGCCGGCGGCGCTTGGCAAAAGCCGACCCCGTGCCGATGAAAACCACCCGCAACCCACCGTCTGTCTTTAACGAGAGAGATTCGCCGTTTTCGCAAATCCCGTTGATTTCAAACATGACCAAACTCTTTTTAAGGTAAGGAAGTTAGCAGACGCTTGAAACCCGGATGAAAACCGGAAAAACCGTTTTTCCGGCCTTTCATTTGCAATCAAATACAATAACATAAAATACCCATCTAGTCGATAACATATTGTTTTTAAAATATTATCCAGCAGAGGTGGATGGAATACAAACACCCGGAGGCTCCCGTGAGAACCCTTGAAGGACCGGGCCTTATCTTTTTATCTCCCCTCGCGGGGGACCTCTGCCAAATTTCTGAGGAATGAGGAGCGCAAAAGTGATATGATGCACCAATGCAACAAAAAATCCTGATCGTCGACCCCAACCGCCAGTCCATCGAAACCCTCAGGGAAACTCTGAAGCGGCAGGGATATGAAGTCATTGCCGCTTACAGCGGTATGGAGGCGCAACAACGGCTTTTGGACAAGGTCTTCCATCTGGTTTTGGCCGATGAAAAAATTGTTGCAGAAAAGGGGCAAAATTTTCATAAATTCCTCTATCAAAAATTTCCCGGTCTTCCGGCCCTCCTGCTTTACAGCGGAAGCCTCCCGCACGAATGGGAAGACACCGCCGCATCCTATGGACACCGCTGGTTTCTGCGTTCCCTGGGGATTCCCCGGCTCCTTGAAGTCATTCGCAACACCTGCACGGAGAAAGAGCAGGAAAGCCTCCTGGAAAAAAAACGGGAACCTCTCCCCAACGAAATTCTGGGAGAAAGTGCGCCCATCAGGCAATTGAAGGAAAGTTTAAAAACCGTGGCGGCAACCGATGCCACCGTCCTGTTACGGGGGGAAACCGGGACCGGAAAGGAACTTGCCGCCCGTTGCCTGCACGCCCAGAGTTCGCGCAGGCAAAATCGTTTCGTGGCTGTCAATTGCGCCGCCCTGACCGAATCCCTGCTCGAAAGCGAGTTGTTCGGCCATGAAAAAGGCGCGTTTACCGGAGCCCACCGGCAAAAACTGGGCAAGTTCGAATACGCTGGCTCAGGAACCCTGTTTCTCGATGAAATCGGGGAACTGTCGCCCCAGCTTCAGGCCAAAATGCTCCGGGTGCTGGACGAGCGGGAATTTGAACGCGTGGGCGGCAACCGGACCCTGGAAGTCCAGTGCCGCATCATCGCCGCCTCCAACATCGACTTCAGCAAAGCCATGAGCGAAGGCCGCTTCCGCGAGGATCTGTATTACCGTCTCAATGTCGTCTCGGTCTGCCTGCCCGCATTGAGAGACCGGCCAGAGGATATCCCCCTTCTCGCCCGGCATTTTCTGCGGCAGAAATCCGCCTGCCATCAAAAATCCGTTCGGAAAATTTCCCCGCAGGCTATGGCTCGGCTCGCCCTCCACCCCTGGCCGGGCAATGTGCGGGAACTGGAAAACATCATCGAACAGGCTGTGATCCTGACCCGGACAGACACCGTGAAAACGCTTTCTCTGCCGGAAACC
>Ga0210044_10007193_pt1 | contig 14298 bp, 14 predicted proteins | sample CryGey13umfilter_2_FD_183959 | JGI IMG/M metagenome (GOLD analysis project Ga0210044, IMG submission 183959) | Groundwater microbial communities from aquifer in Utah, USA - Crystal Geyser 4/9/14 3 um filter (SPAdes) (version 2) | ecosystem: Environmental > Aquatic > Deep subsurface >...
CGTGGTGGGCTTGCTGACCGCGGGCTGCTCGGGCTGCCGCGAGGGATCGACCGTCGCGGACGCCGGCCGCGAGGTCGGGGGGGATGTGATCCCCTACGTGGACGCTGGCGTGGATCTCCGGCCGGACGTGGACACCCGCTGCGGCGGCAAGCGCATCCTGACCCCGACTCCCGTCACGCGGGGTGTGGGACAGCCCTGCGGAACGGGTTGCCGGCAGATCAGCTTCGGCCCCTACGCCAGCCAGCGCTACGAGGTGCAGGACGACATCCTGGTCTACTCCGAGGAGTCGCTCTTTCTGGAGCAGCGCGTGTACATGGTGGATCTGGCTCGCGACGAGGAGTGGATCATCCGCGTGCCGTACTTCCGCGAGCGACCGGGCTGCTACTGGGTCTCCACCGACGGCAAGCGACTGGCCTACAGCTGCGTGATCAGTCCGGCCCCCGGGCAGTACACGGAACCGCTGCAGATCTACGACCCGCTGACGCACGAGGAACAGGACCTCGAGTGTATTCCCTTGATGGTTGGCAAGAGCAGCGCCATCGCGGATCTCACCCTGGGGTCCACGGGGATCGCGGCCCGGCTCTCCGTGACCTCCATCGCGCCGTACACCTGGTTCCACAGCTTCTCGGATGCATCCTTCGGCGAGGTCTCCGCCAGCGCGGCCTGGTTCACGCACATGTCCGGCCCACGGTTGGTCTGGGCCGAGGCCATGGCGCAGTCGCAGATCGTCCTGTACGACACGGTGACGAAGGTCAAGACGGTGCTGGACCCCCAGCCGCACGGCCAGTGGCTGCCGCGCATCGACGGGGACAGGATCGTGTGGGTCGACCACCGCAACGCACCGGGTGACATGGTGAACCAGGGGAACTCGGACATCTACCTGCACGATCTGAGCACAGGGAAGACAACGGCCGTGACAGTTAATCCGGCGCGCCAGGACAACCCGGACGTGGACGGCGACTGGGTGGTGTGGGAGGACTGGCGCAACAACCCGAACCCCACGCCGAAGGACTCGGGCGAGTTCAAGGAGTCGGACATCTTCGCCCTGAACCTCAAGACCGGCAAGGAGATCCAGGTCACGAACCTGCCGGGCATGGAGCTGAACCCGAAGGTTGACGGTGACCGCGTGATCTACATCAAGGGGCCCTTCATCTTCATGAAGGACCTGCGCTGAGCGCCTCGCCCTCCCTCGCCTCGCCCGGCCTTACCAGCTCTCCAGCGCCCCGATGTCCGGCGCGCCGCCCTTGACCCGCGGGCCGCCGGCGATGTCCACCGGCGGCATCTGGGGCACCATCACCCCCTTGTTCACCGCCGGGCTGGAGCGCTTGAGCCGGAAGTCGCCCTTGGCCGGGTTGACGAACTGCGGGTCGGCCAGGATCACGCCGCTGCCGATCCCGCGCTTCTTGAACGCCGCCGCCCCGGTCTCCCGGGTCAGCTCCACCTCCTGGCCCCGGACCTGGGCTCGCAGCAGGTCGCCGTTCTTCATGCCGTGGAACAGGCAGTTCTTGACCGAGACGCTGGTGCCGTCCTGGAAGTACATCCCGCCCGAGGTGTTGTAGAAGATCGAGTTGATCAGCTCCACCTTGAGCTTCTCGTGCGCGTCGTAGCTCGCCGTGAGGTTGTAGCTCGACGGGCCGGGGTAGTTGTGAAACGCCATCACGCTGTTGAGGATGCGGTAGTGCCCGGCGTGTTCGAAGACGATGGCGGCGTCGGCCCCGGTGTGGTGGATCACGGTGTTGACGATGTCGCCGCCGTGCCACAGCTTGACCCCGTTGCGCGCCAGGTTGTGGACGTAGCACCCCATGACCAGCACGTTCTTCGCCTTGAGGTCGATGCCGTCGGCGGCCATGCCCGAGACGTGGACGTGGTAGAACACCATGTTCCGCCCCTCCTCCACGGCGATGGCGTCGGCGCCGGAGCCGTCGCCGCCGCGTCCGGTGACGGTGACCTCGTCCAGCCGCCAGTTGACGCACGGGCCGGAGTTGCAGCTGATGCCCAGCGACGCGTTCTCCACCGTCACCTTGCGCAGCAGCAGGCCGTCGCTGGCCGGGCGGCCCGCGCGCCGGTTGTCGTGGTACACCACGATCCCGTCGTGCCACTTGCCGTCGGCGGGCGCCTTCAGCTGCAGATCGAGCATCACGATGTTCTTCAGCGTCTGGCCCTCCTTCTCCATGGCGATGCCCACCGAGGCGAAGCCGTCGATGGTCAGCCCCTCGAGCAGGATGTTGCTGGCCTGGATCATCAGGCCGTAGGTCACCTCTCCGCTGCGCGGCACGATGCGGGCCCGCTGCCCCGGCATGGCGCGGATGCTGATCCCGTCGCGCAAGATGGGGAGCGCGCGATGGTCGCCGTCCTGGCCCTCGCGATAGGTCCCGCCCGGCAGGAGGATCGTGTCGCCGGAGCGGGCGCCCATCAGCGCCTTGGCGATGACCCCGATCTTCCCCGGCTGCAGGATGATCTTGCGCCCGACCTTGAACCGGGACGGGTCGGGAAACGCGCTCCAGTCGATCTTCGACACCGTGGGCATGCGCGAGAGGTCGAGCTTCGCCGCCGGCGCCGGCGTGGAGGGCGAGGCTCCGTTCTTGACCCGCGGGGCGCTGGAGACCTCGGTGCGGGTGCAGCCCCAGACCACCGCCAGGGCGGCGAGGGTCAGGATCACGTTTCGCAGGCTGGCCATGGTGTGCCTCCTATGCCCACGACGGTACGCTGAGCCGGGCGCCGGAGCAACCGTCCATCATCGTTGCGGAGGTCCATCGCGGCAGATAGACTTCGCCAATGGAGTCGTCGCCCTGGATCGCCGCCCACCCCATACGGCCGGAGCAGCTGCTGTTCCGCTCCGCCCGGGCCGGACTGTTTCTGCCGGGGGACATCGTGTACCGCATGGGCCGCGACGCGATGTTCCACGGGCTGAAGGCGCTGATGGCGGTGGATCCGCGGCGCACGGTGCTCGTGCCCTCGTTCCACTGCTCGTCGCAGATCGACGCCGCCCAGGCCGCCGGGCTGAAGGTCGCGTTCTACCCGGTGCGGGTGGACGCCACGGTGGATCCGGAGCAGGTCGCGGCGCGCATCACCGACGACGTTCTGGCGGCGATGGTGATCCACTACTACGGCTGGCCGCTGCAGCTGGACGGGCTCACGTGGGTGACGCGGGCGCGGGAGGTGGCGCTGTTCGAGGACTGTGCCCTGGCCCTGTTCAGCACCCACGACGAGCAGCCGGTGGGCAGCTTCGGTGCGCTGTCGATCTTCTCGCTGCGCAAGTCGCTGCCCGTGCTCGACGGCGGCATCCTGCGCTTCAACCGACCCGATCTGACGGCCGCGCCGCCGGCTCGCGTGCGCTCCTCCATGCGGCCCGCCCTGGGCGCCCTGGCCCGGGCGCTGGGGGCGCGACGCCTGGTGCAGTGGGGCAAGCGCCTGCTCGGAGGCGGGGGCGACGGGGCGCACGAGTCGATGGAGGAGGCGGCGCCGACGGGCGAGCCAGGGCCACGCGAGCCGGACTTCGATGTGGAGCTGTCTGACCTCGGGATCTCACGTTTCTCGCGCTACATCGCCCGGCGTGCCCACGCTGAGCAGGTGGTGGAGCGGCGCCGGCAGGCCTATCAGCAGCTGGACGCCATGCTGCGTGAGCACCCGCGCTACCGGCCGTTGTTTCGCGAGCTCTCGCCGGGGGTCTGTCCCCTGTCGCTGGTGATCGTCCACCCCCGCCGGGACGCGGTGGAGGCCGCGTTGCTGGAGCGCAACGTGGAGACCTACTGCTTCGGACGGGTGCCACACCCGGCGCTGGACCGCACGCAGCACCCGGAGACCGCGGTGCTGTGCGATCAGACCCTGGCGCTGCCGGTGCACCAGGATCTCACGGCGACGGAGCTCTCGCGCGTGGGTCGGGCCGTGCTCGACGTGCTGTAGTCACCGGATGAGGATCACCACCGTCACCGCCGCGCTGTTCGTCGCGCTGCTCCCCGGGTGGGGAGCAGCGACCGAGATCACCCCGCTCGCCACCCCGCTCACCCGCGCGGGGTTCGAGAAGCTCGACTTTCGCAACGGCGTCACGGTTTATCGCCACAAGCAGTCCCGGACGCTGCACTTCGCCGCGGAGGCAAACTTCATCGTGCCACCGGCCCGGGTGCAGCAGGGTCTGCTGGCCTACGAGCGGCAGGTGGCGTACATCGGGCGGCTGTCCGAGTCCCGCGTCCTGCAGCGTCGGCCCGACACGCTGGTGGTGTACCAGCGCGTGCGGCTGCCGGTGATCGACGATCGCGACTACACGCTCCAGGTGCGCTGGGGTCAGACGGGAGCCATGCGCTGGGTCACGTTCCATGCGCTCACATCTCGCGCGCTCCGCTCCGCTCTCCAGGGAGGCTCCCCCGCTGCGCGCACACTGTCCAGCGGGCCGGCTCGACGCAAGGGGGTGGTGCGCGTGACGCGCCACTCGGGCAGCTGGCAGCTGCGACCGATCCACGGCGGCCGCGCGACCTTCGCCCGGTATCAGATGGAGATGGACCTCGCCGGCTGGGTGCCGATGTGGCTGGCTCGGCGGTCGGCGGGCAAGGAGGTGGCGCATGTCTTCGCCGAGTTCAGCCGGATGATGGCTGACGGGGATCGGGGAGCCGCGAAGACCTCCGGGCGACACGGTTCCGCCAGGCCGCCAGGTGGTGCGGATCGAACCCCAGCTGGTAGCCGATGATCGCCACCAGGTTCAGCGCGCTGGCGCGGACGAACCCGTGGATCGCGAACGAGTCGGCAGAAGTGACGGCGGGCTGGGGCAGCACGACCACCTGGCCCAGCTTGCGCAGCCGGTGCACCAGCTCCCAGTCCTCCATCACCGGGAGATCCGGGAAGCCGCCCAGGGCGCGAAAGATCCGCGCGCGGACGAAGATCCCCTGGTCGCCGTAGGGGTAGCCGGTGAGCCGGCACCGCAGCCGCCCGCCAGCGGTGAGGACGGCGTCCCACCCCCGGGCCCCGGCCGCGGTGTAGTTGAACGCCCCGCCCATCACGGTGGATGACTTCAGGGCGGACCGGACGAGGTCGGCTGCCCCGGGGGGCAGCGTCGTGTCCGCGTGCAGGAACAGCAGCGCGTCTCCCGTGGCGCGGGCCGCGCCGGCGTTCATCTGTCGGGCGCGGCCGCAGGGCCCCTGGACCACCGCCGCGCCGGCGGCTGCCGCCACCTCGCGCGTCGAATCCCGGCTTCCGCCGTCGGCGACGATGACCTCGTCCGCGCCGCCCTGTCGCGCGCTGACGATGGCCGCGGTGACAGACCGTCGTTCGTTCAGCGTCGGGATCACGACCGAGATCCGCATTGCCGCCGCTGGCGTGTCGAGGCATCGCGAGCACTCGATGAGGTCCGGTGGACGATCCACGTCCGCCAGCTCCTGCAGCTGCGTCAGGCGCAGGCCGCGCTCCGCCGCCCGGGCCAGCGTCTGCTGCAGAACCGTCGCCGAGCCCCAGTCGATGCCGTCGAATAGTGATGGCAGCGCCCGGCTGGCGGACGTGGCGTTGATCCCGATCAGCCAGTAGCCGCCGTCGGTGGCTGGCCCAACGACCGCATCCGCCGTCTCCAGCGCCGCCAGCGCATGGCGCAGGTGGTCGGCCGTCATCGCCGGGCAGTCCGATCCCACCGCCATGCAGCGCAGGGCTCCCTCGCGGAACGCGCGCTCGAACAGCGCCAGCAGGCGGCGCCCGAGATCACCCCGCGGCTGGACCCGATAGCGGGGCAGCGGACCGAGCCACCCGCGCATCCGGCGTGACGATCCGCCGTCGTGCCACACCTCCACGTCGGCTTCCCCCGTGGCCCCCAGGGCCAGCACCTCGACAGCGACGTGCTGCGCCAGCGCGCGATGCATCGCCGTGGCGCCCTCGCGTCCCAGCGCCGGCACCAGGCGGGTCTTGGCCTGCCCGACCTCCGGGTGGCGGGTCAGCATGGCGATCCGCGAGTGACCCGACCGGGTCACGTCAGCGCGCCGAGTCACGAGGAGCCTGCCTGCGCGGTGCAGCCGAAGCAGTGCGCCCCGAAGGCGATGCGGCGCGTGGTCAGCGCATCGTCGAAGTCCAGCACCGAGCGCCGATCACCGCGGACCGGAAGCCGTGCGCCGACGTTGAAGTCGCAGTCGTACAGCGTCCCGTCCCAGGCCACCACCAGGCTCGTGCGGCAGGCCAGGCGGGAGAGGGTCGCGGGGTTGAAGGCCGCCCGGAGCATGTCGAGATAGGCGCTGCGCCCGGTGCCGAGCCCGGCGCGGAAGCGGCCGATGGGCATGTTGGTCAGCGTGCGGAGCGAGTGGAACCGGACGCCGTGGCGGCGCTCCAGCTCGAGGCGGAAGGTCGACTCGAGCTCAGCGGCGGGCGGCGGAAGACAGGCGCCGTCAGGGTTGTTCGCGATGTCCAGCCGCAGCCCATCGGTGGTGCCATACCCCAGGGCGTTCAGCTGCCGCAGCACCGCGATGCTGGCGGAGAACGTCCCCGGGCCGCGCTGCTGCTCGGCCAGGGCGGGATCCCACGAGGCGAGGGAGGCCAGCAGCCGGACGCCGTGCCGGGCCCACAGCCCGGGCAGATCCGCGTGGCCTGGCTCCTGCATCACGATCAGGTTGGTCCGGACCTGCACCGCGAGCCCCATCTCCCTCAGCCGCGGCACCAGCTCGCGAATGCCGGGGTGCAGCTCCGGTGCACCACCCGTGATGTCCACCAGGCTCGGCCGCAGGCGCTGCGCCAGCCGGAGCGCGGCCTCGACGACGACGTCCGACATGACCTCGGTGCGCGTCGGGGAGCTCGACTGGTGGCAGTGGACGCAGGCCAGGTTGCAGCGCAGCCCGACGTTGAGCTGCAGCAGATCCACCCGGGTGGTGAGGAGCGCGGCGGGGTTGGCGGCGCTGACGCGGGATTCGAATTCGTTCATCGGTCACGTGTGCCTGTGATACCAGCGTGAGTGGTGATCGTAGGGTGCTCGCGGTCTCACCGCAAGGGTAGCAGGTCGGTCGGGTATGATCGCTGCAAGTCGAGCGTCCGCAAGGCCGAAGCCCTGCCGAGCTGATGCAAGGCCGAAGCCCTGCCGACCTGATGGTCGCGGCCTGTCCCCGGTCGTCCTCCGTGAGGCATGGCGGTCGCAAACGGTTCATTTGACCCCGCTATGCATCATCTGTGAGGCATAGCGGTCGCGAACGATTCATTTGGCACGAGGTCCGAGCGAGACTTGCGGCCGGTGCGTTGGCTCACCATGCGATCATACCCAGCATCTACATGCGGGCAAACTCCCCCTGGCTCACCGCCCGTGAGGCGACACGAACAGCCAACAGGATGCTCCTGGGATCGCTCAGGGAAGCGGCCCTGGTGTCGTTTGCCACGGACAACCGGCACCGGCTGTCCGCCAAGGACCAACGGATGATTGCAGGAACGTTCCTCGATCCGCGGAACAGCGATATCGTTTTGATGCACTCCGCAGCCACCTCGAAGTAGCCCATGGTCATGACTCCGCTTGCCGCGATGTCCGGACCATCTCGCGCACGATCCTGATCAGGGCCGGCGCGTCGAATGGCTTCTCCACCCTGGGGTTGTCGACCTGCCGCAGGTGCTCCCGGACCCTGGGCGTGAACGCCCCGCCGGTGATGAAGATCAGGTTCCTCGCCAGCGACGGCCTGGCGGCGATCAACCACTGGTGCAGATCGGCGCCTGACATCTGTGGCATCATCAGGTCGCACAGCACCACGTCGAAATCGGAGTCACCCTCCAGGATCCGCAGGCCCTCCTTGCCGTCCGACGCCGTGACCACCTCGTGCTCGCGCCCGAGCATCCGCTGGAGGATCGCGCGGATGGCGGCCTCGTCGTCGATCACGAGGATCCGGCCCCGGATCGCGGATTCAGCGGGTTCGCGAGGCGTCGGCCCGGCGTCCACCGGCTCGTGTTCTGGTTGTGCAACCGGAAGCCGGACGACGAAGCGGGTCCCCTGACCCACCTCGCTCGTGACCTCGATCTGCTCCGGGCGCCGGCGCAGGGCGGCGAATAGCCTGGACATGTCGTCGGCCAGGCGCTCGAGGTTGTGACGAAGATGAAGCCGACCCTTTGCAGTCGTCCCTCGGCGAACAAGAAGCCTGACTTGACGACCTGCGGCAAAAACTGTAGCACGTCCAGACCAGGGTGGGAGCAACCCGAATCTCGGGAGGAAGCCATGAAGATCAGCGCACGCAACGTCGTCAAGGGCAAGGTCAAGGCCATCACCAGGGGCAGCGTCAACAGCGAGGTCGTGATCGAAGTGGCAGACGGGATCGAGATCGTCTCCATCGTCACGGTGAGGGCGATTGACGATCTGGAGCTCAAGGTGGGGCAGGATGCGTATGCGGTGTTCGAGGCGTCCAACACGATGGTGGCGATTTCCCACCACAAGCGCGGCGAGTAGAGCCGCCCAAGACACGCTTCGACCTTCGTGGCTCCTGCAGTTGTCGAGAGTTGGGTCGCCTGTGACATTTGTCCTGTCCGCCCGTATTCCGCGGGTCTACAATTGACAAAACTAGAACTGGTAAGGAGCCAACATGATTCGTTCCATCACCCTGTCCGCAGTGCTCGTTCTTGCTCTGGGTTCGCTCACCTCCTGCATCATCGAGGACAGCGGCCCCACGGCCCCCGACCGCACCATCACCTGCAACAAGTTCGCGGATTTCACCGCCAACTGCACCGCCACCTGCACCGTGACGTGGAGCTGCGAGAGCTACTACGACTCCCTCTCCATCAACGACCAGATCTCGCTGGACGACTGCTCGGACTGCCTGGACGCGAAGCTCGCCGCAGGTGTCTGCGACGACTGCCACGACGACTACGTTGACAGCTGCCAGGCCTTCATGGAGTCGCTGCTCGGCGTCGACTGCTGGTAGGCTGGAGCGAGGCGCGGCTTCTCAGGTTCGAGACCGCCAAAGTTGTGCCATCCATGACCTTTGGGTCGAGGAGCGGATGGCACACCGGGTTCCACCGGGCGTGATCTCCGATGATTGTGGCTGGTACGGACGTTGCCTTACCAGTGAGCCGGAGGTCGTCGATGAATCTCAACTCATTGTGTTCGCTTCTGATGATCCTGACATGGGGGTGTGGTGACCGTGCCGCAGGTGGCGAGCCGACGGACCTCAGCATCTGTCAGCAGCACGCCGACGTGGGTTTGACGCAGAGCGATCATGACAAGGACTGCATCGGCAACGTGGGGTGCACCGAGCAGCTCTTCGAGTGCAACAGCTGCCACTGTGTACTGTGCGACGGCGAGCGGTGCCTGTCGACGATATGCGATGATTCCTGCCTGCCGTCCTGTCCGGGGTCAAAGCCGGAGGAGGGCGCTCCGGGTTGTCCCCAGGCCACCTATGCCGGCTGTAAATACCCCGTCTCGTGTCCCTGTGGCCCCGCCGACCTGGTGTGGCGATGCAACTGCTCGGCCCAACAAACCTGGACCTGCTATGTGGATGAGTGCCTTCCTTGCCCCGATGCACATGAGTCCGATTCGGGGGGGATGCTCGATTCGGGCGTGCCCTGACGTCGTCGCTACCTCGGTTTGACGCGGTATTCCAAAGGCCTTGATAGATCCTGTCTGAGTTAGCTCGGGCTAATCAGGACAGGACCTCCAAGCTTCCGTAACTTCACCACTATTCCTATTTTTTTTCGTTGACACTGCCAACCCCAAATGGTAGGCGATCGCCGGAATCAGAGGTGTTCCAAACACCGACTCAACCCAACCCCGGCGAAATGGGAGGTACGTACATGGCCGATATCCAAACCCCGATGCTTGACGAGCTCGAAAAGGGGCCGTGGCCTAGCTTCGTTAAAGAATTCAAGAAGATGGTCGACAAGAAGCCCATGATCCGCGATTTCCTTGGCCAGCTCGAGAAGTCCTATCGAGACAAGCTCAGCTACTGGAAGCACGGCGGCATCGTGGGCGTGATGGGGTACGGCGGCGGCGTGATCGGCCGTTACTCCTCCCTCGCAGAGGAGTATCCGGCCGTGGCGCACTTCCACACCATGCGCATCAACCACCCGGCCGGCTGGTTCTACACCTCGGCCGCGCTGCGGACGCTGTGCGACATCTGGGACAAGCACGGGTCGGGCATCACCAACATGCACGGCTCCACCGGCGACATCGTCTTCCTCGGCACCCGGACCGAGAACCTCGAGCCCTGCTTCGCCGACCTGACCGAGGCTGGTTTTGACCTCGGCGGCTCCGGCTCGGACATGCGGACGCCCAGCTGCTGCTGCGGCCAGGCCCGGTGCGAGTGGGCCTGCTACGACACCATGGAGGCCTGCTACGACATCACCCAGACGTTCCAGGACGAGCTGCATCGCCCGGCGTTCCCCTACAAGTACAAGTTCAAGTTCGCCGGCTGCCCCAACGACTGTGTGGCCTCGGTGGCGCGCTCCGACATGAGCGTCATCGGCACCTGGAAGGACGACATCCGGCAGGACGACGCCGAGGTGAAGAACTACGTCGCCGGCGGGCTGGACATCGTCAACGATGTTGTGATGTTGTGCCCCACCCGCTGCATGCAGTACAAGAACGACACGCTCACCATCGAGAACGAGAACTGCGTGCGCTGCATGCACTGCATCAACGTCATGCCCAAGGCCCTGCGCCCGGGCAAGGAGCGCGGTGCCACGATCCTGCTCGGTGCCAAGGCTCCCATCGTCGAGGGTGCCATGCTCGCCGCGGTGCTCGTGCCGTTCATGAAGATGGAGCCGCCGTTCACCGAGCTCAAGGAGCTGACGGAGAAGATCTGGGAGTTCTGGGACGAGCACGGCAAGAACCGTGAGCGCGTGGGTGAGCTCTATCTACGCACCGGGTTTGGCAACTTCCTCGAGGCCATCGAGGTCGCGCCGGTGCCGCAGATGATCCTGCACCCGCGCGAGAACCCGTATGTGTTCTACGAGGAGTACTTCGAGGAAGACTAGAACCCGAACCGGCAACCTCATCCCCATGCAGGGAGGAGACGAGAATATGGCTGAACAAGCGACGAAGAAGGCAAAAACTGACATCGGTCCCCCGTACTTCCAGAAGTATCTGCCGCCGATCATCAAGGACAACTACGGCAAGTGGAAGTACCACGAGTACCCCAAGCCCGGCGTGCTGCTGCACGTATCCGAGAGCAGCGCCAAGCTGTGGTCCGTGCGTTGCGCCGGCCCGCGCCTGATGTCCATCGAGACCATCCGGATGCTGGCGGACCTGGCGGACAAGTACTGCGACGGCTACCTGCGCTGGACCAGCCGCAACAACATCGAGTTCCTGGTCACCGACGGCTCCAAGGTCGATCCGCTGATCAAGGACATCGAGGCCGCTGGTTTCCCCGTGGGCGGCACCGGCCGCACGATCTCCAACATCGTCCACACCCAGGGCTGGATTCACTGCCACTCGTCAGCCACCGACGCCTCGGGCATCGTGAAGAGCGTGATGGACGAGCTCTTCCCGTACTTCAAGGGCGACAAGAAGCTGCCGGCCAAGACCAAGATCGCGCTGGCCTGCTGCCTCAACATGTGCGGCGCGGTGCACTGCTCCGACATCTCGATCCTCGGCATCCATCGCCGGCCGCCCAAGGTGGACAACGCCAACGTGGCCAAGATCTGCGAGATCCCGACGCTCATCGCCTCCTGCCCCACCGCCGCCATTCGTCCGACCACGGTGGACGGCAAGAAGTCGGTGGAGATCGAGGAAGACGACTGCATGTTCTGCGCGAACTGCTACACCGTCTGCCCCGCCACCACGCTCAACAGCGCGGTGAACGACGGCGTGTCGATCTGGGTCGGTGGCAAGGTGTCCAATGCCCGCAGTGAGCCGCGGTTCTCCAAGCTGGCGGTCTCCTACCTGCCCAACAACCCGCCCCGCTGGCCGGAGGTGGTGGCTGCGGTGAAGAAGATCGTCGAGGTCTATGCTGCGGGTGGCCGTCCCTATGAGCGCATCGGCGAGTGGATCGACCGCATCGGCTGGCCGAAGTTCTTCGACCTGACCGGCTTCGAGTTCACCAAGTATCACATCGACGACTTCAAGCTGGCGCAGAAGACCCTGAGAACGTCGATGCATTTCCGTAGGTAACCCAAAGGGGTGCAACATGGCAGACGTCACCGTCGAACAGATTGCCGATGCGATGTACAAGATGGTCGAGGAGACCCTCGGCAAGAAGAACCTCAAGGCAGGCGACCTGACCAAGGCGATGATCAAGCAGTATGACGGGGTGGACAAGAAGATGTGCAAGGAAGCCATCCGATCGCTGATGGACTCCGGTCGCTGTGTGTACAGCTACTTCGGCGGCAGCTTCGTCACGATTCCGCACATGGAAGCATCGGATCCTGACCAGGGGAAAAAGGAGTAGCTTCCGGCGGTCTGCCCACCCCGTTAACGAGCCAAAGGCCTGGTCGCCAGGTCGGGCAGTTAACGATGCAAATCTGTCGTCCGCGCCTGGTGATCGCCGGAACCTCTGGTGACTCGGGCAAGACTGTTGTGTCTCTCGGTCTCCTCCTGGCCCTGCGCCAGCGGGGCACGTCACCTGTTGCGTTCAAGAAGGGTCCAGACTACATCGACGCGGCCTGGCTGGGCTGGGCCGCCTCCACACCGTGTCGCAACCTCGACACGTTCCTTCAGCCGGTGGCCTGGATCCATGAAGCGGTGCTGCGGCACGGTTCTGACGCGCTCAATCTGATCGAGGGCAATCGCGGACTCCTCGACGGGATGGACCTCGAGGGGACGCACAGCACGGCGTCTCTGTCGCGGTTGCTGCGTGCGCCGGTGGTGCTGGTGGTCAACGCCACGAAGGTGACCCGCACGGTGGCCGCCGTGGTGGCCGGCTGCCGGCAGCTGGAGCCCGAGATCGACCTGGCCGGGGTGATCCTGAACCAGGTGGCCGGCGCACGACACGAGGCCTTGACCCGCCAGGCGGTGGAGCAGCTGGCCGGAGTTCCGGTGCTGGGGGCTGTGGCCCGGGTCAAGCACGCGCTGTTGCCGGATCGCCACCTGGGCCTGGTTCCACCCCAGGAACGCGGGCAGCTGGAGCTGGAGCAGGCGTCGGAGCAGATCGGCCGGCTCGTGGGCCACAGCGTGGATCTCGATCGGCTGGTGCAGATCGCACAGGGGGCGCCGCCAATGGAGGCCGCAGCGTCGACGAGCGACGCGGAGCGCGCAACACGAGACCGCGCACGCATCGGCGTGTTCTCCGACTCCTGCTTCACGTTCTACTACCCGGAGAATCTCGAGGCGCTGGAGGCGGCGGGGGCCGAGCTGGTGCGCATCTCGAGTCTCGACGACCACGCGTTGCCCGACGTGGACGGGCTGTATCTGGGGGGCGGGTTTCCCGAGACTCACGCCCATCGGCTGTCGGACAACGCCAGCCTGCGGCGGAACGTGAGGCTGGCCGCGGAGGCCTCGATGCCGATCTACGCCGAGTGTGGCGGGCTGATCTACCTCGGCCGGGAGCTTCGCGGCCCACAGGGGGTGTTCCCCATGGCCGGTGTTCTGCCGCTGTCGCTGGAGCTCGGCCGTTGTCCGGCGGGGCATGGCTACGTCGAGCTGGAGGTCAGCGGGGCCAATCCCTACTTCCGGTTGGGGCAGCAGCTGAAGGGACACGAGTTCCACTACACGCGGGTGGTGGCGGCGGATTGGCAGAGCATTTCCCTGGCATTTGAGGTAAGACGAGGCACCGGAGCGGTTGAAGGAAAGGATGGAATCGTCTACAAGAACGTCCTCGGAGCCTACACGCATCTGCACGCGGCAGGTGCTCCCGAGTGGGCACCGGCGCTGGTGGATCGGGCGGTCAGCTGGCGAGGTGGCGGTCCGGTGGGGCGGGCAGGCGGGAACGAGCAACCAGAAGAGAAATCATCGCGCGGCAGCGCTTGCTGAAACTCAGGAGAGTCATCAATGGCAACCATGGTCAAGAAGAAGAAGAAGAAGTTCCGTGGCAGCTCGGGTGGTGGCGGGACGTCGGGCAAGAAGTCGACTCCGCTCCGACCGAACCGCAATCCCCAGAAGCCGCCCTGCCAGCACGGCTGCCCCATGGGCAACGACATTCGTCGCGCGCTGACCTTCGTGGCCCAGGCGGAGACCTACGGCCGCAGCCACGAGGAATCGATGGAGCAGGCGTTCTACATCTTCAGCAACACCAACCCCATGCCCTCGACGCTGGGCCGGGTCTGCCCGCATCCCTGCGAGGATTCGTGCAACCGACAGCACAAGGACGGGGCGGTGAACATCAACCAGTTCGAGCGCTCGCTGGGTGACTTCGGCCTGGAGAAGAAGCTCAAGGCCACGCGGATCACCGACGAGAAGCGGGACAAGAAGATCGCCGTGGTGGGTGCCGGGCCGGCGGG
>Ga0210044_10007194_pt1 | contig 14297 bp, 12 predicted proteins | sample CryGey13umfilter_2_FD_183959 | JGI IMG/M metagenome (GOLD analysis project Ga0210044, IMG submission 183959) | Groundwater microbial communities from aquifer in Utah, USA - Crystal Geyser 4/9/14 3 um filter (SPAdes) (version 2) | ecosystem: Environmental > Aquatic > Deep subsurface >...
AAAGTGTCGACAAGAGAGATTAAACGAGTACAGAGACAACTCAACAATCGTCCACGCGCCGCTCTCGGCTTCTACAAGCCGGATGAAAAGTTTAATGAACTTGTTGCGTTAAATTCTTGAAACCAAGGTAAAAATATGGCATTTGTCAAGCCATCCAGTAAGGTTGGCTCGCTCCAGCTATTTGGTTGTGCTAATCTATTTTCACTATGAACAATCCATTTGAAAATGCGCTTTCTCAGCTTAAGCGCGCTACCGCTCTTACGTCCTTTGATGAGAAATTTCTTAAACGTATCGGGCACCCAAATCGGCAGATACGTGTGAGTATTCCGGTTGAGATGGATGACGGGCGTCTGAACATGTTTGAGGGATATCGTGTGCAGTTTAATAATGCTCGTGGGCCTTACAAGGGTGGTATCCGCTTTCATCAAGATACAGACATCGAGGAAGTAAAGGCGCTGGCGTTTTGGATGGCGCTCAAGTGTGCTGTGGTGAATATTCCAATGGGAGGAGGTAAGGGGGGTGTGACCGTTAATCCGAAAGAGCTGAGTAAAGGAGAACTTGAACGACTCTCACGTGGGTGGATGCGGGCGATGGCAGACGTTGTTGGGCCGCAGAAAGATGTCCCAGCGCCGGACGTAAACACGACCCCACAGATTATGCAGTGGATGTCAGATGAATTTGGAAAGATAACAGGTGACACGAGTGGAGCTGTGATTACTGGGAAACCTCTTGAGGCGGGTGGTTCAGAGGGGCGAGGTACGGCAACTGCGCAGGGCGGCTTCTATGTTTTCGAAGCGCTGCGCAAGCGGCTAGGACTTCCCGAAACCTGTACCGTTGCCATTCAGGGGTTTGGAAACGCTGGTCAGTTTGCAGCAAAGCTTTGGCATGAAGCTGGTCACAAGGTCGTGGCCGTTTCAGATTCCCAGTCAGCGATTAGAAATTCAGCGGGCATCGATATTTTGGCTCTTATTGAACATAAGCGTTCTACCCGATCTGTGGCAGATTTTGCCGGAGCTGAAACGTTCACTTCAGATGATGTTTTGTATGAGCCATGTGATCTCTTGATTCCAGCGGCGCTTGAAAATCAGATCCATGAGGGCAACGCCGATCGTATTCAGGCGAAGGCAATCCTTGAGCTCGCGAATGGTCCCATCACTCCCGAAGCGGATGATATCCTACACGCCAAAGGCACCCCGGTTGTTCCAGATATTCTTGCAAACGCCGGAGGTGTCACGGTATCGACATTCGAGTGGGAGCAGAATTTGAAGGGGGAGCATTGGGGCGAGGAAGCTGTGTTTGAACGGCTCAAGCAGATTATGGAACGAGAGGCTGTGCTTATTGCCGATCGTGCAAAGGAACTCAATACAGACTTACGCAGGGCAGCGTTCGTTGTGGCGCTTGAGCGGATTCAAGAAGCGATGAAGTAGTGAACAATCAGGAATCAGAAAACCACCCTCGTTTTGGGTGGTTTCGTTTTAGCCGACGTTGATGGGAACCTGGATCGATCGACCTACAGACGACGCCCTACCTTCAAGGACGGTGTTCAGCGAGTGGACCCATGAGGGGGTTCGACTGGGGACTCCGTTGAGATCACTCAGCCCTCCTCCACGCCGCCCCACAAAGAGGAGTGTGGGTTCGAACGTTCGGTGGAAGACACGGTTGAACGAGTCTGTCCCCGCGATGGTTCCTTCCCACTCGTCTTTGTCGTCGTTTATGGCGGGAGACTTCGGGGTGAAGAACTCGGTGTTCGCACCTCGACGGGTCTTCACGTTCAGGCACGCCCCTCGTCCATTCTGGTGGACCACGATCACGTCCGTTTTCCAGAACGCATCCTCGAGAAGCGTTGCTAGGTAGATCCGCAGGCTGCCAACGGAGCTGAGCTCTTGGACGGCTTTCGCCACCGACCCAGCTCCGACCATCTGGTCATCCCAGGACTGCTCGTCCATGCCCCACATCTGTCCGAGCCTAAGGATCCAGTCGTGTTGGTCAGGGTGAGTGTCAAGCAGGATCAGCGTGAGGCGTCGCTGGATCATGCACCCGAGCGTAAGCCGCGCGAATCGGAGTGGCTTGGGGGTTCCTCCGTTCAGTAGTTGTTCCTCATCTTTGTACTGGGTGAGGAGGCGCTGAAGCACCACAACCTCACCGAGTTGTCTGTCGAGGTGGGATCCCCACTCTCCCGATTGTGCTGCCTCCTGCCGAAGTTCATCCTCGAGGAGGAGTTCAAAGATGCGCTCGTAGAAGGTGAGGTCGGAGCTCTCGGCAAAGTAGTCGGGCTCCGGCGGAAGGATCAGTTTCGCAGCAAGACTGCGACACTTGTTGCGGACATCGGCTCTGAACCGCCACCTTGAGTCATCGTGGTAACGAAGCTCGAGGTGCATCATTGGGAATCTGTCGAGCACTACATTCTCCTGTCTCCTGTCGGGTTGACAGAGGATCATGCTAATGACTTTCCCTCTTTCTGTCAAGGAATTGGCTAAAAAATGGGTATTTGTTATGCTTGGATCACTATGAGTTACAACCATCAAGCGATTGAGAAAAAGTGGCAGGACCGGTGGGATGAAACCGGTATTTTTTATGCCAAGGACAACGACCCTCGCGAGAAGTTTTATTGTCTCGTTGAGTTTCCATATCCGTCTGGCGCAGGACTCCACATTGGGCACCCACGCAGCTATACCGCACTTGATGTGGTTTCACGGAAACGACGTCATCAAGGGAAAAACGTCCTCTATCCAATCGGCTGGGACGCCTTTGGTCTTCCAACAGAAAATTACGCCATCAAGACGGGTCGTAAGCCTCAGGACATCACAAAAGAAAACACAGACACCTTTCGTCGCCAACTAAAGTCGCTTGGGATCAGCTTTGACTGGTCGAGGGAGGTGAACACGACAGATCCGAACTATTACAAATGGACGCAGTGGATGTTTCTTGAGTTTTTTAAGGCCGGTCTTGCCTACAAAACAACCCAGCCAATCAACTGGTGCCTGTCGTGCAAAATTGGACTCGCAAACGAAGAGGTTGTGAATGGGAGGTGTGAGCGCTGTGGGGGCGACACCGAGAAACGTGAGAAGGAGCAGTGGATGATCGCGATTACCAAGTATGCTGACCGCTTGCTCGAGGATCTCGATACGGTTGATTACATGGAGAAGATCAAGATCCAGCAGCGAAATTGGATTGGTAAGAGTGAAGGGGCACTCATCTCGTTTAAGGTTGATCCGTCCCCAGGGCCAGTCACTCCGTGGATTAACGTCTTCACCACACGGCCGGATACCTTGTTCGGCACAACGTACTTAGTGCTCGCTCCTGAGCACGAGCTCATTGAGCAGATTGCGACGGACGAACAGATGCTTGAGATTATGGCGTATGTTGAGGCAGCAAAAAAGAAGTCAGAGATTGAGCGTGGAAGTGATGAAAAAGAGAAGACCGGCGTGTTTACGGGCGCCTACGCGATCAATCCAGTAACCGGGAAAAAGATTCCTGTGTGGGTTGCAGACTATGTCTTGGGTGGCTACGGCACAGGAGCCATCATGGCCGTGCCCGCGCATGACGAGCGAGACTTTGCGTTCGCGAAAATGTTTGAGCTGCCCATTGTGAAGGTGGTTGAACCGGAGGTACTTCAGAATATCATCCATCCCGACGTAGGGATTTCTCATGGCATGCAGAGCGATGTGAAGGTTGTCCATGAGTGTTTTACAGGTGAAGGTGTGGCTGTGAATTCAGGTGAGTTTACTGGTCAGAAGACGGAAGAGATGAAGAAAAATATTGTTGCGTGGCTCGAGACCGAGGGGCATGGGGAGGCGTCGGTGAACTACAAGCTCCGTGACTGGGTGTTCTCTCGTCAACGCTACTGGGGCGAGCCGATTCCGCTCGTGCATTGCGATAAGGAATGTCAGGTTGAGACAAAGGGTTGGGTGCCAGTACCAGACGATCAGCTCCCTGTTGTCCTTCCTGAGGTTGAGAAGTACGAACCAACCGATACAGGTGAGTCGCCACTTGCGACAATTGAAGATTGGGTGAATACGACCTGTCCTGCCTGTGGTGGTTCTGCTAAGCGTGAAACCGACACCATGCCTAACTGGGCCGGGTCGAGTTGGTATTTCTTGCGCTATATTGATCCGCACAATAACGAGACGTTTGCTGATCAAGAAAAGTTGAATCAGTGGATGCCGGTTGATCTTTACAACGGTGGTATGGAGCACACCACACTTCACTTGCTCTACTCACGTTTCTGGAACAAATTTTTATTTGATCGTGGCCATGTCCCAGTGAGTGAGCCGTATGCTCGTCGTCATAGTCATGGGCTTGTTCTTGCAGAGGACGGAACCAAGATGAGTAAGTCTAAGGGAAACGTCGTGAACCCAGACGAGATTGTCAGCGAGTATGGAGCGGATGCACTCCGGATGTATATCCTCTTCATGGGGCCATTTGAGGAGCCGGTGCCATGGAATTTGAATGGGCTCATTGGCGTGCGTCGCTTCTTGGATAAGATCATGCGCTACGTGTCTGAGTGGGATGAGTCAGCAGCAGTGGATGGCGGAAAGATCATTGAGCCGCACCTCAAAAAAGCTTCAGACGACATTGACGCATTCAAGTTCAACACAGCTGTCTCAACCTTTATGATGCTGTTTAATGAATTGGGTCAGAAGAAGATCACCCGCGATCAGTTAAAGCGTCTTTTGATCGTGCTGTGCCCCTTTGCCCCGCATGTGGCAAACGAAGCTTGGGAGATGATTGGAGAAGAGGGGCTTGTTGAGGAGCAACCTTGGCCGGAGTTTGATGAAGCACTCTTAGTGCGTGACCAAGTTGAATTGGGTGTGCAAGTGAATGGAAAGACACGTAGTGCGATCGTGATTGCGCCAGACGCAGACGAGGCGACCGCTCGTGAGGCCGCTTTTGCTGACGAGAATGTGAAACGTCACACAGAAGGAAAAGAAATAGTAAAAGTCATTTACGTTCCAGGGAAAATCTTTAACATTGTTGTGAAGTAAGGTATGGGAAAGATTCCAGATGAGGCACAGAAAGTTTTTGAAGGGGTCCTGTTTGATGTCTACCAGTGGGAGCAGGAGATGTTTGATGGTTCAGTGGAAACGTTTGAAATGTTGAAGCGGCAGGATACGGCTGAAGTGCTCGTGATCAAGGATCGAAACATACTCCTGCAAGAGCAGGAGCAACCAAGCAAGCCACCGTTTCTCTCATTCCCTGGTGGACGAATCGAAAAGGGTGAGGATCCATTAGATGGCGCAAAGCGAGAAGTGCTTGAAGAGACGGGGTATGAGTCAGACGAGTGGGAATTGTTTCATGAGGTTCAACCCACACCCAAGCTTAAGTGGTCGATCTTTGTGTACATTGCCCGCGATGTCACATGGAAACAGGAGATGCAGCTTGATGCTGGTGAGCGCATTGAGCTGAGGTGGGTTACATTGGATGAACTTCTCGATTTGGTTGATTCAGGTGAACTTAATCGGATTGAACAAGATCTACGCATGCAGCTCATCCGTGCGAAGTATCACGGGCCAAGTCGTGAAGCGCTTGAAAAGAAACTTTTTTGAACCTCTGGAACAATTTTCCTTACTTTGTTAAGCTGCCGCAACTATGAATCTCGTCATTATTGGTACTGGATACGTGGGGCTAACCACAGGAGTGGGCTATGCCACCTTGGGTCACAAAGTGGCTTGTGTTGATGTCGATGAGCGCAAAATTGCTGAGCTTGATCATGGAAGTGTTCCGTTCTACGAACCGGGGGTCCAGGCAGCACTCACAGATGCTCAAGAGGCCGGCCGCATCATGTTCACCACGGATCTTGCGAGTGTGATGAGTGAGGCTGAGGTCATTATGATTGCGGTTGGAACTCCTTCAACAAGTACAGGAGAGGCAGACCTTTCCTATGTTGAAGCAGCGGCAAAACAGATTGGCACACTGTTGAAGCATGAGGCCGTTGTTGTGATGAAGAGTACCGTGCCCGTGGGAACGAACCGTCGTATCATTCAAGTGATTCGTGAAGCCATGAAGGAGGCTGGACAGGCCGAGCTCACAAGTTTAATTAACATCGTATCGGTCCCAGAGTTTCTTCGTGAGGGTTCTGCGCTCGATGACTTTTTGCAGCCAGACCGTATCGTGATTGGGGCTGAAGATAAGATTGCCGCACAAACGATTGATCGCCTTCACGGCAACATTCGAGCGCCGCGTGTGATGACGGGACTCGAGAGTGCCGAGCTCATCAAGTACGCAGCCAATGCGTTTCTTGCCACGAAGATTTCGTTCATCAATGAGATTGCAAACCTCGCTGATCGTGTTGGAGCTGACGTGAGGCATGTGGCTGAGGGAATCGGGTATGACCATCGTATTGGACCACATTTTTTGCAAGCGGGGATTGGGTATGGTGGATCCTGTTTTCCAAAAGACGTCTCCGCACTTGAACAGATTTCTGGATCGAATGGGTATGGATTCAAGTTGATCAGTGCCGTGATCGAGGTCAACAACCGGCAGAGAGATAATTTCTTTAAGCGGATTGCACACACACTCGGACCGCTTAAAGGACGTCGAATTGCGGTGTGGGGTCTCGCCTTTAAGCCACACACAGACGATATCCGTGAGTCTGCGGCGATCGATATCACACGACGGCTGCTTGCAAGTGGGGCAGAGATTTGTGCGTTTGATCCTGAGGCTTCTGAAAATGCAAAAGCTGTTTTGCCAGACCACATTGAATTCGCACCCACTGCCATTGACGCTGCAACAGGTGCAGAGGCCTTGATCGTATTGACGGAGTGGCCTGAATTTCAAAACGTTTCATTCTCAACTCTCAAGTCTCGCATGGTCGGCGATCATGTCTTTGATGGTCGCAACTGTCTCGCAGATCATAATCTTTCCCAGCATGGGTTTCAGTACCATGGTGTGGGTCTATGTTCCTAAGCACGCTTGTTCACTCACGATCCAAAACACTCGCCAGTTATTTGGCGATGTTTTGTTTTGGGGTGGCCCTTGGGTCTTTCGTTCCCGTGCTCGAGACAGCCACAGGTGCACTGCTCATGTTAGGAGTCTTTGTCGCAGGATGCCTTGTAAAGGCTCGTCACCAACGATTTATATTCTTCGCCATCGCCTGTTTGTTGTTCGGTGTGTTTCGTCTCCATCAAGCGGCACTTCCGAGTCAGGTGGTCACCGTGGCTGATAAGACAGGGGTGACCGTGCGGGTCGAAGGAGTTATCAAAGGGGAGGTTGAAAAACGAATGGATCACCAACGTGTTGTGCTCGACGAGATTTTTGTTGCCGATGTTCCTGTCGATGGAAAGGTGCTTGTAAGACTCCCACTTCATCCAGCTGTGACGTATGCCGATACATTGGTATTCAGTTGCAAGCTTGAAGCGCCAGAACCATTTGAGGGTTTTGCCTATGATCGTTACCTAGCTGTTCGGGGGATTTACGCCACGTGTTCGTTTCCGCAGTATGTTGATGTGCGCCCTTTTGAGGGGTGGTCACTTGTGGGATCTGTTCTCTCTGTAAAGGGGACACTTGTTCATGCGCTTGAGCGTGCCCTGCCAGAGCCACAGGCCGCTTTTATGGCTGGGCTCTTATTTGGAGGGAGTTCATCTTTGAGTCGTGCATTGAAAGATGATTTTGCGGCCACAGGCACATCACATATTCTTGCGGCGTCCGGATTCAACGTCTCACTTTTTTCGCTGGTCTTTCTTGGTTGGATTTTACAGACTCGTCTTGGTCGTAAACGTGGACTCGTGCTGACAGGAGTCCTTATTGTCCTCTACTCAATCACCGCCGGAGCCACACCTGCCGTGATCCGCGCGGCCCTCATGGGGTCTGTGGTCCTCGTGCAGCACTGGATCTCACGAAGGGCATACATGGCGAATGTGCTTCTTCTAACTGCAGCCCTGATGCTTCTCGTGAATCCACTCTTACTCCTCGATGACGTTGGGTTTCAACTTTCCTTTGCCGCTACAGCCGCCATTGTCATCCTCGCTGAGCCGATCAGTCGCCGGCTGCCGTTCATCCCAAATAGACTTGGTCTTAAAGAAGCAATTGCCGGTTCTCTTGCTGCCATCCTCGTGACCGCACCGATTTTACTCTGGCAGTTTGGTCAACTTTCTCTTGTGGCTCCATTTGCGAACCTCCTGATCTTGCCCTTGGTTCCGTTTGCGATGGCGGCGAGCATCGCTGCACTGATTGCAAGTCTTGTCTCGACCGAGCTCGGTGTCATCGTGGCCTTGCCAGCATGGGCCCTCGGGGCGGTGATGCTTTGGACCATTCGTGTGCTCGGTTCCGTGGAGTTTGCGCTCATTGAACCACTCTACAGCCAACTCCTCTCCGTGATTGTTGGAGTCATCTGTGTCGCACTTATTGTGAAATTGAGGTCTTATGACTAAGCAGATCAAACGCGCACGGCCGCAGCCACAATGGAAACGGTGGGTGGAGCCCGCTTTGGTCATTGTTGTGGTGTGTCTCTTGTCTGTGGCAACGAGTTTAGGAACAACCAGACTGCAACGGGAAGGAGAATTGCGGATTTGGTTTTTTGATATTGGGCAGGGGGATGCGGCCCTCGTTCTACTTCCCACAGGAGAGCAACTATTGATTGACGCAGGACGTGATAATCGTGTGTTGTCGAAGCTCGGAGCCGTGCTCCCACCGTGGGATCGTTCACTCGATACGATTATTCTCACCCATCCAGATGCAGATCACATTACAGGGTTTGTTGATGTGCTTGAGCGTTATGAAGTGGCAGAAATCATCACAACCGGCGCAAGTGCCTATACGCCCGTCATGCAAACTCTTGAAGATCAATTTGTTCGTGAGCAGGGATACATACGTCACGTTTCACAAGGAGAACGTCTGACCTATGGAGACGTTGTGATTGATGTTCTTTGGCCAGAAGAAACACTGACAGGGGAAGTACCTGAGGATCGGAATAATAGTTCGCTTGTGTTGCGATTGGTTTACAAAGAGACGAGTATCCTGTTTACAGGAGATGCAGAACAGGAAGCCGAGGAAGGATTCGGATCCCTTGTCGGTGATATCGATGTACTCACCGTTGGGCATCACGGATCCCTCACCTCTAGCACGGTCGATTTTTTAGATCAGGTTGACCCTGAGAAGGCAACGATTTCTGTTGGGATCGATAATGGGTATGGTCACCCACATCCGGTGATTCTCAAACGTCTCGAGGACGCAGGGGTACAAGTATTCAGAACCGATCATGACGGCGACTTGCTGCTTACGTCAGATGGAGGCGAACCAGAACTGACCCCTCACCCCTTGCCGTTTTAACACTCTTGTGGTATTTTTTTTGCGAAATTAATAACGATTATGGCAGACAAACAAAAAACACTCGTCCTGCTCAAGCCAGATGCGCTCCAGCGCGACTTGCTTGGTGAGATCGTCTCTCGTTTTGAGCGTAAGGGTCTCAAGTTTGTTGCAATGAAGTTCATTCGTTTGAATGATGAGATGCTTGAAGAGCATTACTCACATCTTGCAGACAAACCATTTTTTGTGAGCTTGAAACAGTTCATGATGCAGACACCTGTTGTCGGCATGATTCTGGAAGGGTACGATGCGATTGCTGAAGTGCGTAAAGTGGTCGGTTCTACAAATCCGCGTGAAGCAGATGCTGGAACGATTCGAGCCGATCTTTCCATGAATGTTCCATCAAATCTCATTCACGCCTCTGACAGCGAAGAAGCAGCAGCTACAGAAATCAAGCGTTTCTTTGGAGAGAGTGAGATCTTTGACTACGAAAAGATTACAGATCGCTATATTTTTGGGGAAGGAATTTAATGAGATCCAGAAAAGCCGGTATTTCATATGCCGGTTTTTTGATTTGAAGAGGTTCTAAACGTGATTGACCCAGAAGAAAAAAACTGTTAGCGTAATTTTGTGATTCATCAACCGTGTCACAGGAGGAAAGAGCAGTGCAGAAGTTGTATCAGAATCTTCAGCAGCTGTGGAGGCAGTTGTCGGGACGTGCACGTGAGCTTGTGCTCCGTGGCATCGCGACGCTTGCGGACGCTGAGCTGATCACCAAGCAGGCGAACGAGTCTACCTACAACCCGGAGCGCTGGATCGATCGGCATCGACAGCTGCGTCATATGTGGCTCGTCGAGAAGACCCCCTGGGTGGACTACGTGCTCGAGGATTTCGAGCACCTCCTCCGGGACCTGCAGGCGCTCACGCTGCTCTGCAAGGAGGCCGTTCAGGCATTCCTTGAGGGCAAGCTCACCATGGCGCAGACGAGGTACGCCTCGGTCAAGCGCATCATGGGTCACGGTCTCGATGCCTTCGCAAAGATCAACAAGCTCAAGGAGCAGCCGGGGCTCATGGCTCGGATGATGCTCCGGAAGGCGGTTGAGAACAAGGTGGTCGAACCTGGGGTGGCCGAGATGCTTCGCTCGACCAAGGTTGACCCTGAGTACGTGATCGCCTACATCCGTGCTCGTCATCAGGGACCGCTGCCGACCGCGATCTCCTGAACTCAATGCCGCATCAACGCAAGATGCGGCTTTCTAATAGTCCCTTATCAACAAGCTACTTGACAGACATTCAGGACCCCTGCTAGCCTGATTTAAGATTTATGATGACTTATTCAACCAACATGCTCATCGTTCTCATTGGAATGCTCGTCCCATTTTTTGGGTTCGTGTTTATTCTTTGTGAGAGCGGTGGTAGGGAATAAGTCTGTTTAAAAAGCAGATTTAAACCACCGCTGCCAAGCGGTGGTTTTTTCTTGGTTTGACATGGGTTCAATATCTAGTAAATGAACACTTTTGTGTGGCAGAGATACTTGTGGAGTGGCTCCTTAAGTATCTCTGCCACACAAGAGGCAGATCAAGAAGGAGGTACGAGTGCGTCTCAAACGAATGCTGAGTGGAAAGCTCCATCGTATCCGCGTCACCGAAGCCCAGGTGGGCTACGTGGGGTCCGTCGGGATCGACGAGAACTTCATGGAGGCGGCGGGGATCGAGATCAACCAGGAGGTTCACATCGTGAATCTCGACAACGGAGCACGGTGGATCACCTACGCCATTCCGGCTGAGCGCGGGTCCAAGACGATGGCCCTCAATGGAGGGGGTGCGCGTCTCGGAGTCGTGGGTGACAAGCTTGTCGTGATGGTCTACGACTGGACCGATGAGCCGACCAAGCCGCAGGTGGTCTTCTTCGGCAACAACAACGAGATCGTAGATCGTGGTACGACCGAGCCGCATGGCAAGATCTCGCCCGATCTCGAGGAATGAACGAATGAGTCAACCCATCAACCCGCCGCTCTTCTTCGTCGGCAACTACGACCAGGGGATTCACGTGAACGCTGTCCAGATCGCAAACATCGACGCGGCCTTTCAGGGCCACACCACGGGTGATCTCGCAAGGAAGTGTATGGAGGTCGCACCGCGTGTCGTTCACATGTTGGACGAGCACGATGCCGTACTTCTCTACGCACCGCTTCCGGAGGCCTTCGCGTCCTACTGCGAGGATCTGTACGGTTACCGACCCCAGGTCTACCACCCGGGCGAGCCCTATCGCGACTTCTCCGAGCCCCTCGACTTGGTCGAGCGCTCGCTCAGAGACGAACGTCTCATCGCGATGCTGCGTGAGGACGCCAAACGCTTCAACTGGCGCATGGAGCCCTTCATCGGTCACCCGTCCGTGTTCGAGCTCGCCCGCAAGTCCGGGATGTCCACCGGTGGATTCTCGGAGCAGGCGGTGCTCGCGAACAAGGTCGCTGAGCTCAACGACAAGGCCCTCTTCCAGCACTTCTGCCGGAGTCGTGGTATCCCGACACCTGCGTCGGTGCACGTGCTCGGCTGGGAGAACCTGATGACCGAGACTGAACGCCAGTACCAGGCGCGTGGCTCCGTCATGCTCCGTCGGGCGCGTGCGGCCGGGGGGCTCGGCAACTGCCTGGTCACCGATCAGGAGATGGACACGGTGGGCGCTTCGAGTGTCCGTCAGTACCTCGAGATCAAGCTCCAGCCTCACGAGGAGTGGGATCACGAGACCGTGCTCGTCGAGCCGGTTCTCAAGATCCTCTCTTCGCCCACGGTACTTCTGCGTGCCGACCACGGTCGCATGCGCATTGTCGCTGTGATCGACCAGGTGCTCAAGGGAGCCTCCTACATCGGTGGAAACTTCCCGACGGGTGAGTCAGCCGAGGATGCTCGACAGCTCGAGCTCTGGGCTCTGGAGTACGGCACACAGTTCGTGCTCGAGGGTGGGGAAGGGTGGTTCGACATCGACTTCGGTCGCCTCGAGGACGGCAGCTTCGTCGCGTTCGAGTCGAACGGACGATGCACCGGCAACAATCACGGACTCGCGGTCCGTCATCGTCTCTTCAAGGAGCGTGCGAACCAGGTCCACGCTTGGACCAACGACGCCCTCAAGGTGCGTCCCGGAACACCCTTTGAGCAGGTGCTCAATCAGGTTCCGAAGGACGTTCTCTGGTGTCCCAGCCGAGAGGACGGCGTGATCATCACGATCCCGCCCGGTGGCGACGACCAGCAGTTCTCCATGGGCTACGTGGCACTCGCCAATTCCACGGAGCGCAAGCACGAGCTGCGTGACGCCATGGATCGTTTCGCACAACAGACCTACCTGACCTCGCTGGGTCAGGCAGTGATCCTGGAAGCGCGCTTGCGCTGATCAGGTCATGAGTACGTGCCCCGACTGCTTGTCGGGGTTTTCTGTTTGCAGTTTTTCATTCATCCTGTAGTCTTTCTTGTGTATGTCAGACGTGAACCAACTTCTTCAAACAACCAAGGAACTTATTGCATTTCGCACAACGGAGGATCGACCAGAAGCCCTACGTGCATGTGCTGATTATATTGAACTGTTTTTTGAGTCGTCCGGGCTTACCGTTGAACGATTTGAGAACGAAGGGATTCCTTCTGTGATCGTCACAAAAGGAACAAAGACACCGACTGTTTTTTTGAGTGGGCATTTCGACGTTGTTCCAGGATCAGACGATCAATTCGAGCCGCAGGTAAAAGGCGACAAACTCTATGGCCGCGGGGCACTCGACATGAAAAGCGGTGACGCCGTGATGATGCATCTCATGCGTGACTTAGCAGAGACAGAACATAGCATCGGACTCATGCTGACGGGGGATGAAGAAATTGGTGGATTTAATGGGGTGGCTAAATTGGTTGAGAAGGGATATGGGGCTGAGGTGGTGATCATTCCAGATGGCGGTGAGGCCGTGCATAAAGTCGTGAGCAAGGAGAAGGGGATCTTGCGAGCGACGCTTGTCGCGAGTGGGACGAATGCGCACGGGTCCACACCCTGGAATGGAGAAAACGCCATTTCAAAACTTGCTCAGGCGATCACGGTTGTTGAACAACTCTTTACTCCCGTTGATCAGCATCCTGACAATCATTGGGTCACCACGGTAAACGTGGGAACGATCCAGGGCGGGGAAGCAACGAATCAAGTTCCAGATCAGGCATCGGCGACGCTTGATATTCGTTTTACGGAAGCTGATGATCCCAATGTTCTCATTAAAAAGATCGCATCAGTTCTCCCTGCTGGGGTTCAGGTAAATGCAACAGTCGTTGCTTCTATGCTCAATATTCCTCTTGAACACAAAATGATCACGCCTTTTGTGGATGCACTCGCTGCACACGGTAGAACAGCTGAGTGGACACTTGATTCAGGTGCATCAGACGGACGATTCTTTGCTGACAAAGGTGTTCCAGTCATTATTAGTCAGCCAGACGGAGCGAATCTTCATGCTCCGGGGGAGTGGGTGAGTATTCCTGCTTTAGAGTTGTACTATCATGTCATTAAGGACTATCTGGATCGTATTTCACGATAGGTGGACAAGTCTGTGGACAATCCTGTGGATCAGCGGTGAATGAATTTTGTAGAAATCCCTTGAAAAATCTGTCTATTTCTGTACAATATGATTGCCTTACGGTTAGATGGGTGTGCTCCATTAACACATAACACCACGGTCCGGTAATGTACGGCTTCGGTCGTGCAATAGGACCACCCCGGTTGTTCGTCTGGTGCTGACGACATGGTGGATTCGACAAGCTACCATCATCGCGACACAGGTGAATTGATAGATCATGCTCGCGCTAGGTGTCTATCAGCCGATCTATTGGAACATCCTTACTGTGAGCCACCCATTTCCGTTAGGCACTAAAACATCACCAGAATTCTGGTGATGTTTTGTTTTATCCGCTCTAGGCCATTAAAAACGGTTACCGTAATCAGGGAGGAGGGAACGATTACTCGTGGCGCGAGTTCAGTTTAAGAATCAGTGTGACCAGTGTATCAATTCGTCGTTTTAAGACCAACGGATTGAG
>Ga0210044_10007202_pt1 | contig 14285 bp, 16 predicted proteins | sample CryGey13umfilter_2_FD_183959 | JGI IMG/M metagenome (GOLD analysis project Ga0210044, IMG submission 183959) | Groundwater microbial communities from aquifer in Utah, USA - Crystal Geyser 4/9/14 3 um filter (SPAdes) (version 2) | ecosystem: Environmental > Aquatic > Deep subsurface >...
AGGCAAAAGCACTGCTATTACAAATAATTGAATGCTGACCGGCCGACTGCCGCTCGTTCAACAATAACCGCACCCTCCGGCCCAGGATATCGTAGACCTCCAACCGGGCATCCATCTCCTCCGGCAGCGACGTAGTCGGGGATAAAAAGGATGAAATCAGCAAAACAAACAAGACTGTGGAAAAACCGCGCACAATATCCCCTTTTCTTTCATGCTCTCCGCCGCTTGATAACATGCCAACCTCCGAATTCGCTCAAATTCTCAAGAATTGATTCTTCATTCGACCGGCCTAAGCCCAAAAACCTAAATAAATATAGGTAATCCTCAGGTTTTTGGCAAGGGGAAATTCATTGGAAATGTTTCGTTCAAGATACTCTAAATTTGCTTGCGAATCGCACGCGGTCTCGTTATACTCACCAGAGATTTTCGGGCCTCGTTCAATGGCTTCCGACTCGTCCGCCTCGGCGGATAAAAGCTCTCCAAACCAATTGAGGAGGATTGGGGAGCTCTGGTTTTCATTCACTACATAAAGGGGTAATAATGCCTGTGAATTCGATTTTGAAATATGTTGAAGATTTGGTCTCATCGAAGGCTGACACTGCGGCAATTCTCGATAAAATCGTAGAGAAACTGAAAGATAGCTTCCCGCATTATGACTGGGTTGGTATCTACCTCGTAAGCAACGGTCGGCTGGAGCTTGGCCCTTATCGCGGCAAACCATCCCCGCACGAGGTTATTGAGCTGGGCAAGGGGATCTGCGGCGCCGCAGTTACCGAAGGATCCACCATCATAGTCGATGATGTCAATGCGGATCCACGCTATCTCGCTTGCAACATCGAAACCCGATCCGAAATTGTGGTCCCGATTTTCAGCAAAGGGGAAGCTGTCGGCGAAATCGATATCGACTCTCATACTCAGGCCGCTTTTACCCCACAAGACCGGGATTTATTGGAGAAAATTGCGGCGTTGGTTTCAAGAAGATTCTAAGCCATAAGCACAATGACCCAAAAGGCGAGAGGTAAGAACGGGTAGCTTATGATAGCCGAGTAGGTCAAGCCCACTTGGGGCTTGATTCCCTAAGAATATCCGTCAATGCACGGAGGTCTTGACCTACCAATTGTGGCTATATGTCATTCCGGACTCGATCCGGAATCCAGAAAGATCTGGATGCCAGCGTTCGCTGGCATGACAATACCATAGCCTGATGGTCCGGATTTCAGGGGGATGTGCCCGCCCTTTTTTGGGCAGAATTAAAACCCACTCCGCTTCAGGCGGGGGTGGGGCACCCAGTTTCCGAACGGGAATAATAATTTCCTGGGAATTACATAACGAATCCATTAAAAACGTCAAGGCCTATTTTTTATGTTGCTTGGGAAGGAATGCGGCCACCAAGAAATTCGCCTCATATTTTATTCTTGACTTTATTAAATATATTCTTATAATAGGGTTTTGCGGAAAGAATAGGAATGTCCGAGGCTCTTTTAAAACAAAATGTAAGTTTGATAGTCGGCTTGGGAAACCCGGGGAAAAGATATATCCGAACGCGTCACAATGTCGGATATATGGTGATTGAGGCAATCGCCTCCAAAAGAAAAGTCCAGTTCCGTCAGGCTAATGGGGATTATGAGCTTGCGGAAGTTTCGATGAAAGGCCGCAGAATCCGTCTGATTAAACCTTTGACTTTTATGAATGACAGCGGAAAAGCCATATCGCAAGTTGTCCGCAGGTATGGTTACAACCCGGAAGACATACTGACTATCACTGATGATGTGAATCTTTCCGTAGGCAAAATTAGAGTTCGGCGCAACGGGGCCGATGGTGGTCATAATGGCTTGAAATCGATCATTGATCACTTAGGAAACTCAAATTTCCCCCGCGTGAGGATAGGAATTGGCGCCGCCCCAGAGAGTGTTGCCCTCGAAGATTATGTGCTGGGCAAACCCCTGGTTTCGGAAATTGGAATATTAGCGCAAGCAATTGATCAGGCGGTGGAATTGGTTTTCAAAGCGATCCGCCAGGGAACAGAAGCTGTAATCGGGACTTATAATATTACTGAAGAAAACGAAGTAGAATCATAGATGGTTAATTTAAACTGAGCAACTCTTCCTTGCCCCGTTATTGACGGGGCCGTACAGGCCGAGAGGAGGTGAATGATTGAAGAAGTACGAGACTACCATAGTTCTCGACGCCGGAGTAGATCCAGCGGCAATAGACAATGAAATTGGCAGTATTGGGAATACCATAACTGCTAATGGCGGCAAAATACTTACGGTTGAGAGATGGGGGGTAAGAAGATTCGCCTACGAACTCAAAAAACGACATCAGGGTAATTACATCCATATCAAATTCGAGGGACCGGGTGGGATTCCGGATCAACTGAACCAACAGTACCGAATCAACGAGAAGATTCTCCGATTCATGACTGTAGTAAGTGTTGAAGTTGATGGAATGGCCGGAGCTCTCGAGAAGATTCGGGCTGAAGAGGGAATTGATAAATCTCCAGAACTGATCGCAGTCAACCCGGAGGAGACTCCGGCAGTCGGAGATCTTGATTTGGGGGATGCACCTGAACTCACTGAATCAACATCACTAAGTGAAAAGGATTATGAAAATTTTGGATCTGAGCCAGAAGAAACGGCGAGCGGCGAGGCCGATGACGACCAAGAGAGTTCTGAATCCAAAATTGAATAATTGAGGTAATAGATAATTGTCAAGCCCGATTTGTTCGGGGAAAGGAATTTGATGCGTCCAAAAAGACCATTAAGGCCGCAGAGGCAGGACTCGAAGCGGCCAAGATTCGGCATGGGCATATACAGAAAGAAAATCTGCCGATTCTGTGAAAACTCGGTGGAGTATATCGATTATAAAGATGATAAGATGCTAAGGCGGTTTGTCAATGATCGAGGAAAGATTATTCCTCGCCGAATTTCCGGCAACTGTGCTAAGCATCAAAGAGAAGTGACACGAGCCATAAAAAGATGCCGTCAGTTAGGGCTGGTTCCCTATAAGGCGGAAACGTTCGAATAATAAATTATGCCCGTGACCAAAACAATGCCATCGGATCCGGTAAAATCTGGAATAGTTGAGCAATCACCATCAATGCGTTTCTTGCCATTTGCCATCATGGTGATTGCTATGGATGGGATTATGGCCGGAATTCCGGTGATAAATTACATCTTGGGCCTGCTGGCACTGGCGGCCTATCCAACTTTATTTTGGACATTGAGCAGAGGTAAAGTATTCTTGATAGCGGTTCTCACGCTCACGGCAGCCTCGTTATTTTCCGGATTGTCGGGAACATTATCTCTGGCATTCTCAATCACTCTGCCCGGGATAATTCTGGGTGCATCCATGCTCAAGAGAAGATCACCCGGGAAGGCGATTACATTCGCTTTCCTGCCCTCCCTTGTGGTGGTAATTCTCTTTCTCTTCAACAGAAGTGAGATTGAAGCCGGTTTCTATCTTGTTGCCAAACAGGCATTCTCTAATCTCGGGGCTGTCCCGGGCTTCATCTCGGAGAAGGGTGATATAAGCAAGGCTATGCAATCATACCTGGAAGTAGTCTTTACGCTGATGCCGTCATTCATCCTATTGTCCGGCGTCTTCAATGTCTCGCTTGCGTACTTTGCGGCACAGAAGCTACTTCAAAGGAGCGGATTTCAGGCACCATCGCTCCCGAAGTTCAGCACCTGGCGTCCAGGTTTTAAGTTGGTATGGATATTTATTGCAGGATTACTTCTGACGGTTTTCCAAATCGGCGGGAGCGAATATGCCGGCTGGAACATTCTGGTATTCACGGGAATTATTTATTTTGTTAGTGGTTTGGCGGTGGTCGAGAGTTTTTTTGTCAAGTCGAAGATGCCTTTTATATTTAAATTGCTCTTCTACATGGGAATCTTTTTTGCCCAGCTTTTCTCTCTGGTAGTTCTTGCCGGAGTTGGCCTTTTTGATTGCTGGTTTAATTTTCGTCACCGCCGTATCGATAAAGCTGTTTGAAATTCTGAGGAGTAAAAATGAAGATAATTTTGAAAGATGACGTGGAGACTCTGGGGAAAGTCGGCGATATTATCGTAGTCAAAGACGGCTATGCGCGGAATTTCCTGATTCCCAAGAATCTCGCCATCCCGGCCACCAAAGGCCATTTGAAATCGATCGATGAAATTCACCGTCAGAAAACGATTCGCGACAATAAGAGGAAACGGGAAGTTGATAAGCTTAAGGAAAGCCTTGAGAAAACCTCCTGTACCGCCGAGGTATTGGTTGGAGAGGAAGATCGGGTTTTCGGATCAGTGACATCTTATGACATTGCTGAAATGCTCGTGAAAAAGGGCTTCAAAATCGATAGGCACAATATACTCCTGGATGAGCCCTTAAGGACATTGGGAGTATATGCTGTTCCCGTCAGAATCGATAAAGATGTCAACGCCAATCTTAAGGTTTGGGTGGTAAAGAAAGGAGCTGACCAAGAGTAGCCTAAAGTTGATGCGTTTCATTAATTATTCGATCAATCGTGTATGGATGATCGTAATCTTTGCGGATTTCTAGCAAGGGAAGTATAATACTGACAGAAAACCTTAAATGGTATCAATTATGGATATGGTAAGAGCGAAAATCGATGGCTTGGCATTAGACATAACCACCAATTCTCCTGTGGTCATACTATCGCCAGAGAATTCCGATAAAATCCTGCCGATCTGGATTGGCCATTATGAAGCATGGGCGATAGGGATGGAGCTGTCCGGCATCACATCAAAACGCCCCCTAACTCATGATTTACTGGCGTCGATTATCACTGCCATCGGCGGCAAAGTCGAGAGGATAGAAATTACGGAGTTGAAAGAGCAAACTTTTTATGCGGCGGTTTATATCAAGAAAAATGATGATGGCCTGATTAAAGTGGATGCCAGACCTTCTGATTCGATGGCATTGGCGCTGAAAACAAATGCGCCCATAATGATTAATAATGAACTCCTGACTATGTCGCCCGAACAGAAAGAATCCCAGGGACTGCCCAAGAATGAAGAATCTCTGAAGGAACGGTTGAGGCGCATCAATCCTGAGGACTTCGGTAATTATACATTGTGATCAATTTGCTGGCAGGATAATTTTGTGAAATCTGTATCTGTGCCTTTACTAAAATTCGTCGCTCCGCTTTTAGTTTTATTTCTTTTTTCAAATCCATCGGTTTCAAACTCCCTGGCGCAGGATAAGGGTAAAGCTGGCCTTGAGCCGATCTCGGGCCTTGAAAAAGCCATCGAAAATTACGCGAAAGGAAACTATGCGGCGGCGGCGGAGCTTTTCGGCCAGCTTAGGATCCAATTCCCCCAGGATTCGCGCTATTCGATTTTCGAGTTTATGCTGGCCAGGTCGCACCATAAGATGGGGGATCTTGATGATGCCGAACGCGAATTCGAGGGATTCGTCAAAGAGTTCCCAAATTCGTCCTATATCGGCGAAGCCTTATTGCTTCTGGGGGATATCAGGTTCGGCCAGAGTGATTATTTCGGCGCGGCTTATTACTATATCCAATCATTTGACCGCCTGAAAGATGAAGCTTTGCGTTCGAAGGCAAGGTTATCTTTAGGGAATGTGATAGAGGCCCATATCACGTTATCGAGATTAGATGATCTTGCCCAGAGAGCCCAAAACTACCAATTATCCCCGGAAATGCTTTATCTTAAAGCAGGGCGCGAGGCTCGCGACGGCAAATCGGAGAAGGCGGCCAGCACTATAGCTATTCTCCGCCAATTATTTCCTTCAAGCGAATACGCCGCTAAAGCCAACCAAAGCGATATAAGCCTTGCCGGGAAGAGTTCGAGGATTTTTCGGATAGGAGTTCTTGCGCCACTTTCGGGAAGATTATCATCTTATGGGATCGATATGCTCCGCGGGATAAAACTGGCTTTGATTGATTTCCAGCCCAATGATTCCTCTTTCGATGCCGATCTGGAGATCTATGACGATGAAGGGACACAGCCGGGCACGATCCGGGGGATGGAGGAGCTGTCCTCCTCGGGCGTGGACATCATCATAGGTCCGTTGGAAAGCGAAAATGCCTTCTGCGCATCAATCATCAGCAAATATGAGAAGATACCGATGGTGGTTCCTATAGCCGCCGCCAGCGGCATCACCGCCATCGCCCCCAACATAATCCAGCTTACGCCTAACTCAGAATATCTCGGGAAAATGATGGCTAATTATGCCGTCCTAAAACTCGGCATTAAGCAATTTGCCATCATTTCACCGAATGATGATTATGGAGATGACATATCTGCGGCATTTTCGCAGGAAGTCAGCCGCTTGGGGGGAGAAATCGTCAAAGTGGCTTTCTATCAGCGCGGCATTACAGATTTCCAAAAGCAGTTGACCGATATCAAGGAGGTTCTGACCGCGGGACTTGATACTCTTATTGCCAAAGGATTAGTGGATGGTTCGCAATATATGAATCCCAAGAATCCCCTGGAAATGCTTCCCGTGGAAGAATGGCCGGTGATGCTGGGAGGCTTGTTCATACCCGGAGATGCCGATGAGGCCGCTCAAATAGCTCCCCAGGTGGCTTTTGCCCAGATCAAAACCACTCTTTTGGGGACCGAGGGCTGGGCGGACCCGGGGATCTTAAATTCGGCCAGAGGTTATCTCGATGGCGCTATTTTTGTCAGCGATTTTTATCACTTTGATAAAGACCTCGGATGGCAGATATTCTCAACAAGATTCAAGGATCATTACGCCGTTGAGCCAAGTGCAATCGCCAGCTTAAGTTATGATGCGGCTATGATTGCTCTGAAAGCCGCCTCCGAAAAAAGCACAGGAGACATAGCCACGCGCCTTTCCAAAATCACCGGATACAAGGGCGTCAGCGGAACTTTTACACTAAGCAATGGCGAGAGGTCTAATAGCGAAGTAGTCTATTGCAAAATTATCAATGGCGAAGTAGTTCGAGCAGGTCGGAAACAAATCCAATGAGGGAATAGAACAGGCATGCCTGAAAATCAGAAACCAAAAGCCTTACTGAAGATTAAGATTGGCAAGCAGGTGCGCGAAGTTACCTACGAGGAGCTGACTCTGTCCAACAACCTTGCAACCGAAGCCCTTCTTTCATTGTTAATTGATAAGGGCGTCATTGATCCCGAGGAATACTTAAAGAAAATACAGGATGTCCGTAAAGAAAGATACCGAGACGAATCAGAATTCAAATAATGTCGGCGGGAACGACCTCAATTATGGATGGGTTAGTCACCCCGCGGCTTATAGCAGGAAGAGAACTACGCTGGTCTGTCTGTTCTTGGCTTTGGTTTTTGTGACGGTCTATTTTACTACGAATAGCCCGGTGCTTACCTCGGTTGCGGTCCTGATCATGCTGGGCTCACTTTCATCGTTTTTCCTCCCTACTAAATTCAAAATGGATGGTGATGGAATTCATATCAAGACCGTCTCCGGCGGACGAAGCTATAATTGGAACCGTTTCCGCAGCTTTTATCCCGACAAGCACGGCGTATTGCTCTCACCATTCACCCGGCCAAGCCGTCTGGAAAATTTTCGCGGTGTTTATATCAGGTTCACCGATAATCGCAATGAAGTATTAGACCACATCAAGCGAATGATTGACCGGAGTAAAACCCAGAAAGATAATGGCCATGCCGTTTCGTGATTCTTTCGGTGCGGGTAAGGCGCCGGAAAATTCTGGCGGCAAGCTCACGGATGGTGAAATTGCCGTAATGCATGATTTGGCAATGGAAATCGTTGCGCGTAGATTCTCGGTCGCCGCCATAATGTTTTTCGAATCGGCAAAACCCCTCAATTGGATCGGCTCACAAGGAATGATTGTTTTCGAGCCAATTGCGCAACCGGTTCTCTCCGCTTTTGGCAATATCTTCCCTCTCTTGAAAACAGTCGGGAAAAATTACGAGACTTTACAGAGAGCTTTGGAGAAACGGGAATCAGTTGAAATTCTAATTCAGAAAATCGAAGCGTTGGATGCCGACGCTTATGAAAAGGAAAAGGCGATGAAAAAAGATAAGAGGAAAAACCGTCATGGTTTTTGGGCGCGTTTCAGGCGAAATAAGGGAGGTGGCGGAGTTTAACAGTTGCTTGATCAAAGAATGAATATTATATTAATGCATCAATGATATTTAATGTAATTTGCCCTGTATGAATCTGCGGTTCTTTTAAAACGAAAGAGGATTATGGAAAAGATCTCATTATTTGTTGATGGTTCAAATATGTTTTATTCTCAAAGAGAATTGGGTTGGCATTTCGAATACAATAAAATCCTTCAATTTTTTGTCAAGGGGCGGGAATTGGTAAATGCATTTTATTATACCGGCTATGACGGCGATTTTGGCTCCGAAAGGGAGGATTTTTTTAAAGCCTTGATGCGGATGGGGTTCACGGTCCGCGTCAAGAGAATAAAAAGCATGTGGGACAAAAAGACGGGCCGCGAGGTCGTGAAGTCCAACCTTGACATCGAAATCGTCATAGATATGTTCAACACGATTAATCTTTATGATACCGCCATCCTGTTTTCGGGTGACGGCGATTTTGAGCGGGCCGTGGAACTCTTGCGAAGCCGCGGGAAAAAAGTGGTGGTAGTGGCTGTGGATACTATGACCGCTTTGGAGCTGCGCAATGCTGTCGGCCACAATTTTATCAACCTGCGGGATATGAAGACGGACTTTGAGAAAGTCCGGTCGCAATATCCCAGCAGCCATTATGAATATGATATGGGCGAGGGGATGGAACGCAAATTCAGAAATAATTTTGATGCTGAGGACAGGTATTCGGTGACGGATGACCTATCACTTGACCCTCCCTCCAGGACCGATCTTCGGCCTGACGACCGCACAGATGAAGCCGAGGGTGAAGCGATGAATTGGGATGATCCATCCCGTCCGGATGCTTAAGTCATACCAATCCATTCGAGAGATTAACCGTATTGTTTCGGGGAAAAATATATGAAAGGTCTTAAACCTGAAGACATTAAAGTAATACTTGCTACAGACTGCGGTTCCACCACGACCAAAGCCATCTTGATTGAATATAGGGATGGTGAATATCGACTTATAGTTCGAGGCGAGGCGCCGACGACGGTGGAGGCCCCTTTTGAGGATGTTACTATGGGGGTGCTCAATGCCATCGCAGAAGTGGAGGAATTGTCCGGAAGAAAAATACTTGATGAGAATAATAAAATCCTATCGCCGGCAAAAAACAACATCGGTACTGACATTTATATTTCGACCTCATCCGCCGGCGGCGGACTTCAGATGATGGTGGCGGGCGTAGTTCGTTCAATGACCGCCGAATCAGCCGAACGCGCCGCTTTGGGAGCGGGGGCAATCGTAATGGATGTCATTGCCTCCAACGATAAACGCCTTCCCCACCAGCAGATAGAGAGGATTCGGCATTTGCGTCCCGATATGATATTGCTATCAGGTGGAATCGACGGCGGCACGACTACCCACGTGGTGGAATTGGCGGAATTGATTGCGGCGGCAGACCCCAAACCTCGTCTGGGAACCGGATACCATCTTCCGGTTATTTATGCTGGCAATATCAACGCGCGCGAGGCCGTCATCGAGACACTGCAGAAGAAGGTCGCTCTTGATGTAGTGGAGAATATCAGGCCGGTTCTCGAACGGGAAAACCTTCTTCCAGCACGAGAAAAAATTCATGATCTATTTATGGAACACGTAATGGCACAGGCCCCGGGGTATTCCCATCTAATGTCATGGACAGATACTCCCATAATGCCCACGCCAGGAGCGGTTGGCTTGATTATCAAAACCATTGCTGATATTGAGGGCATTGAAGCAGTAGGCGTTGACATCGGCGGAGCCACCACTGATGTATTTTCGGTTTTTCAGGGAGTTTTCAATCGAACCGTATCTGCCAATCTTGGAATGAGCTATTCGGTATCGAATGTATTTGCCGAAACCGGACTACCGAATGTCATGCGTTGGGTGCCATTCGAAATGGACGAGCGCGACCTTCGCAATCGGGTCAAGAACAAAATGATCCGCCCGACCACGATTCCGCAGTCGCTCAATGAGCTGGTCTTCGAGCAGGCTATTGCCAAAGAAGCTTTGCGCCTGGCATTCATCCAGCACAAAAGTTTCGCCACAGTTTTGAAGGGAGTGCAGCAACAAAGAACAATAGCCGATGCCTTTGAGCAGACTGCCGGCGGCCAGACGCTGGTCAATATGATGACCTTGAATATGCTCATCGGTTCGGGCGGAGTGCTTTCACACGCTCCGCGAAGGCAACAAGCGGCGCTTATGCTGATTGATGCGTTTCTCCCAGAGGGAGTAACCCGCCTAGCGGTGGACTCTATCTTTATGATGCCCCAGTTGGGAGTATTATCCACAATCCACGACAAAGCGGCTACGGAAGTCTTCAATAAAGATTGCTTGATTCATCTTGGAACCTGCATTGCGCCGGTAGGAGAATTGAAGAATACCAAGGATTTGATGTCCTATAGATTCGAGATGCCGGATGGCTCCGTAATTGAAGACAAATTGGGTGTCGGCGAAGTGAAATTAGTCAAATTAGGGTTTGATGAAAAAAGTTCGCTTCCAGCAAAAGCAAAGGCGATCTTAAATCCTGCCAAAAACCTTGATGTGGGACGCGGGAAAGGCAACAAAGTTGAAACTGAGATTTCCGGCGGCGTAGTTGGCATTATCCTCGATGGTCGGGGAAGGCCATTTCAGCTTCCCGAAGACAACAGCACCCGGGTTTCCAAGCTCAAGGAATGGATGGGAGCGCTTGATGTTTATGATAAATCCGGATTGGAGAAGCTCGCTTAAGGATCATTATGGCTTTTGCGGCGATGTATGGGCAGAATATGAGAAGGATGTTGATATTATATGACAAAGATGCTTCCATTTTATGATCAAAACATCGTAAGCGGATAGGATTCGGATTTGAGGCTTTCAGTAATCATACCTTGCTACAACGAATCGGCAACCTTGGATGAACTGCTTGAGCGGGTTTTGGCGGTTGACATTGATAAGGAAATCATTCTCGTTGATGATGGGTCGAAGGATAACAGCTTGAAAATCGCCAGTAGATTTCTGGGACGCAACAAGCTGACCATTGTCAAGCATGATGTGAATAAAGGCAAAGGCGCGGCAGTCCGTACCGGTATAAAATATGCGACCGGGGATATTGTGATTATACAAGATGCGGATCTTGAATATGATCCACAGGATTATTATCCGATTGTGGCCCAGTTCGAGCAGAATGGCACTACGGTGGTTTACGGCTCACGGAATTTGAAAAAAGGCAATCCGAAAGTCAATTTTTCATTCTGGCTGGGAGGTATTATTCTTTCAAAAATCACCAATATTCTCTACGGAGCAAACATCACTGATGAGCCAACCTGTTATAAGGCATTTCGGCGAGAAGTAATTGCGAATATCCCGTTCAGGGGGAATTCATTTGAGTGGGAGCCAGAAGTCACAGCTAAAATACTTAGGGCGGGGCATAACATAAAGGAAGTGCCGATTAGCTACAATCCGCGCGATTTTATTGAAGGCAAGAAATTGAGATTGAAGGATGGCGTATCCGCTTTCTGGACTCTTATTAAATATCGGTTTTCAGAATAGAATTGTTGAACTTGAGGTAGTTTTATGGCGCATGCTTACACACCTGGCTTGAAGGTGACTGGGAAAACATTGATTAAGAAGCGGAGGATTCTGCCTCTTAAAGGTGAAGTTATAGTAAAGATCGGAGATAAGGTCCATCCGGATGATGCTGTCGCTCGAACGGAATTGCCTGGGAATGTTGAGCCGACAAATGTGGCCAATATTTTAGGCGTTCCCCCTGAGGATGTTTCCGAATGCATGCTCAAGAAAATCGGCGATAAAGTCAATAAGGAAGAAATGATCGCCAAATCGAAATCATTCTTCGGGTTGTTCACCTCCAGTTGCAGAGCCAAGATCGACGGCACCATCGAAAACGTCTCTTCTATTACCGGTCAAGTGCTCTTGCGGGGCGCACCGATTCCGGTAGAGGTTAAGGCTTACTTGGAGGGGGAAGTAACCGACGTATATCCCAGAGAAGGTGTGGAAGTGAAATGTTGGGGTTCATTCGTTCAGGGAATTTTTGGGATTGGAGGAGAGACCCACGGCGAAATTAAAGTTGTTTCAAAAGACAATAAAGCGGTGCTGGACGAAAAAGATATTACTCCCGAACTCAAAGGTAAAGTGATTATCGGCGGTTCGCTGGTAACCGCGGCGGCGCTGAACAAAGCGATTGCTGTGGGAGTCCGTGGCATCGTGGTTGGTGGATTTAACGATAAGGATCTTCGAGATTTTCTTGGATATGACCTGGGAGTAGCCATTACCGGCAATGAGGATAAAGGCATTACCTTGGTAGTTACCGAAGGATTCGGGCAAATTAATATGGCCGATCACACCTATGCCTTATTGAAGTCGAAGGAGGGATGCTTGGCTTGCATAAATGGCGCCACTCAAATAAGGGCGGGTGTCATTCGTCCGGAGGTAGTTATTCCGCTTGCCGAGGGCAAGATGGGCGCTGATGAAGGGACCAAGGCTAGCAGCCATGGGCTGGAAGTCGGTTCCCCGATTCGCGTTATCCGTCATCCGTACTTCGGCGTAATCGGCAAGGTAACCAATTTGCCTTCTCCTCTGCAGAAGTTGGAATCGGAGTCAATGGCGCGTGTACTGGAAGTGGAATTGGAAGATGGCCGTCGGGCGGTGATACCCCGCGCGAATGTGGAACTTTTGGAGGAGTAGATCATACCGCAAGTATTCTTTGTGGACCTCATTTATGAAAAAACCATATTCTTCTGTGTTGCTCCATTCCAAAATGTGCCTTTACAAAAAATTTCTTTAGGAAACTTCGGATGGGCGCCCGGTTTCTAATACGCAATATAGGCCAATTGCTCACTATCCGGTCGTCCGATACCGGCCCCCGCATCGGTAAATATTTATCTGAATTGGGAATTATCGAGGATGCAGCCATCCTTATCAATGGGGAAAAGATCGCCAAAGTTGGCAAGGAGAAGGAAGTCCTCAAAGGGCTGAAGCGGTCATCTATAACCGATGAAATCGATGCCAAGAGAATGATGGTTTCGCCGGGATTCGTGGATCCGCATACGCATCCGATCTTTTATGGAACGCGCGAAGAGGAATTCTGTATGCGATTGGCGGGAATGAAGTATATGGAAATCGCTCAAGCGGGAGGCGGAATACGGAATTCGGCACGGCGATTCAGAAATGCCTCCAAGACGGAAATTAAGAGACAGACCAAGGCCGTACTGAAAAGATTGCTTCGCCATGGCATCACGACCATCGAAGCCAAATCCGGTTACGGGTTGTCATTCGAATCAGAAGTTCGGGCGCTGGAAATCATCAGGGAATTAAATGGCCAACAGCCCATCGATATGGTGCCGACATTTTTAGGGGCTCACGAATTCCCCGATGAATATCGGGATAAGCGCGATGAATATATCCGCATAATAATTGAGGAAATGATCCCTTATGTCGCCAAGCATAATCTTGCCGAGTTTTGCGATATATTCTGTGAGGAAGGGGTTTTTGACATCGAGCAATCCCGCAAAATTCTAACTGCGGCCAAGAGGCACGGTTTGAAAATTCGGATGCATGCCGATGAAATCCATCCCATTGGTGGGGCGGAACTGGCTGCAGAGGTCGAAGCGAGAACCGCCGACCATCTGGTGGCGGCATCCGATGAAGGAATTAGATTGATGGCAAAAGCCGGAGTAATGCCTGTTCTTCTCCCGGGGACATCATTTTCATTGAACACCGGCAAATATGCGCGTGCCAGAGATATGATTGCGGCTGGTCTGGCAATTTGCATTTCCACTGATTGCAACCCGGGTTCATCATACACAGAATCAGCATCTATGATAATATCATTGGCATGCTTGCATCTAAAATTAACTCCAGAAGAAGCATTTGTCGCCTATACCCTAAATCCCGCTTACTCGCTGGATCGCAATCATCTTTATGGTTCGATCGAGACGGGCAAAATTGCAGATTTAATTATCTGGGAAACGCCCAATTACAAAGAGGTGCCATATCATTTTGGGGTTAATTTGGTGGGAAAAGTGATTAAGCGGGGAAAGAGAGTAGTATGATTCAAAACCGGTTCAAGGGATTTCGGTATTTCCCCATTTTTATTGGAGCATTACTGGCTTTACTGCTCAACAATGATTGCGGTTTTTATACATTTTCGGGCGCAGGATTAAAAGGAATCAAAACAGTGGCGGTACCATTGTTCGATAATCAAACTACTGAATATGG